>Ga0136643_10018488_pt1 | contig 10511 bp, 10 predicted proteins | sample TergutLab28metaG_FD_96883 | JGI IMG/M metagenome (GOLD analysis project Ga0136643, IMG submission 96883) | Labiotermes labralis P1 segment gut microbial communities from Petit-Saut dam, French Guiana - Lab288 P1 (version 3) (version 3) | ecosystem: Host-associated > Arthropoda: Insects >... | reverse complement strand
TAATGGTTCCTGTAAACTTCTGTGCAGTGGTTATTTTACTAGGACAACACACACACCAAAACTAGTTAAGTTTTCTCTAATATGAACTACAGCCTGCTACTATCTTTTGACTGAGAATCTTCCTGGATGAACAAAATACCTGCCATTACTTTTACATCAGACTGAGCACTGTGCACTTGGCAGTACTCACATTTTCCTTATTCATTTTTTATGAACTAACCAGCCTGACTTCTGGGTGCAGAAAGAAGCCAAAAAGCTATTCCCAGGGTTCTGAACCAAACTTTTCCACGCACTTTTACCTTGTTTGGCATTCATGGGATTCCAGCCATTTGCTGTGTCACTTACAGAGGTCTCAATGTGTTAAAGACCATAAAAGGTTTCATTTTTTTTTTTACATCTGAAACTGGGTAGTAACACACTCATATGTATATAATTCATAACCTACCAGTGCTGGAATAATTTGAACAGGTGTCCTCTAACATAGGAAGTGGGGCACGGAAATTTCTCAGCTAACTCTAAGTACTCCAGTGCCATCTCCCAGGCTGTAGGGTTGCGTCCCTCAAAAAGGCAAGGGTTGTACAAATTACCCTCAGCTGACATGACTCCATTGACCCCAGTCTCTGCTATGCATCGCTTCACATCTGCCAGGCACTGGATATTGCCATTTGCTATTACTGGGATGCTTACACTTTCCCTGTAAAACAGATTTGGGTTTTGAATTCCTATTTAATACACTGAACCCACAAGCAAACAAGGTGGTTGAGACACAGTTTGCTTTTTTGGGACCTATATGTACATCACCTTGTTCACAAAAGCTTCCCAGTGGGGTCTATTCTGGGCCAAGTATGTACAGTCTCTCAAAGATCCATTTTAATATTATCTGCTCATCTAAACCTGTGTCTTTCATTTGGTCTCTTTCTCTCAGTTTCCCTGAGATACATTCAATAAACATTCATTTCCCTGTGCATTCTGCATGCACTGTCCCATCTCATCCTCCTTGAGTTAATCATGCAAACATTATTACACAAGGAAAATAAAATATGTGGTGGAGAGAGTGGCAGTAGAGAAGGTTTCTTCTTGGTACTTTATTCTTTCCCTATCATATCATTCTACCAGTGTTCCATACCCATTTCATTAATCTACCACCAATGCTACATAGTGTTAACAAGTGACAGCATCATTAAATAAAAAGCTTCTTCCCTCTCCCTTCCCTCTCATCATATGACATCCTCCAGATATGCTGAAAGTACAATTTAAAATTTTTCTTTTCCAAAATCTGAAATTTCTTCACAGTAACACCACATTTATGGTTAAAACCTTGGCATTAAAGTCAAGCCTCAGTTTAAATTGGCAGCAGTAAATGTCTTACAATTATTTTTTGTAGGAAAATAGATCACAGAAAGGAGGAGTGATCTCTGGTAACACATTGTTCATAAAAAGTTTTATAAAATAACATGGCTGGTTCAAAAGATGTGGACATGAAATACCACATGCATGACAGCACTTTGCCTGTCAGTCTTTCACAAAATTGCTGAGGTCAGTGAAGCAGCAGCAGCAGCAGCAGCAGTACCTAACAGCTCTGATATGTTCCCAGCTGGCAAGGCCTGTGAGAGGTCCCTTTTGCTCCTTGGTTCTTCCATGAACAGTCAACATCTGGCAACCTGCTGCTTCTAGCATGCGAGCATACTCCACTGTATGCCCAATGTCTTCATACACACGTATCTTGCATGTGACAGGAATTGATAATTCTCGATGCAAAGTGCTCACTACAATAACAAAACAAAGAACTATCAGCTGAACTCAGTTCTACTACAAGGCTCTGACTGTGGTATAATACATACTAAAATATGAACTGTTCTATGGAATACTACATGACCAATACAAGTGGCTGCCTAGATGGTAAAGAAAGCTCTTCCCACATGCTACTTGAAGATTAAATATCATTAACAAAACAGTACTGGGCCTTATCCCGTGTCATTTAAATGCAATACACCCCTCTCACACCGGTTCTCTTTGATTCTTTTAAACATTATTATCTGTGTCTAAGAGCAAAAGAAAAGAGGTTCTTCACTCGAGTTTTCTACGCATTTTTAATCTCTCCACACATGCTACTTTTCAGGGGTAAAGCGGCCGGAAGGTGAAGTTAATTACTCATATCCATCTAGTGCTGATGTTAAAAATGAATGGGGCTACACCTGTACCCTCCATATAAATCTTTCTGGTGTCAACAGGGACTCGTTTCTTTAATTACCCACATGTACATCCCATCCTCCTTGATTTAATCACCCTAATAAAACTAGGTGCTGAGTAAAGAAATTGTGCAATGCAGGATAACTCACATCTTATTAACTAGCTCCATGGAACAGAGTCTTCTTTGAGAAGTTACCAGTCACTCAGCTAGTCAGGAAATTCTGCACCTTCTACAGAACACAAACGTTCACCCACAGCCTGCCACTGGACACTATCACACACCAGATGAATTCACTCCACATCCTCACACCCAATTTATTTCAGATATGTTTTAATATCAGCCTCTCAATTAGTACCTTCCTTTCTTGTGTTCCGACTAACACTGTGTGCACATTTTTCATCCCTCCCATTCATGTTACCTGCCACACCCATCTAATCCTGCTTTTCATCACTGTAATAATGAAGTTTTCAGACTTTTCTCTGGCACACCACCAAATGAAATTTAACAATTTCAAAGTACCATCAGTATTTCTTTATTTTATATAAAAAAGGTGAAACTGGAAAGATTGGCTGACAGCAGGGAGGAGTTATATAATGTTGTCAGCAATGCTACATAGAAAATATATGTGGCTTGTGTTTTATTTACTTATTAAAATTTTTATCCTTTCTTATTTTGATTTTTTATTAATGCATAGATGTACCACACAGTTTGAGAAAACATGCTCTAATATCGTTCACTGAGGAACCACAGAACTCCTCATCATGTCTTTCTCTACATCGCCCTGGTACTTGCACTTCCTTAGGTCACAACATTTTCCCTCAAAACCCTGATCTCAAATATCCTTTTATGTTCTTGCCTCTGAGTAACAGACCAATTTTCATACCCACACAAACAGTGCATAAAATTACAGATCCATGTACTTTAGACTCTACATTTTTTGCATGTGATGGAAGGAAAAAGATCATAAAGAACATTTAATCTGTTGTACATTCTGTTGAACATCACAATACAACAGATATACATTAAATTTAATATTAATTAATGAAGTCTAATGTGTTTCAAACCATCATATTCATCTTCTGGGTCCATACACAGTCATACACTATTACAGTTCACACATTATATACTTACTTACTTACTTACTCCATGGTGCAGAGTCCTTTTTGAGAAGCTAACTGGTTTGCAGCTAGTCAAGAAATTCCCCGCACTTCATGGAACCCGAAGGTTCATTACCATACTCACAAGCGTCTGCCACCTATCCCTATCCTGGGCCAACCCAATCCAGTCCACATACCCACATCCCACCTCCCAGAGATCCATCCTAATATTATCCACCCATCTATATAATTAACATAATTACACACATTCAGACCCAGGGCAGTGACTAGGCTAAAGGATGTAATTATTTCCTAAAAAATACACTGTTTAAAAGTATCTCCTCCATCATATTTTAAAAATTACTTTCCAAATTTAGTACAGAAGGTTCAAAATAATATGATAAAAAAAGACATGTATCATTACGAAGAGTCACAAATCAAATCACATTTCAAGATGCAGTTTTCATACTGAATTAATTGCCACTTTAGCAGTTAGGATATAGCATGGTTTTTTCAATTTATCATGTTATTTAACTCTTTTGATTCAGTTAATTGGTTGATTCGATGTTTGGTTGGTACATTCAACTTTCAGTTAGTCAATCAGTCAATAAATAAATCAATCAATGGATCGGTCAATCAATTAAACAACAATCAACCAATGGACCCAGCAAACTGCATCACAGCAGGACCCTACTAACAACTAACCTTACAATATATCAAGCATCTATTTAGTAATCACCCATATCAGTCAGCAGAGGCCAATCATCCTGCAGGAAAGCCCCATAGTGTCCCCTGCGTGCAATTGCTTGTGGACATCCTAAATTTATATCAATTGCATCACAATGAGGCTCGGCTAACAGGGCTGCTGCAAGCAAAACTTGTGCATCATTAGCACAGAACTGAAATCAGAACACAAACATGTAAGAACCAAATGGTTTCTGTTGACAGAGAGAAATGCTATATAATTGGACATATTTTACAAATCCGAATTATTGTCATTTATCTTCACTATAATTTTGAATGTTCTTTGCCGAAGGTGCATCAAGAAAATGGATAGAGGGATGGTTACATCTGTAACTACTAACTGGGTTCTATGACATTTGGTACATGGAGTCTAAACAGTAAAAGTTGCTGGATCATTACACTTAGCACTATCAGAGCATGTGCTACAAACACCATTAGGATTTGTTATGTTCTGTCAAAAATGAAGGGCACTCTACTTGTAGATCAAAGTACTTTCTCTAGTGTATCTGTGATTCTACTTGAGGAAATTCCCTAGATTGTTATACTTACTACATTCGGCACATGCGCTATAAACACTGTAAGTTTGGTTGCGATCGGTCAATAATGAAGGGCACTTCACTTGGGGAGCAAAGAATGTTTTCATCTGTATCTCGACTCATACTACGGGATATCCCGAGGTTCGCTACATTTTTCGTCTGTATCTCGGCTTTTACTAGATAAAATTCCCTGGATCTTATACTAATCAGTTTCCGGGTATACGCTATAAACACTGTAATTTTGGTCGTGATCGATCAATAATGACGGGCACTTTACTTGAAGAGCAAAGTATGTGTCCGTCTGTATCTCGGTTTCTGCTACAGGATATTCAGTGGATCGATATACCTATCACTTGCAGTGCATGCGCTACAAACAATGTATCTTTGGTTGTGATAAGTCAATGATGAGCACTGTACGTGCAGAGAAAATTGCGTTTTGGTCTGTATCTCGGCTTCTACTAGAAGAAATTCCTTGGAACGTTAAACGTTTTACTTTCCGTGCATGCGCTATAAACACCGTATGTCTGGTTGTGAGCGGTTAAAAATGAAGGGCTCTTTACTTGAAGAGCAAAGAGCGGTTTGGACTGTATCTCGGCTTCTATTGAAAAAAATTCTGTGGTTCGTTACACCTTGTGCTTTACTCGTATGCGCTATAAATTGGTTGTGATCGGTCAAAAACGAAGGGAACGTTACTTGAAGATAAAGGTACGTTTTCTTCGGTATCTCGGTTTCTACAAGAGGAAATTCCCTGGTCCGTAACACAATTAACTTTACGCGCATGCGCTATAAACACAGGAAGTTTAGTTGCGTTCGGTCAATTATGAGGGCACTTTACCTGGACAGCAAAATTCGTTTCCGTCACTATCTCGGCATCTACTAGAGGAAATACCCAAATTCTTGACACTGCTCACTTTTCGGGCTTGCGCTATAAACAAAGTAATTTTGATTTCGATCGGTCGATAAAGGGCACTTTACTTGGACAGCAAAGTACGTTATCGTCTGTATCTCGGCTCCAGCTAGAGGATATTCCCTGGATCGTCATACTTAGCAGTTTCCGCGCTATAAACACCGTAAGTTTGGTTGCGATCGGTCAATAATGTGGGGCACTTTACTTGTACAGCAAAGTGCTTTTTGGTCTGCATCTCGGCTTCTACTAGAGGAAATTCCGTGGATCGTTATAATTATCACTTTCCGCGTATGCGCTATAAACACTGTAATTTTGGTTGCGATCGATCATTAAGGAAGGACACTTTACGTAGAAGGCGAAGTACGCTTCCGTCAGTATCTCGGCTTCTGCTAGAGGAAATTCCCTAGTTTTTGACATTCTGTACTTTTCGCGCATTCGCTATAAATACAGTAAGTTTGATCTCGATCGTTCGATAACGAAGGGCACTTTACGTGGACAGCAATGTTTGTTTTCATCTGTATCTCGGCATCTGCAGGAGGAAATTCCCTAGTTTTTTACATTCTGTACTTTTCGCGCATTCTCTATAAGCTTTGTAAGTTTGGTTTTGATCGGTCAATAATGAAGAGCAAGAGCACTTTACTTGGAGAGCAAAGTACGTTTTCTCTGTATCTCGGCTTTCTAGTAGTGGAAATTCCCTGGTTCGTTACACCATGTGCTTTAGGGTCATGCGCTATAAACACCGTAAGTTTGGTTACGATCGGTCATTGATGGAGGACACTTTACTTGAAGAGGAAATCTCCACCTTAACATGATGTTATAATTTACCTTAATTGACACTCTCAGTAGAGAGAGAAAGGGCAAAAACCTACCAAAACGCACAGCTCTCAGTGAGATCTACATGATGTATAACTACCACGTGAAATGTGTTTCAGAATATTGATTCAGTTACAGTATACACAATAATGACTCAATGCAATACGGTATATGTATTGTCATATGCTTTACAACAGTTTTGTACCTGAAATACTGCATCAATAACTGCAATAGAAGAAGGCCAATGAGGTATGCAACATAAAACACCACTGTTTAGAAAATTTGTGGACGCAATTTTGTTGTACACACTTTTACTCTGTTTATAATTATGTGAGAGATGCATACCTGCACAATAAGTGGTCTGTCTTCAACACAGGAAACCAGGGCCTCTTTGCGGTATTTTGGATCTCGGATGAACACAGAGCTGTGCAGCATAGGGGTGTAACAAAGTTGAGCACCATGGCGTCTGCTCAGAAGTCTCCACGCCAGTTCACTGGCATCTACCATAGGAGCAACCAAGTAGCATGGTGAACCCAGCACATCTCTCCAGAACTGCATTCCCAGCACACGAGGCTACATGTGAACAATACCATGTTCCGTAGATAAGCGATTTCCAAACTGGTATTCAACACTACTTTCATCTGGTATCTAATAATGTGCCACACTTTCTGATCCAGAGATAAAAAATGACCCCTACAATCAACATGCACATCTTAATCACAATGGTTTGTATCACAAATACAGCGAATATTTACTTCTAAAATCAAGGGGCCTCTTTTGAGAAAGCTACTGAAACTAAGGCAGTTGAAGTACACAGCAGAGCACTTGGGAAATTATAAATGAAATATTTCAGAACAACTTAATAACTTGCAATTATTCTCCCTTACATTGTAGTTTGAACATTTCACACAATTCTGTCAGTGCTGTGTTTACTAGTGCCATGACATCTCCGACAGTATAACTAGGGTACAGGTTGTGCACACCGAGGGGCAGGATGTTGTCTTCTCCTAAGGTCCCAAACGGCTCTGGGGGTAACCCCGCCCCCCCGCTTCAAATCGCGCGTGGGGGCGGTCCCCCCCCCCCCCCAATCCCGGGAAGTGGAGGGGAGCGGCCGGGGCCTGACACTGACCACTCGGCTCCATCTAGTGCTTAAGTTAGGACGAATGGAGCTACATCTCGACTCACCCATACTCCTTCACGGTACAGTGGTTAATTACGCACAGGGAGAACTTATTTTACGTGTGATTCTGGGAATTTGTATGACAAGGAGCATCCCTTTGTCACAAAAGGAAACGAAGTGAGTCCAACAAATGAAAGAGAGTGTACAAAACACTGTAACGAAGTACCAGAAAATATATGAAAGAAAGAAAAGAAAAGAAATACTGAAAGACAGCGAAAGGTGAGAGGAGAGGAAGGATGTAAGAAGGATAACACATGCAAGCAAATTGCAAAGGTTTACTGTCTCAGTACACAGACACAAAAATTTCTTTCCCTTAATTTGGATAATTATAAACAACCAAAAGTCTCACAAACTTCCTTTCACCTGAGATCTGTGCAGATCCTACGGCACTTCGTTACGCGAGTTTCTTATTGCTTTCTACCTCTTCCTTTTTCGTTCCGGGGAAATTCGGAAAACGAGAAGTTTTTTACACAAGGAGATGTGAAAGAAAGCCTGTTTTGTTTCCACCACCTATCGCAGGTTTGCCACAAACATTCCGAACGATTTGCACCACGCCATCACGCCATGAGAGACCACAGCCATTCTTCATACAAGACGACAGATAAGCTGTGGGGTCAATATCAATATCCCCTTTTTTCGTTTTCGAATCAGGACTCAAAACTCCGACAACTCCTCCACATCCTCTACTATTTTTCTCTTAAAAACGAGAATTTAGAAGCACTTAGTGAAGTAGGCCCACTTTTTATTCTCTTTTCGTAGGGCGGGCGTATGTCTCTTGGAACGGCAGACTCTATTGCAATATGGCGAACGCGCCTAAAACAGTCGGTCTTCGGAAATACGTATTTAAGGCGTGTTACGTAATGCCTTCGCCGGTAAGAAAACATGCATTCTGTTCACCCAATACATTTTACATATAGGCATAAAATTTTAATAATATTCGTGACGTGTCGCAGATTCATTACAACTAAAACCTTTCATGTTCAAAAATCGCTACTTTGCCACCGAGGGTAATGTCCAACAGACCACAAAATACAATCCAATACTTATGAGAGCTCACATTCCTACGATGCCCTCCCTCTTGATCATCGGAGTATTCAACGACGCCTTCTGTGCTGCGCATTTTATGGAGAGTGATAATGGTCACGCACAACGAAGTGCAAGGAGTTTGGCTGAAAACGGGGGTAGTTTGTTTTAAAAAACGTTTCAGCATGTGCCTGGAGGGCCTGAAGAAATCTACAAGAAGTCTACACTGGCGTTGCGTGCCGGTTATGTGGTCGAGAATCGAACCTGTAATATTCGGAATGCGAATTGCATACACTAATAGCGTTATCAAATACGTACATCAAACCATCTGATCCCTCCTTGGTATCTCTCAGGTCAAAGATGATTCAGACTCAGTGTGTACCAAACCGAAGTAAAACGTTCCAAGATATAGGTTCAACAATATTTCAAGATGTTTTAGTACAGGGTTCCACAATTTTCCAAATGATCAAGAAACAACCTAGAAATTCTGGGCGCTTGCAGGGTAACATGAAGCAAGTTCAATCCTGAGGACCCCCAAACACCAGGCTCCACCGTATAAAATTTGGTCGCCCGGAATTCGTACACCCCCGTCGTAGTATATACATTACGCTGTCAGATCCTCTCGGCTGGATGAACGCTCCTTTATTACAGAATCCATTAACCATCACGTTCTTTAGGGAGGTGCCATGAAGCGTACACGACGCAATTACCAAGGCGTGTCCACGTGTACCGTGCAAGCCGAAAACATTGTCACGTTTCACGGGGCACTTGACCCAATTACACGCCGTCCAGACGAGTCCTAGTGAGTGTGTGCGTGCGTCATGGAGCCTGGTCGGGCACAACAATAAACCTTCTACACCTACAACGGATCAAAGGTCGGATTAAGTAAGTAAGTAAGTAAGTAAGGAAGGAAGGAAGAAAGAAAGTTTATTTTCGTCACTGAAGCATAATAACACCGGGACTTAAAACGTTAGAATCCAGTAGATAAGGATTTTGTAATGTAGGTTATGGGAGCCTGCTGGACTGAAAGTTGATAAGCCCACTCGACTCGCATATGATGACAGAGACCAAGCTTAGATAACGGCGATCCCCATTCGAAAAATCCGGGGATCGCTCCCGTAAACTGAAGCATTTCACGTCTTTCCACACCATTCCACAACACAGTGATTTAATAAAGTCAGAGATTAAATTGTTCTTAAGCAAAAGTTCGCACAGACGTTAAGCAGTTGTTTCTAAAGTAAGAAAATTGATCCACTGGCACACAAAGTGACGTTGTCTACTCAAACTAGCCTTCCCAAGCCCATGAAAAACCAATGTGCATGTCTCAAAAAGAATATCTCATAATGACAAACGACCTGTTCAGAACGTTCGTACATTGCTCCTGTACTTCACTGAAACTTTGGTTAACTAGCTACCAGACCACACGGCGTGACATTTCAGATGACGGTAGGCCCACTCTTCATAGTCATCGCTGCAAGAAACTCAAACCTCACAAAAGTAATCCATTTCTTGATTTTCATCTAGAAACATTTCACAGAAGTCAACCTAACCGATGTTAACTTAAACAGAAAACCACGGGGAAAAACCCTAACTTACATAAACAAGTTTACCATTAAAAAGAAAACCACTCCGTGGTGCAATACGAAAAGTCTTCAACTTACGTGATGCTTCCACGGGACGGTATGGGTCTAGACTATAACTGTGCGGCGGAAAGAAGCAAAGCAGCAAGGTACAGCGACGAACAAATTGTATGAAAATTTTAAAAAAGTAAATACGATTTTGACTGAGATAAACAGAACGTGTGGGTATGGCAGATCTGAATGAAATCAGCGACTGTAATGCCACGATGAACACCTGAATAGAAACCAGAATTCTGTGCATGCTACAGTCTCCCTTACTTACTCCATGGTGCAGAGTCCCTCTTGAGAAGCTAACTGGTTTGCAACTAGTCAAGAAATTCCCCGCATTTCACGGAACCCGAAGGTTCATTACCGCACTCACAAGCGTCCGTCACCTGTCT
>Ga0136643_10018486_pt1 | contig 10511 bp, 5 predicted proteins | sample TergutLab28metaG_FD_96883 | JGI IMG/M metagenome (GOLD analysis project Ga0136643, IMG submission 96883) | Labiotermes labralis P1 segment gut microbial communities from Petit-Saut dam, French Guiana - Lab288 P1 (version 3) (version 3) | ecosystem: Host-associated > Arthropoda: Insects >... | reverse complement strand
GCATTATACCACAAGCTGTAAACACAGTCTAGTGCTCCTGAAGATGGGCGAAATTATCGCCCGAAACATGTTAAGCTGATTGAAATTAATAATAGATTGCTATTGTTGCATCTAGTTGGTTGTTTTTACTATTTATCACAGATGCAAGGTGACGCAAACATAAAAAATTGGCCAAGTTGTTATTCGCTAAAGACAGTTGTAACGTAAAGCCTGCTGCCTTCCATAAATTCTGCATTAAGCAGCCGCAACTGTGCAGCAGATGTTACTAGCGGGAACTGCGTCCTATTCATAACAGTAATAAATTCATAAACTGTAAGTGGCTGAAGCATCCAGCAACTAACACAAACTAAACTTCATCACAAACTGACTCCTACGTTGATACAAACGCTAACAAATTCGGTAAACCTCAAACATGTTTCCATGGCATAACAGCTGATATAAAGGCGGCACAAGCTGAGTAAAAACCTGAATCATTCGTAACCCTGGTCCTTGTCACAGAATGCTACTGCTTTGGGCTTGGAAATATAAGCTTCCTTACCAGCTGGTTCGAAAATGTGAAGTCCCAGCTTATACATAAGGCAAGCAGAGAACTGAAATGCAGAGGTCAGTTTACAGACGTGCATAATCATTATAAGAGACTGAAGTCCTTATGTATTGCATTTGATGTTAAAACTGCAGATGCTCCTAAACTCCTTCCCAGAAAAATGACCACGACATCTAATTCACGAATTAAGATAAGTGGAATTATAGTAATAAATTCTCCGCTCGTCCACTGCTAACAGTTCGAAGAGGATTCTTCTTCAATTATGCTCCTGGTTTTGACCCGGTAACCACGAAAAGTGCACAATACGAATCGGATGTACTTATTTATGTGGTGGTTATGGACCGGCCGGCCGTAACGGCACAAGGGCGTAGCGTACGATCAGTCTGAGTGTGCCATTGTGGCATGCGCTAGGTAGAAAAGACTGAGAAACATTGATATAATCGGGTCTGTTCTAAGAGAGGTTATTAAAGTTATATAAAAAAACAAGGCATATGGAGATTCAGTACATTCAAAATAAATACGAATTTCTCAAATTTGTTAAATCTTAAACCTTTTTAAAGACGAATGAAAGACTGCTGTATTTTAATCGCCAGTCCGTACCGCGCAGAAAACACTTTTCACCTCGGTTACAAAACCAATCAGTTTATGCTGTAAGTGGCACAAGTCGCTGGTTGTTCTCAGACAAATACAAAACACATAAATACAGTGTAGGCAGAGCGTACAGTTGTTGAACGTTAAACCTGCTGGTGCATCACGTGACCAGTAGGATTTAAGAAGTTAAACGGCTGCCATATGTTTACTGTCCCGGTCTAATAGGGGACGATTGTTGCAGTTGGCCTTGGAAGAATAAAAATATCGCAAGGGAAAGAGACGATTTTAACATGCAATATTTCGGCAATGTAGCATAGGTGGAGATTATACATAAAACTCAGTAGTGACTAACAAATGTGGGAAAAGGAATTCGAAGGAACTCCTGCTGCAGAACATAATGACATCCACTCGTAAAATCAGCAAACATGATCGTAAACTCATTCTATTTAATATTATCTCATTTATATTCTTTTATTTTATTTACTTATTTCAAAATATCGTGGAACAACTTAATTGTGCGTTTATATAATGTTTTCCTCAAAGGGTTTTGTAACGTTTAAGAGCCCGAAGATGACCTAATGTAGGTCGAAAAACTTCGCTCAATTAGACAGACTTTGTCTAATAAAAGATAGTTACTCATTTTGCCCATTCGAGACAAAAATATTTCTGCTAAATTTTAGTGTCACGTATTGATTTATATTTATTTATTTACGAACTAAGTTGGAGAAATAAACAGAAATATGAAGGTAACACCATTGTTAAGCAGGTGCTTCATAATTTATACTCTCTTCTTCATACTACTATAAGGTTTAAAACGGAGGAAGTCTAAGATAGGAGATAGGAAAGACGTACACAGTTTTGGCTGGAAAGTCTGATAGTTATATAGCACTTGGGAGACAAGGCTATATTGGAGTAAAACACTGATCCAATTTTCAAGTAGCATGTTGCGTGGCTGATGGCTGGGTTGAGCTTGATCATAATAGGGATCTGTAGCAGCAGTTTGTTAAAACAGTACTGAAGCTGAAGATCTATACATAAAGCGAAAATTTCATTCGCTGACTGATACTCCCAGATTCTTAAAAAAAAAAAAAAACTAAACACTCTCCCACGGGCTGTTTCTTCGGCAGCACTGTAGCTCCTGCCATTAGTTCGTCAGTGCGCTACTTTACGGTTTACCGGATGGAGAGATTTTTCGACTGTGTTAGGACAAAGACTGTATACAGCGACATTCGTGTTAGATCCCACGCCAGGTCACGTGAAAATTCTGCTGAACTAAGAGGTAATAAACAACGTTTTTTCTCCGAATGTTTCGGTTTTCTCCCTGTAACTATTACTCCACAAACGTTCCATTCTCACATTTAATTCAGACATCGTCGATTTATATGGTATTAGTGAGAGCCTCATTATGTAAGAGACACTAAAAAAGACAAAGAAATGTGAAGGGAATATCTAGGTAGGTATGTTTCACCCTTTTTATAGGCCACGCAGGCCCTTAGAGTGAGTAGAGATATAGCTCTACTCTTTCTACAACCTCGACACTAGATGGGGGCGGGGGGTCAGCTACACGCCCTGGCCGCCTCTACAACAGGGAAAGACCCGGTACCCATTGTACAGGAGGCTGGGTGGGCCCCAGGGCCGGTCTGGATGGGCGGAAAATCTCGTCCCCACCGGAATTCGATCCCCGTACCGACCAGCCTGTAGCCAGTCGCTATACCGACTACGTTATCCGGCCCACAAGGGAATATCTATAGTACCCAAAATTCTCTGAGAAGGATAGACGGTAAAACTCAGATGTTACAAAGTTTCAAAATGGTCAAATGAGTAACTTCCTACTTCCTGTACATTTAAATATGAAGAATATCTTATCTTAATGAGAAGCTCGTCTTAACACTGTGTACGCAGTTACAGGAAATTAACTACGGCAATGACATCATGCTTGCAATAGCTCCTGAATCTGCAGAACAACAAGACAGGCTCCGTACGTGTACCGTAACACTGAGGTGCTTTCGTGCAGCCATTGTTGCAGTGGGAAAACAATAAGTATTACTTATTACGAAAGTGTACCCAGCGTGAAATGAACATGCGTCATATTGTCATTTGTGGCCCGCTTCGCTCTACAATATTTTTCCACATTACCACATAAACGGCACGATTGTCGATAACAACGTTATTGACACAAAATGTGTGTTTTGATTTTCTCTACAACTTTTGTCTGAAACGTTTCTCATTCTAAGAAGAACTGGTCGAGATATGACAAAATATATATATATATATATATATATTGGTTTCATGTAAAGTACCCGTCATTCTAGCCCGATTTTAAAGAAACTTGAATTTTCTCGACGGATTTTCGGAAAAAAAAACTCTATTGCCAAATTTTATTAATATCATCCGTCCACTGACAGTCTAATTATTCTATGTGGACAGTCAGACGGACAGGCATGACGAATCTAATAGTCGCTTCTCGCATTTTTTTGCGAACGCGCCTAATGAATGATTTTGACCTACTCTACAAGAAAAAATGAATCCCTAGCGAAATTCACGAAAGTTTCCTTGATACGCTTATGGTTCACTCAGATGGAGCAAGACGTTTTATTAACTTGGTAGCAAAATACTACAGCTGGGCACTTAGCTGACACCTTTATATACCACGTCTTAAAGTACATTTTAATATTATCCTAATATCTATGCTTTGCTTCTCCAAAGTGGCCCCTTCTTTTTGAATTACTCAAGCGCAAAATGTAGTTCCTGCCACATCCCATCCCTATTCCAGTCATCGAATCCTCTTTGATTTATTGTTCGAATAACATTATGCGAAGCTAACAAATTACATATTTGTCATTCTCATTTTCCCCGCCTCTCCTAACAAGTCTTCTTCTTGTAGGTATGATCCAAAATTCTCCTTTTGGAAAGTGGCATAGCAGTAACATTCTTGACGAAGTTTGTAGCCACGTTACACAATCAAGGAAGTTTTAAACGGAGCTCTTTTCACAGCAAACTAATTTACTCTGGAATTAGTTGTGAGGCACTTCTATCGAATGCCAGACAAGCCTCGCAGGGACGTGCAGAAACTGATCGAAGTTCGACTTCACTGATTTACACAGGACACTTTCCATTACAACAAACTTCCCACGAACACAAAGCAGTAAAATGTTTAACATTTAATATCAGTCAATACTCTACAGATCGCTGCTGTATTTTACTGCATATTGTTTGGGATATATACCACTATTAAGGAGAAAAATCCCTCTTCAGTCGTGGATGTTATGTTTGTCAATAAATTTGCGGCTAAAATAAGCCAGGCTAAAGGAACCGGAGAGTTGGGGAACAATCGTTAAAATTTAAGCTGGCTCTTTTTGGCCTTGTAGGTCACGGCACAGTGTATTATGGCATATGGATAGCAACCCTTCTGGGAGATTCTGAAATGTGCCATCCCCGTGGTGTGTAGTAATCAATAGGTAGGGTAATTACAGTCAATAACACAACAGTGTACATCTAATTGATGTTTATTAGAATATGATAAAAACTACATGTTTCGGCCACTATTGGCCATAATGGCTGCATGCCTTACATAAATACTCTTACAGCATACAATTCTTTCGGATGAAAAACCTGATGATGGCCAATAGTAGTCGAAAATGTAATTTTTATCATGTTCTAATAAACATCAATTAGATATACATTGTTGTGTTATTGACTGTAATTACCCCTACCTATTAAAAACCTTCTGGGAGACCACTACATTGGCAGAACAGTCATTGGTAACAACATAACAAACTGCACAGTATTACAAGTCATAAAGCACTGTCTCACACCGTCACCGTAAAGTCCTTTCCACAAACATTATCACCCTCCTGAAATATCTCTTTACTGTAACAGTCCAGTGGTTAAACCGGTCGCTAGAACTTACGTTCTGTCAGTACTTCTACGTATTAACATGGCGACTTCAACGCTTGTGGTGAATTACTTTAACATTTTTACAAAATTTCTCCTACAACTTCGTTAAAATGGTTTACTACAAAATAGGATTCACTACGAAATTGAGACAATAGTTTTTATTTAAAAATATTTGTCACATCTCTAATATTTCTGTTGAACACACAAAGCACAAAAACGACATTCCCCGTTTCGCGTAGACGTGATCTACGGCCTCTTAATCAAGAGAAGCACGTTAGTTACACGCGATTTAAAACAAACCGCTCAGGATATTATGTTGGATTACACTAATTGGCAGAAGGATGGTAGTAACAAAGTGGGATTTATGGGTCACCTTATGCTGTTAGAACAGCGAAATTAAAGTGGTTTTGAAGCACTTGGGACGTGGCTATGGCAGAGACATAAAATGAAAACAGAATTTCAGTGAAGAGATCTTTCGGAAGGTCGAAGAGAAGATAGGAGACATTAAAACGGATCTTAGAGATATAATATGTAAGGAAGTGAACTGGCTCAGCGTCGTGTGGATCGTAGGCGCGTTAATGTACAGGCTGGTTCTACTGCCCAAAAGCTGACCTTGCTCTTAATTACTACGGCTTAGTTGTGTGGGAAACCTTCTGCAGTAAACGAATCTTTTTCGAGAACCGTTCTTAAATAAATAAGTTAAATGAATATATATTTATGAACAGTTCTCGAAAAAGATTCGTCCAGTGCGCAGGTGCGCACCGGACGGCCATCTACATAGTGTGACGATACCAGATGCTGTATAATACAATTTGACCTGATGATGATGAGCATAACAGTGTTCGAAACATGTAGAGGAATATAATAAACTTATTATATAACAAGAATTTGTGCATTAAGTTGGTCAATTGCTAAGATTATACTGAGACGCACGTCAGGAAAACATCAAAATTTGATGAGGATAATGGTGATGATAATGATAAGGATAATAAAAAATAAAATAAAATATTCTCGTGATGGCAGCTGCGACCGTGGTTGAAGGGCGAAAAGGTCAACGTTTAGAGAACCATCTCTGTCCAAGTCATCAGCGAAGCTCAGATCTTCTAAGCGGCCTTTTCATGTCAAATTTCCTGATAAAATTCTTCACGAATTTCTCATTACTACATGCCAAGCTCGTCTCATCCTCCTAGCCTTCACCACCATAATAATGTCTGCTGAAGCGTTCAAATTGCAAAGGTCCTCATTTTGCACCTTTCTGCGGCCCCCTTTTGTGACCCCTCTCATAGTTCCAAATATTCTCTCCATCTTCTTCTTATCAATTTATTTCCTTACGTTGGTAAAAACACAAGTGAATATTTTCATGTGTTTGATGGAGCACCACGCCAGCAAGTACTGGCCCTCACATTTTAATTTCACTCATCCCTTTGCGTCAAATTGAATACTCGTGTATTTAGAGTATAAATTCCAGTCAACTAAGGTATCTACTCAGGCTAATGAATATATACACAAGCATAAAAGCAAATACGGAACATTGTATCAGAGGTTAATGTAAAATCAAAACAAAGAAGCAGAAATAACATTAATTAATTTAAGTAACACACCAACAAATGCACATACATAGTCTTTAATAATCTAAAATTTACATTAAAACACTTAAAACGCTCCTACATGTTTCGATCATACGATCATCCTCAGGGACCATATTTTGTTCATTGCTAAAGTTACAGATTAAAACATTCGGTGATTTACTTCATTATAATTAATTTGGTGGTGTAGCAGCATGCTGCCACACCACCAAATTGAGTGTCTTAAACTGTAACTTTAGAAAGGAACAAAGTATGCTCCCTGAGGATGATCGTATGATCGAAACATGTAGGAGCGTTTTAAGTGTTTTAATGTAAATTTTAGATTATTAAAGATTATATGTGCATTTGTTAGTGTGTTACTTAAATAAACTACAAAATGCGCTGTGCAACGATAAAGAACATTAATGAAATATTTTTGGAAATCAAATTTCAAATTTTCCAGTATAATCCTGTATTGATATTTTTTGCTGTTCGTTTAAGAAATACAGAACCTGAGAAACACGACGATGCCTGAATTTTTTAGTTATGTGTGTAGGCAACATGAATCACTTCACACTTATTGCCTAATAAACGAGGACGTTTGACCGAGACAAGCTTCTACTTGAATTAGAGTTCCAGGCAGTCTTAACCTCTATGCTAGACAGAGGTGTTGAATTAGCTTCACTTCTGCCGCTAAATGTGTGTGGGTACATGGTTAGCCGATGGCAGTGACGTTCTGATGCTCCGTGTCATCAGCTTATGTAAATGACGGAAGTACGCAGTAGTCGTAAATTAATTCGCGGGTTTCTAGAGTCTCCTGGTGTTGTGTCATGGAAAAGGCACAGTGTCACACAAAATGCCTTACACCTCAAACTGTTTTTTATCTAAAATGTAACTGTGCTCTTCACTGAGGCATTCACTTCATTAATATGAAATTGTATTACGTTGTCAGGCACATTCTCGTAGGTCACGAAAAACGAATGTCACCTTCGTCGCGTCTGTTTTTCTGCATGTATCAGTGTGGCCCCAACTGGACGGATTTTACGTATTATTTTATATTGGGGACTTTTACGAAAATCTAAATTTGGTGAAAATCTGACAAAAATATCAGACTTTTATGTGACTACCTAAGTACGTTCGGGGGACCGCGGTAGCACAGTGGTTAAGGTGTTGGGCTACAAATCGGAAGGTCGCTGGTTTAATTCCAGATTGTGTCATTGGAATTTTCCATTGACATAAAATCCTTCCGATCGCACTATGGCCCTGGGATCGACTCAGCCTCTAACAGAAATGAGTACCAGGAGTATTTCCTGTGGGTAAAAAGCAGCCGGTGAGTAAGGCTGACAACTTTACCACCATCCTGGGCCACTGTCACGTAATCGGGGAACCTTAACTTCCTGGAAACCTCAGGGCACCTCGGGCCTGTAATGGGACTGATTTACCTTTTTTTACCTAAGTACGTTCATACTCTAGACTGCAGTAAGGAATATTTCGTAGCTCGTAAACGGAGCAAAATAAAACTACCGTCACATTTCCATGACAACACTGAACATTTTCACATTGTTGACAGCTACATTTAGTTTATTTATCTCAGTATTTAACCGACTTGATGCACAAAATTTGTTTCACAATAAGTTTCATTTCATGCCTCTACATGTTTCGAGCACATGTGCTCATCATCAGGAGGTCAAAATAGCATTACACAGCCTCTGGTATCATCACACCTATAGGTGTTCACGAGACGGCCACCTATAGGTGTGATGATATCAGAGGCTGTGTAATGCTATTTTGACTTCCTCATGATGAGCACATGTGTTCGAAACATGTAGAGGCATGAAATAAAACTTACTGTGAAACAAATTTTGTACATCAAGTTGGTTAAATACTGAGATAAATATACTGAGATGCACGGTCAGCAAAACGTAAAAAAAAAAACTACATTTAGGTCAACAACAATACAAAGGGGGCGTAGTCTTGTGTTTACATCTTCTATCTTGTTTCTTCGTTGTTGCAGCCCTTCTATCTTAGCGACGTGAGGAGCCCGTCTACTGTACCTGCTGCTACTACTACTGCGCCTGCCACTGATTTTGGTTCTTATGGCCACCACAAGTTAGGTTAAAGGCTGCCAGAAATTCATAGCCGTTACTGGACTCTTTGAACATGTCACTGTGTCCATGCCAACTGTGTGGAAAGGAATGATTCAGGACAGGATTTCCGTCGGACAAAGCGAATTGCTTACCGGCGCCAACGTGTAAAGAGTTTGCAAAGAACTCCCCAGTTTGCTTTTAATGACGTTTACTAATCTTCGTCAACACATTCCAGTGTTTGTTGAAGTCAGACTACAACAGTTAACACTAGCCGACAGACATACCTGCATGTGTTGTGCTGCTCGCTACTCACTTAGCGGAGCGAAAAGGAGTTGCGGACGAAAATTGTAGAGAAGAAGGAAAGGTCAGTTCATGGTCCTAACATTGTTTCCGCATGTCTTAATGCATCTAGAGACAAATAAACAAAAGTAAACGGAAGAGCTATAATTAATCATGCTATGCATTAGTGTTTCTTACTGCATTTTCCCCCTGCGTATTCTCCCATTTACTTTAAGAACTGTAAACAGTTACTTAAACATAACTAAATTTCGAATTTTCACGACCTCGGTACACGAGACATGCTTGCTAATAGTCTATTACGAAATACTTTAATTCCCTTGCGCCATGTAAGAAATTAGCGATCAAAATATACATTATTTTAATTTTTGTTGCTCAATGTCTTGTGCTGTTGCGAAAACTGGTACCTCAGCCTACCAGAATTACACATCTGAGAGTCAAACTTGAGGCCCCCTCGGCAAGGACAACTTTCAGAGTGATCTTCCGGCTCATGATGCAGTGTACAATAACGGTTAATTACCATCGTTTCAAAGCAATCTATTGCTTGTACCTTCCGGTTGTCGTGAACAATTGCATTCGCCTGATGAGACTACAACATGTGACAACCCAGGTGAGCCCAATCACAATGGTTGAGTGAGTATGAGAACACAATGCCCAGCAAAATAGTTGGATTTGAAGAAGAGGAAGTAACAGAAGGTTGAAAAGTATTACATACTGAAAATAACAGTCATTTAAGCGTGTGACATATTTATGGGCAATATTTATTTCAGTACTGGATGGAGGTTTCCTCCATTCCCCAGGACACAAAGAAGATTGTCATAAATCTAATTTTCATTTAGTCCAAAGGGCGATAAATGCAGAGTGTATGGCAAGTTCGAGTTGATCCATACCAATGATTCATAAATTGCTTGAAATAACCCGTGGTTTTATTGACCTTTGAATTGGTATTTGTTGTGCTTAATCTTTCGCGGTATTTCATTTTTAAACTCGTCAATACCATTGGTACGTATATTGTCATATCTTATAATGCCTTAGTTTATTTCTTTCATTTAGCGTCTGGTTCTTCTTTTTTTATCTTCTCCACCACACAACAGTTGATTGTTGCTCATTTCACAAAGCTTCTTTCCTTTCGATATAAACAAGGCTTTTCGTCTTAAATTAATACTGAAATAAGCACGTGGCTTGTATGAAAGCAAACAAAACTCACCTTGGAGAAAAAGAACCTCATGTCCCAACGGAAATGTGTTCAGTATTTTAGAAAATAATCCTGGCGCGAGCTGTCAACATAGAAAGTACAAAACTGAAATCATAACTTCAGGAAACCCTTTATGAGCACTGAGGACAAACATTGCAATAAGTTCCTACATTATGATAAAAGTCAGTTTAAGTTTGCTTTATGTCAAACTTGACCGGCTCTGTGGTCTAGTGGTCAGAGTTTCTGGCTACAGATACAGAGGTCCCGGGTTCGATCCCCGGCGCTACCAGATTTTCTGAGTAGTAGTGGGTCTGGAACGGGGTCCACTCAGCCTC
>Ga0136643_10018485_pt1 | contig 10511 bp, 9 predicted proteins | sample TergutLab28metaG_FD_96883 | JGI IMG/M metagenome (GOLD analysis project Ga0136643, IMG submission 96883) | Labiotermes labralis P1 segment gut microbial communities from Petit-Saut dam, French Guiana - Lab288 P1 (version 3) (version 3) | ecosystem: Host-associated > Arthropoda: Insects >... | reverse complement strand
GGCAAGAACTGAGTTACCGTCACAAAACCCGTACACATAAATCATATCTGCATACTCTTCAAATGAAAATGTAAATGGCATCGTGAACGTAACAGACGCACCAAGATGAGAACTGTTCTGAACACCAGTAGCCGGCACACTGTAGCCGTCGCTGCCATACCAACCCACCTTGCCTTTCCCTGCATGCCTTAGGTACCACCCAAGTTTCGAGATAATGGTAACGCCATGTCTGTAGCTGGCTAAAAATAGCGACCCGCCAGCTGATAGACGCGGTTCACACGAGGGCATGTACGGGAATAAAAAAACGGTCATAACTCCGTAACCGTCCAAAATTGGACACATGTTTATATGAACTTTTTTGATCACAAAGTCCTAGGAAATCAACTCCTGCAGTAATGCCCTAAAGTCGTGAAACACCCTGTATATACACGTTATCATTCCCAGTTTTCAGCGGAGAATGAGTGATTTGTGTCTTGATTTATTCTCTTCTCCTCTGAAATTTTGTGAGATAGTTCCCTGCACAGGGATATCCTAGCTACTTCTGTTGATTGTTTTCATGAACGCTGTATGCAGTTCAGAATGCCATTTTTTACCCTGTCTGATGGATTAGTACTGGGTTATTTCTTAATGTGTGTGTACAGATGGCTTGTTGCTTATTCATTTACCAGATGGTCCTTCAGCTCATTTCCGTCTGAGCAATGTGAAGCTGACACCAGACTTGAAGGTAGGCTTGTGTAGACGTTGTTACGGCCTGTATTATGTTTGAAGTTTTTGAGGTTCTTACTGTCATATCTTGTGGAATGTGGTGACATGTAATAGAGTGGTACATACATCCCAACCTGCCTAGCAAACATGGTTACCTAGGCACCAAACCACATGTTGTCACAACCCATAAATTATGGATATAAGCTTGTTGTATGCCTGTCTAAACAAATATCTCTGTCTTAAAAAGTATGCATGGGAACATAACTGTACTGTTCATATTGTCAGCCGAAGAGCAGAAGTGACTAATATGGTTTTTATTTTGACCAGCGGAGTTACAAGGAAATCTCTGAACATCGTCCTGAAGTGATTCTCAACAATTTTAGTACACACCTAGGTAATACAGTATCCCGGATGTTAGCGGCTCTTTTCCATTATGAACCAGAGTTCAGGGGTCGTCGTGCTGTGACTTTCCACAATCAGAGAGACTATATATTCTTCAGACACCACAGGTTCGTCATTAATGGAATGTGTACTTTCCTTCAAAAGCAAAGTTTGTTCTCTGTTGGAGCATATTTGTTTTAGAGAGAATCAAAGCACAATAGTATGTTACTGACATTTTTATTGTCTCCATGACTGTTTTCAAAATATTATAATGCAATGAACACTATTATTACATCTTCAGAATCATACCCTCGTATAAATAATGGAAGATAAAATTTTTTAAGTGGTGTCTTACAAAAATTTTTTAAACGGTGTCTTACAACATTTTTCCACAAGTCATTCTAATAAGTCCTCACCACGTAGCTGATAGGTACTTATATGTTTGGTGATTCCGAGCCTTCTCCCGCATTTGATTAATAAAGAAACAATTTGTTCTAGTTGCACAGAATTGCAGCTAGCTCCCATTAAGGGATAAAGTGGCTGGAATTGTGGTCGTTATCTGCCCAATGTAATTGATGTTTGTAATAGTCACTCTGTGCACATGTGAGGATGGTATCTAATATAGGCCACAACTGTATCATTGCACTTTCCTGTTGAGATTACAGTTTTGTTAGTACACCATTTCACATGCAGAGCTCCGTAACATCTGCAGTGCTGTATGTGAATCATAGAAACAAAGAGTTTGGTAACAGTGCATGGCACTGCACAATAACCTAAAAGCATGTCATGTGTGGTAGTGAAGCTCATAAATTCTTGGTTTCAGCAAGTAAGCGCACTTGCACTGGGGCTGTTGGATAGCACGGTTTTTCATTTCATATGTAATGTTTTGGATTTCTGTTCTTTTTAATGTGAAATGTTTTTGATATTTCCCTCTAGGTATGAATTCACCTCCAGTGGAAAAGTGAGATTGCGGGAGTTGGGTCCACGATTCACTCTAAAGTTGCGATCACTGCAGGATGGCACTTTTGATTCAAAGACTGGAGATTACAGATGGATCATCACTGATAAACGCCATGATATGGAGACCAGTAGACGCAAATTTTATTTGTGATTTCCAGACTAACATGTACAGTATCTGTCAATAAAGGTTCTTTTTATACCTGTGATAATTTCTAAATAGGGTGCTGGGGAAGATATTTGGGCCTAAGAGGGCACTGGTAACAGGAGACTGGAGAAAATTCCACTACAAAGAGCTTCGTGATTTATCTGGGTGATTAGTCAAGAAGAATGGGGTAGCTGGGTCAAGTGAAATGCACTGAGGCAGGATAGGTACATACAGGGTTTTGGTGGGGAAACCTGGGAGAAAGGGACGACTTGGAAGCCCTAGGCATTGATGGGAGGGTAATGTTAAAATGAACGTTCATGAAATAGGAGAGGGGGTGTGGACTGGATTAATTTGGCCTGGGATAGGAATGAGTGGCTTTTATGTGTGTGGTAAGGAACTACCTGATTCTGTATGATACAGGGAATTTATTGACTGGCTGAGGAACTATTAGCTTTTCAAGGACTGCTGCACTTAGTGAGTTAGATTGTCATCTAGACAGGATGTTCAGGATTTGTCTTTCCCATGTAAAATTCCTGGGAATCTACAAGAGAAGTACTTTCCTACTCACAGTTATGAGCAAGTTGGGGTCAACTGTTTGTGTTCAGGAGCTGGTGGGTAAATCTCAGTCAGAGCACTGACTATCCTGGCTGAGATATTCTGTGGTTTTCCTCAGTCTCTCCGGGCAAATACCAGGACAGTACCGTCAATTTGGCCATGACACTTCATAACATCTATTCCAATTGATTATTTAATATTCCATATTTTCACACTATGTACAAAACTTAAGTTGTGGACAGTATCCTCAAACCACTTGCTTAAATTTAGAAGCTTTTTTAAAATTTGTTATTAATTTTGTGTGGTGGTGCATTGGTGGGGGCAGTTGAGTGTAAATCCATCGACCCATCTGGACCCAGCGGTAATTTGTAAGCCGTGTGTGCGTGTGATTTTCTTTCCAACAACACAGTAATGGAATGTTTCAGTTCATTCTAATGGTGTTGGACATGAAATGTGTGTCACTGTGTTTGATATGAAGGCTACCACTGTCTGCCTATCTAATTTCCGACACAAAATCCCTGTTAGCATGAATTACAGCTGTTTGGTTTGTGTGTGTATGTGTGTTGTAATCTTTCTGGGGGATTTTTACCCAAAACTTGAATTTCTCTGTGTTCAAAGATTGATATTTTTGGTTCTTTTGTATGCCTGAGAAAGCAGTATCTGAAATTAGGAAAGAAGGAGCTGCCAAACAAAACATATAACACTTTATTGCAGATGGTTGGCTATGTGTTTTGACTATCAATCGGTCATTGTCGTGCCATGGTGTTACAAGGAAAAGTAACTGCTGTAGTACTGTAATTGTGTGTGGTGGGTTGAGATCTAAACTTATTCTGAAGAATTTTTTGCTAATATACTAACTTCTAGTGATGGGTTTTGAAGATTCGTTGTGGACATTGCAGAGTTCATCTCAGACACAACTGGTTAATTTACATCAAAAGTCATATCTGTTATTAATGTCATTAGGTATAAGACTTGAGGGTTTCACAGAGATGAAGATTTATAACATGGTGTGGGTTAAGATTACAGCACCATGTGGTGTGGTGCATGGTTACAAAGTTTTTTTTGGGGGGGAGGGGAATAAATTTTCATAAGCCATCTGAAAATGGGAAGTGTGGATGCCCATCCACAAAATTGTGCAATGGCATGACCTCAATATGACTGCGTGTAGGATATTGAAAGCCTTGGAATGAACTGGGGTGGTCATACACAGCGAGATTTTTGACATCCTTTGCAGTATAGTTTAAGTCTTCGCGCACCTGCGATTTCGCCTGGCATAGGCTGGTAGCTGGTCACTTAAGTTTCGGAGAGAACATTGGCCCCATCTTCAACTATACAGCAATCGAGAAAAACCTTGGCCGTTGAAGTTGGAGCCGATGTTGTCCCGAAACTTCGGTGATTAACCACCAACCTACGCCGCGCAAAATCCCAGAAAAGCGAAAAGTTCGACTACAGTATCTACCATCCTGCCGATTTCCACACCATGTAACTTCTGCATGTACCTGCAAATTGCAGCCAAGAGTATCATTAACTACAGACAGCCGACGTAATATTTGGCGCGGCCGGCAGAATGAGTGACGTCTCAACCCCCCCCTCCTCCCCCTTACGGAGAGTTGATGTCGTAAGCCTATGAAGCTCTAATCCGTGGTGGCGGCTAAAGTTTCGTCATGTTTCGTCCGTACGTTGGAGTAGAATTTAGACGGAAGTTTCAGTTTGAGGTTAGAATGTTTTGATTTCGATCTTTCAGAACAGAGATTTGCAAAATTTGAGTGACAAGTATAGTAACACACAAATTAAAGATTACTGGGATATAATATTCCGTTAATTATTGAGTCGGATGTAAAACAAGTGTATGTTACTGGTAATAACCAGTTTGGTTCAGGGGTCAAACGAACATATATTGTACGAGAAGAGTGTGCTAATATTGACAGATTGGTATTGTGTGTCGAAGTATTTAGTGATCAGTGCGTTAAGAACGTTATTTTAGTACTAGTGTTTTATTGGAATTTATTTTGGGTTACTAGTTTCTTGAAATGTTTTACCCATGCTGCATTGTCAAATCGTGTCCTTATCCGCGGCATTAATAAGCTGATACATAGTAGCAGAATAAACGTACTCATGTGCAATAACCCGCACGTACATCCTCTCATATTTTAATGCAAAAATGTCATCAACTTTCATAGTCTGCCACCTTTAATAATGATGTGATCTTGTGCATGTTGTTGTTCACTGTTATCTCAGAATATTGTTTGCATGGAATAACCAAAAATTCCGGTTTGTAATTGTAATTTCAGTGTAAAAGGTGTAAGCATACTTCCCCTGAAGAAATAAAGCATAAGCTCTCTGCAGAAGTTCGTCACAGATTAGCAAAAGGACCTGGACTGCAAGATTTTCTTTCTGACGCCCCAAAGAACTGGGATGATTATAATGGAAAATTAAAACGTGAGAAAGGAGAGTCTGAACGGTTGAGATTGCCTCCATGGCTTAAGACGAATATTCCCACTGGCAGTAATTTTGCTCGCATAAGAGATCAGCTCCGGCAGTTAAACTTACACACAGTGTGTGAAGAGGCACGCTGTCCTAATATTGGAGAATGCTGGGGTGGTGGCAAGCATGGAAGTGCTACTGCCACAATTATGGTAAGGTAAAGTCTGATACCACGGACACATTCTTCCCTGCCCATCTGCATTATTGCTGTATAAGACTGCCCCTCTGCATTATAAGATTTTTAGTGGGATAAGAATTTCCACTGATAAATTGTCACATTTTTGGTTGAAATAAATTAATATAGTATGTAATAGAATTTGAACCTGTTAAATTAAAATTGAAATTACAGAAATGAATGACATATAACTAAGTGGCTTTCTTGCCTGGGGGCAGGGAGATGAACCTGAGCTGTGTTTGGAGGGAAGGCCTGCAGTGTAGTAGATGGCTGTCATGAATGTGCCCATTGGTGTTTATTCTTCCCATGATTGGAGTGTAGTAACTGCAACATTTTTTGTTCAGTAAATTTTTCAAACACTCGTGCACTCTGAGTTACATGTCTGGTGGTTGCTCACTGTGCTCATTATGCTGTATAAATATTGCTTTCTTGTGTTATGAGTGTGCTGCTAATGCCTTTGTATATGAAGATGTGACTAGATACATTTTAAAAGGGTATTTGAAAGTCACCAATTAGTTCTGTCTTGTACATATGTTGCTGTAACAACAACCTAACTACATGACAGATTTTTATCAAACATGTTACAGTAAATGTACATTAATCTTATAAATAAGGAAGTAGTCTAATAAACAGAGTCAGGAAAGATCGTTAGACCATTATCCAAGTTTTTTGCTTATCCTTATCTTCATGTTCTAGAACAGGAAATATATTAATCTATTTCCCTTTGTTTTTTTTGTGCACAATGTGTATGATTAATTTGTCATGATTCACCATCACCATTATCAGTTTCAAATACATTGATTATAAATTATGAAAACCCAATTGCAGCTTCTCGGAGATACTTGCACCAGAGGTTGTCGCTTCTGTTCAGTGAAAACATCCCGTGCCCCTCCTCCTCCAGATCCCAGTGAGCCAGTCAACACTGCTACGGCCATTGCCACTTGGGGCCTGGATTATGTGGTTCTAACCTCTGTTGATAGGGATGGTATGTATTATAAACTGTTGTGTGCTGGCAGCAATACTCTGGGGAAAGAAACTGAATTGCCTACTGGGTGGGAGGGTTGGTGAGCCTGAGAACTGTTTTGAATCAGTAGTGGACATGTAATGTACTGGATAGTATTAATTATCAACGTGTCTCATAAAGCATTTCAGGAGTTAGTTCAACTGCCATCTCCAAGCGGTCAGGAAGTACCTAATGTAATGGGTCTGTTGTACTCTCAGTCACTTATGTAGTCACTAGAAACACTACAGACTAGGCTTACCATTTGTCTTGTCTACACGCACCTTATAGTTGCTCTGGATGAAGTACAATGCTTCCAGTACACATATACACAGGTGAATAATACTTTATGCAGATTTTAGCAGCTCTGCAATGATTTCTCTTCTTTTAGGCGTGTAATGTTTTCATGCAAACCTACTAAATCTGCTTGTTCCAGATTTGTACAGTATATTTTGGTTTAGTTCTTGCTGGCCTGTGCTTGAACAGTTGATTGTACTGTTGATTATCTGTGTGGTGATCGTCCACTTCCTGTAATCATTGGAGTGCTGTTCATGATATTTGTTTCAGTAATGTTTATCACTGTCACTTCACATTAATTTTCAAAGGATTTCACACCTCATACTCATGTTACTTTCCAGTTTATTATTTTATTACAGTTCTTATAGGTCACCTATACCTGAACAGGGGTTGCTTTTTTGTATTGAAAAGATATTTGTCTCACTGTTTATAACCAGTAATCTCTACACAGCATACAATTTGTTGCCAGTCTGAACTTACACAGAGATTCCTTACTGTACTTATTTTAGACCACATTTAACATCACTGTTATGGAAATTATAGTTATTTTAAATTATTTACTAAAGTAATCACTGTATTGAGACAGAAACATACAGCACTATTAATATAGTAGAACATAATGCAAAAGTATTTAATTAAATTTGCAGATTTGCCAGATGGAGGATCACATCACTTTGCTGAGACTGTGCAAGAAATCAAGCGGCAGTAAGTCATAATTTTTTTACCTAAATGTTGTTACCATAGATCTGTTCCAATAAAGACAGTCCAGGAAACAAATTTATTTTACAGCAGGAAGAATGGGACACTGTATTTTTATTGGTTATTAATTTTAAAGGTTATGTATTGTGTCTGAAAATTGTCTCTGTCAGTATCCATTGTTATTCCACTGTGCATGTGTTTGGTGGGCTGCAGTAATGTGATAATTGTGCCAACGGCAAATTACAGAGACAAGTTGTCAGATGAAGTATTGGCTCTATGTTCTGAGAGAAAATGTTCTTTACACATTAATAGGTATAGATTGTTTGTAAAGTAGTGTTGACTTATTACTGTGATGCTGTCTGTGTTTGTTTAGGAACTCAAATATTTTAGTGGAATGCCTTGTCCCAGATTTCCGTGGTGATCTGGATGCAGTGAATACCATCGTTAATTCAGGACTGGATGTGTATGCTCACAACATAGAAACAGTGGAATCTCTCACACCATATGTCAGGGATCGAAGAGCCCATTACAGGTATGTCATGTAATAAACCAAAAGACGGTGAATGAATAAGGATAAACTCATTGTGCAAATAAGGGGTATGTTCTCCGTGGAGTTCTATCTGGCCACATAATATATTTTATTTATTTATTTATTTTTTTTGCTGTGATTTTTCAGCTGGTGTAAAAATTTATGCTATACAATATTTGTCACGTTAGATAGTTCTGGTACAAGACCTGGTTACAGTGATGTAAAATCTGCATTTTAGGCAGTCTCTGTTGGTTCTTACTGCTGCAAAAGAAGTAAATCCAGACCTTATCACAAAATCCTCCATTATGCTAGGACTTGGAGAAACTGATGAGCAAGTGCAACAGACATTAAGAGGTAAGCACATTAAGTTCCAACTTATTTTATATTACAGCACTGAGGTAGACTTCGGTGCCCATCCTGCTTCTTCTCGAAACAGTGCCAGGAGTTCTTTCCGTACAGTAAAGGTGGGAGTGAAATGATGCTGTCAATGCACCTACACTCAGTACCATGGTGTTTTTATCCGCTCTTGTATGTATCTTGTGGTGTGATGCTTAATTAGTGCTGGTACAGCTTTGTCTAAGTAGTTTGAAATTGTTACTCTAGCCAAATTTCTGGTGTAGTCAAGGTGTGTCAACTGTTTGATTGGTGAATATAATCTCAGAAGAGTAAAAAGTGGAACAGCAAACTGAATGATCAGGTTCTTGATTTACTCCTCACTAAGTTTTATAACTTTCAGTCCCTGGGCACAAATTGTGCTGTTAAGGAAGGACATTACTTGAGATTTGTGCTATTCTGGGATATTACGCAATGTAGAGTAGTAATTCTGTACTGACATTTTGGGACAACATATTGGTCCCATCTTCAAGGTCAAGAAGAGTGACACTGAAGATAAGACTGACAGGTTGGAGTGAAACATTGGTACGGAATTACCACTGTACACCTCGTAATATCCCAGAAGAGTGCAGATCTCATCTGCATCATGGTGGAATCCTGAAGTCAGGCAAGGACATTACTTCTTACCATAACTGAATATTTAGGCATGTGAGTTCTGTTCTGCATAAACACACTGGTTCCTGTTGCTAGCTTTATAGAATTAATTTCTACCGCAAGGAGGCACCACAATTGGGAATAAAGAAAGACACCAAAAGATTTGTGTAATTTCGTACATCTTGTACTTATTTTTGTTGCTGAGGTAACTTTGCATAACAAAACATGTATGTACGTTCATTTTGATCGTGTGGGTTCTAGAAGTCTCTGTGTATAAAGATGTAAACTTCATAGTTTGTGAATTTATCTTTCTTCTGTTATTAAAGAATTCTGTATGGTTTGTATACGTCACATGGTTAAAAAAAAATGTATAAATGACCATCTCCAAGAACTATTCTCACTGTTCAGGCCTGTTTCAGACCTGAAAGCAGCTGGTGTTGACTGCGTCACTTTGGGGCAATACATGCAGCCAACGAAACGACATCTGAAGGTGGTAGAATACATTACGCCATCTAAATTTCAACAGTGGGAAGAAGTAGGCAACTCAATGGGATTTTTGTATACTGCAAGCGGCCCTCTAGTGCGCAGCTCTTACAAAGCTGGCGAGTTCTTCATTACTAGTATCTTGCAGAAGAGGAAAGTCAGTGCCAAGTAGCTTATTTGTATATTGTAGGTATTGTCAGATGAGTGGTGGAGTTTCTTGTCTTTGAGAAGCTGAGGTGTGCTTTTAGGGTTTATTATTTAATGAGATTCAGGTATGGATTATTTCTCAGCAGCTCTTTGAATTTTCAGCTAATGGCTTTGGGCAAAAGTGTGAATATTGTGTATGTGTGTGTGTATGAATGTATGTATGCATATATTTATGTGTATAGTGTAAATAAAATGTGCTGAATTCTCTATGTTGCATTATTTTGCCAATTATTCCCATTCGTTCTGTATTTTAATGATAAGTTGAAATGTTCTTGAAAGAATTGTTGTCTAATTAGGTGGTAGTTCTTTGGAGAACATTTTGTTAAACTTTATATGCATGCATCTAAATGGAGAGGCTGGCAGGAATTATACACATTTACTTACTTACTCCATGGCGCAGAGTCCTTCTTGAGAAGCTAACTGGTTTGCAGCTAGTCAAGAAATTCCCTGCATTTCACGGAACCCGAAGGTTCATTACCGCACTCATAAGTGTCCGCCACCTGTCTCTATCCTGGGCCAGCCCAATCCAGTCCCACCTCCTGGAGATCCATCCTAATATTATCCACCCATCTACACCTAGGTCTCCCCAGTGGTCTCCTTCCCTCTGGTTTCCCCACCAAGACCCTATACACCCCCTTCTCCTCAACCATACGTGCCACATGCCCAGCCCATCTCATTCTTCTCGATTTTATCACCTGCACAATATTGGGTGAGGAGTACAAATCATTTAGCTCCTCGCTATGCAATCTCCTCCATTCCCCCGTTACCTCATCCCTCCTATGTCCAAATATTCTCCTCAACACCATGTTCTCAAACACCCTCAGCTTCCTTTCCTCCCGCAATGTCAGCGACCAAGTTTCACACCCATACAAAACAACAGGCAAAATTACAGTTCTATATATCT
>Ga0136643_10018483_pt1 | contig 10512 bp, 8 predicted proteins | sample TergutLab28metaG_FD_96883 | JGI IMG/M metagenome (GOLD analysis project Ga0136643, IMG submission 96883) | Labiotermes labralis P1 segment gut microbial communities from Petit-Saut dam, French Guiana - Lab288 P1 (version 3) (version 3) | ecosystem: Host-associated > Arthropoda: Insects >... | reverse complement strand
TCGACACAGGTTTTTCTTGGTTTCCCTGTTCCTAAAAGCAAGTGCTGAGATGATTCCCAAGATTCCAAGTTGCCACTACATGCTTCTCATGTAGCCCTAGCGACTTAAATTTCGTAGTAACCAATTTCATATTTTGTATACATGTAAAATAACCACTGCCACAGGATGACAGCCCAATTGCAGTCAACAACAACAACAACAACAATAATAATAATAATTATTATTATTATAATTAAAAATGCATACAGGGGAATTACGCAAATGTTGCGTCTGTATTCCATATGATGATATGTGAAAACTTTTTTTTGCAAGCCATTAAACGTAAGGAAAATTGGATTTGTAGCTCCGCTAATTCTTAAATCCGCCAATTTGAAACACAGCAACCGATTTAGACCGAAACATTCTACGCGACTCTGAACATTACCGCCTTCTGGGAAGTGATGCTGCGACGTCAGGTAGAAATTTACTAAGCTTAGAAAGAACATTCAGATTTCCTGCAAATGTGTTTTCAACAGACTACAGAGTGTCGCATTTCAGAAAAGGTTTTATTATCAGATTTAGGGCAATTTTTGTATAGCTTGAAGTAATTCTAAAGAGCACTGAAATCGAAGGTTCATGAATCAGTTCCTAATAAAGAGCGATACTGGAAAATGACAAATCTTACCATGGGAGAACTTGCAGTGTTTCCGTATGCAGGCGACGCTCGTTATATTTATCTAGGATTCACATCAGTTTTATCCATATCACTATAAGCTGGGAAGAAGTCTCTCTTTTGTATGATTGGTATCGAGAGCTGAATTTTGTTATTACACTACAGCTTTCACAAAATTCACATAAAAATCCGGTATCTCAATATATCATGCTGAATACGAGTACAAACTCCTGACTTCAAAATTAGATTTGGAATATTTTCAATCTTCAAACTCCATTTCAAATTTTACTATTACATATTACTATACGTCGCAACCGTCTATCTTACTACAAATACTCTCACGGCAAACCTATACAGGCCTACCGCTACATGCTGTAAGCGTGAGTGCCTTTCTATGTAGGATTTTGGACCACTTATTGTGTTATTACCGAGACCAGCCCGATATGTGCAGAAAGCTTTTATGTGTTATTCAAACTTAATCGCTAAGCTCACTGCACTAAGATGTCGGGTACCTTAACAGAAGAATGGTTCTTGAAAGTATATAATAGAACTTATTTTCAAAATAAAGATTTCACAACCAGTTTTCCAGTTGTATATACTAATACATTATTATTATTATTATTACTATTTCTTGCACAATATCAAAATAAGTACACGTTCCTTATGGACATAGATTAGGCTTTACGGATATAAAATTAAAAGTTCGCGTTGTCACCATGTTGCATGTTACCTTAAACGAAATTAAAGATCTATGTGCATCGCCAAATGTACAGCTATCGATCTCCAGCCAAAGTTTCGTGTATCGATCTCAAACGGTCCATTATTTACAGCCATAAAGCCAAAAGAGGAATGACATTTTTCCAAAGCTTCCAAACTGTTATTTTACATACTATTTGAATATGTATTTTATATTTTCTCCATATTCTTTGCCTGATATTAGTTTAGGATCTTTAGCATGTGGTACAATTGTAAAACTGTCTCTCCAGTCTCATATAATTTGCGCCTTAGCCATACCAATGTTAGCTGTTATAGGAAACTGCAATTCAGGCTTTGGAGTTTCTTACAATGATATGATGTTCCCACGAAATTTCGTGAAAATAGGTAAAATGATTGAAAAGTTGAAACCCTGAAATACATCCAGGCTGCATATGAATGTACAGCCTGATGTTTCCTTGACTGTAATTTTCAAACTTACTTTCGTCACTAAAAGCAGAAAACGTAGGCTCTTGAAGTCATCAAAATGCCTGTGTTTCTCAACAATTCAACTTTGAAGCATGTGTCTGTGTTGCAGGCTGCAGCCTGCAACACAGACACCACTCAAACCCAGCCGCACCAAATCTCCAACACACAACGAACCAAGAACAAAACGACCAATGTGGTAATTCAACGGCACAGTCGCAAGTTCTTGATGATGGATATATTAATATCCGAAACATGTTGAGTATATAAGAAGTGAAATAAAATAGCAAGTGACATCAAGTTGGTCTTTTGTTCTTCGACTGATAGAGCTCATGTTCATCACATAAAATATCTGTTTAGATAAATTACCAAAACATTTGTGAAAGAGCATCAGAGACGTAGGTAAGACCTCTTGCAAGGCACCTTGGCAATGTGGAACAAGCTTACTACAAAATGTCCGTCTTTCGAACTGGATTCCTTTCGCCTGAAACAAGGCAATGCTGTGAATTTCTGTCTCGCGTTGTGGGAGTAACATAGTTAAAAATTGTATTTTCAAAAACAGTGGAAAATAAGTGGGATGACATGTACAATGTCGGGTAGAGTGCACCGTGAGTAAAATGAAGATATGTGGAAACATGAACGAAAAATCGCATGTTTATGCTCAATGAGCGACAGAGTGACAAGAATTATGAGTAATATAATAGAGACTCCGCACAGAAAACAAAGTTACATAAGATACGAGTATGTATGTATATTTCAGTACACACGTTGATTTGTCCCATTTTCATTTCCAGTTCATTCAACTGCAATCGTAAACTAAAAGTAATTGTTGATTTTGACAATTTAGTGTAAGTACACCTGATGATGTTTTGACGGTACTGAAACCTTTAAGGGAAAAAGTCGGACTATGTTGCAAACGACTGTAGTATATAGCGAACGATACTTTGTATAAAATTAATTATGTATACATGTCCCACAATTTCATCTCATAAGTGAAAAAATTTCGTTAATTGTTCTAGTTTTCTCAATTGGAATTTAATAATAATAATAATAATAATAATAAGCTGCAATTGGGTTGTCACCCAGTGGCAGTGGTTATTTTACATGTACACAAAATATGAAATTGGTTACTAATAAATTTATGTCGGGAGGGCTACATGAGAAGCATGTAGTGGCAACTTGGAATCTTGGGAACCATTTCAGCATTTGCTTATAGACACAGGGAAACGAAGAAAAACCTGTGTCAAGGTGCCCGGTCTCAGGACCTTTCGAATACTGATTCGAGCCCGCAGTCCGGCATTTAAGTAAAAACAGTAATACACACATAGTAATGGGTTTGCACATTCTGGAATATCTCTCTTCTTAATTTCTGAATTTGTGAGATGTAAAATGCAAAGCAATCCCTTTACAGGCCTGTACAGGCATAAAGGAATTGTTTTCCAGGAAGTTGAGGCACAAAGTTGTCCAGACAATCGGCACAAGAATGTGGTGAGTTTATCAATCTTAAGCCTCTGCCGCCTTCATCTCCCCCAGTAGATTTTCTTGTTACTTCTGTTTGAGGCCGAATAGAACCCAGGGCCATAGTACGGACGGAAGGATTGAGTCCGACTTGCAGCTCAGTGCCTGAAAAATTGCACCAACGCCTACCCTAAATCTGCGAGACAATGCTCTTGTAATGTTAAATATATACCTTCATTTCTTGTTATGTGCGTAAGCATGGCCTTAGATTGCTTTGTTGCACTCTGTTCCAGGGACATATTCCCTTTTCCATCTAACCGATTCAGTTTCATATGGTGCTTTTAACGTTCTTACATACATTGTCATAACAGTGGGTTGTCAAAGTAATGGCTTGAGCAGGAAGGTTTATGACGTCCTGACGCTTTTGACATCTGAGCAGCATGCACGCGAATATATGCACCATTAGGAAAAATACTACATGCGTTAGATTTGAGTAACAGGACGCAGAAAGGTCATATGATTTTACAGGGATAGAAAAAAGAGCTCCTTGACAGAGTAGCACACTCCGCAACGTGTAAATGTCGTGTCGTGTCTGTACTCTGCGTAATTGGCTAATGTATGTGTAACGTACCTACTTCTTTCCTCTGTACTTTTCTGTGGGTTAGTGCGTATTATCTCAGAATTACAGGGGTAAAACTAAAACACTTAGTGCCATTTTCGCTACTAAAATGCATTAAAGTAGATAAAACTTGACGGTTTAAAACCAAGACTTTAACTCGTTGGGTCTAATTAACTTTTCGTTCCTTCATATCTCAATTTTTTGAGGTTTCTTTCCAGTTAAAATTCAGTAGTCTCTGACAAAATTATTTATTAACAAAAATAGTCGTACCGTTTTCACGGTAACGTTGATGGATATTGCCCACAATAACGAAACTGGCCAAAAGAAAGTGAATGCTTTCTAATGGGGATGTACAATTGAGAGTTATTCTGGTTTCCCAGCATTCGAGGATTTGATTTTCATGAAGGTTGCTAATTTTTTCTCATCATAATATTAAAAATATACCAAGAATAATACTAATAGCACTTCCAAAAAAATGAGTGGCCCTGAATGCGTAATTTACCCTCTTTCTATCCATAGACTTTAAATTAGTAGAAGTACTGGTTTTATAAATGAGTGAAATACAGGTTAAGAATAAAAAAAATACATATAAATGGCAAGCTCGAGATAAGCAAAGAACTTTTTTCCTATTGCAAGAAGTGAGAAGAGTACTCAAATAAAAAAATGGAAGTTAGCTGTCTTTGTCCCTACCTTACTTAAGGCTCAAGGCAAAAGCAATAAAATTATCTTGTAAAGCATTACATTACTTTCAGTTTCAATAGCAAACCTCAGCGGATATATTACTAGCTTGACATCTAACGCTCTGAGTAAGAAACTGAACCGTGGTAAGGTAACTTAAACCCGGAAATAATGTTCTTAAGCCTTTCACGTTTCTATGTCTTAAAATGCTCCCTCATTGCCAAGTACCATATATCATGCACGAAGAAACAGTAGGAGGACAAGTTAAGTTTTAAAACTCTTTTGAAGTTCGATGACCTAAAATAATGCTTAGTCGCGTTCTAAACTGCCCTCAGAGAACCCTTTGACGGGCAAACAAAAACATGAACCAATAAAACCTTTCCCTTTCGAAATTCTCAAAAAATATTGCGTTATTGTGTCGCAAGAAGTTAATGGACTAGACTGCAGGGAGCGTAACTTAGAACTGCTAGCATGGTGAATGGTAAACACCGGCCACAGCGTGAGGGTTACACAGTTCTACCATTCCCTTGGAATTCAACGACGCAAAGTTAGAGATTATAAATATGAGATTTATAGGTTTATAGTAATGTGCAGAAACATATAAAACGTGCAGTTTTTTGTGCAAGACATTAAAGTGTAGGTTACGCTGTTATAATTAGTAGTAGTAGCAGTAGCAGTAGTAATAGTAGTAGTATTAGTAGTAGTAGCAGTAGAAGCAGCAGCAGCAGTAGTAGTAGTAGTAGTAGTAGTATTAGTAGTAGTAGTAGATGTTGTAGTTGTTTTAATAGTAGTAGTACTAGTACTAGTAGTTGCAGCAGAAGCATCGACACTAAAACCAGTTCGCCATATATTTAAGCTATACATCGCTTATTTTTTCTGCGTTTTCTTTTACTGACGAAAGTGCGTGTGAGATGGACCGTTGTTATGAGTATAGAACTGTACCTTTAATTGAAAACGACAAACGTCATAACAGGGAGTCATTTTTTATAACGAACTACTTACCATGTTAAATGTACAATTCCACTCTTGTAGAAAATTTGAGTGCGCACAAGAAAAATACTACGTGCCAAAGGGCAAAATATGATTTGGATATACGTGAATATATATATATATATCTTCTCCCTTATCGGAACACAGCAAGCATTCTTCTATCCACAAAACCATTGCACTCTCCTATACTTCCCCTAAGGTTTCGTAAAATTTTCGTTGTCCTCCGACAACAATCCCACCTACCCTTCTTCAGCACACCACCCACACCCTTCTTCACATCATACTTGACAATTTATGACACCAGAGGTTTAACCCTTTGCGTCATATTATCTCTCCTAGGCTAAAGAAAACAACCCTTCAAACCCAAACGCGGGGCTGGTGGGAAGGTTACAGCAAGATTTACTTTTACAGCTCCAAGCTTCCACAACATCAAAGCGCGGTTTAGGTATGTGGCAAGGGGAAAATATATACGTTTCTCTTACGTTTGCTTTTTTTTTTGCGTTTACTGAGTATTTCGTGGTTACAGTGACGCGTGGCATAGATTTCAAGGGTCGGTGGTTTGACCAGTGAAATTTTGAGATATTGAACCGACGGACTTCAGTGTTGTTTTTTTTTTTTTGTGTCACACAATTCCGACCGAGAAGCTATGAAAATGCAACCTACCAGCTGAATGATCATACATTACGAACAAAGATTTACCGTCTTTGAAGAATTTGGACGTATACATCGTTTTCATGATACATCGGGCAAAACTGGCGAAGTGTCTTCCATCTCCACACGACGATTCCGATATTCTGTGAAAAATGTAAGGTAATTCTCGGCTTATATGTTTCCTTCCGCAACTGGGTTTTTATCGTAAATAAGATGACACCCAGTCTTCCATATTTTATACGCATGTGATCAATAATTCTTTCGGAGAGTAGAAGTTGATAAACTTTCGGACGTATAATATAAAATGATGCACATCAGGAATTCGTTAATATGCATACCTAATTTAATCTCGTGTTAAATACGTGCCTCTGCGAATGGAGACTGAGGTTGACATGGGCCGTTTTATTCTGATAAAGGTAAGTGTGAGAATTTATGTTCTAAAATGAAGAACTTCCTGGTAAACGGTAGGCGACACACTAGGATATTTATTCACCGAGAATTTTAAAGCCTTCATTAATACTGTACTTTTCTTTTCCATTCCTACCTTTAGGGAAGGAGTTTTTTTTATTGCGATTGTCTACTAAAACTACCTTCACTTTACGTCACTATGCATTCCTAGAACAACTCGAGATTTTATGAGATATTTATCCCATAGTTTTACTAAAACGATAACAGAATAAAATACCGTTAACGCACCTACAATATCTGTATTACTTGTCATTATTACATGTTTTGACAGCAATGTGTTATTTGCAGATAACCCACTGCGGTATACACGTGATGCAATAATAAATATACAGACATTTTATTTGTGTTAACGCTACCTTATTCTTTTAACTTGAGAATTTTTGGAAATATTTTAATAAATCTCGACCTCGCAGAAGTTAAAATCAAGAAATGTCACGTACTTACAAAGTTAATTTGTGGCGCTTTCGTGTAACCATTGTTGCCGTGCAAATACAACAATTCATTGTGTGTGTGTGTGTGTTTTGTTAATCTACATATTACTGTCAACTATCTAAAAATACTGAATAATGCACAAAAATATTTTTATGGCAAATGTGTACCGTCGGCAACAACAAAACTTACGCAAGTCTCTATGTAAAGTGCCCGATGCTGCATTGAAACAAAACACATTTGTTTACCCATGACCTTCTTCAGACGTACAGTTACGCTAAACAGATCGTAACAACAGATCAGTCGCTGTGCAGTTTCTCGATTGTTGTTAGCTCCGTCTAACCCATTTCAAGAGATCAGATAGAATTAACCAGTAATCAAATAATAATTTTTGACTTATTTACAGAAAAACGAGGCCATATGTTGTAAACAAAGTAGTTTCCTTTTCCATTTTGGAACAGTTTGAAATCGGCTATATTTTATTCTTGTAATAAAATTTTCTACAAGAAGACACACGCATTCGTAGCACACATTGAATTAGGCATACGTACACACAATTTTCGGTTGTGTGTAACTGTGTCATAAAAATGAACAATGCATATCATTTTGAGTCGGGTTATATAAATGTGTTCGGTGGAAATTAATTCCATTTTCTTTCTGCTGAAAGCATATGTTAAATTTACAAGCTTGTTTATATATTTTTTGTAGCAGTACGTGAACGACAGAAAAACCGGTTGTACGGATTTGTGTTTGGGATTTCTGCAAATACGTAAATCTTCATTTACTGAAAAATACGCAATTCTTTCCTCTCAAGTTTTTGGATAAATCAAGAAACCTGTGAATCCACAGGCTTACACCGCACAGAATAATTTTTAGTATCCCTGTTACGGGAAGAAATGTAAGAGTTTTATAACGTATGTCAAATGATGAATTTATACAAATCATTTCATACCGCTGGTCAAATCTATCTTATGTCACTTCACAACTGTTCAGCTTACGAGAAGCTTTTCACGTGCGAAAGTTCATTTGAGAAAATAATGCTTTTGGACGCGTTCGCAAAATTGAGAGAAAGAACTACTAGCTTTGTAATGTTTGTCTGTCCATCTGATCGTCCGAATTCAACAACTCGGTCCCCACTAGACGGATTTGCATGAAATTAAATATTTAATATTTTTCGAAAACCTGCCGAGAAAATTCAAGCTGCATTAAAATCTGGCAAGAATAACGAGTACTTTACATGAAGACAAATACATATATATATATATATATATAGATCATATCTTGCTCAGTTGTTCCTATAATGAGTAATGTTACAGAAAAAAGTTTTAGAGAAAATTAAAACATATATTTTATGTTCAGGAGCTTTTTTCGAAAATCGTGTCGTTTATGAGATGATGTGAAAAAATATTGTACAGACAGACGAGTCAGAGATGACAGTATAATATGGAGCATACGCATTGCATGCTCGATACGTAAGGCTACAAACACACACTCTCGAAATGGGTGATAATTACTGCTTTTCCACAACAACAATGGTTGCACGAACGCGCCTCCTTGTTACGTTATACATACATTGTCTCTCTTGTTTTACATACTACATGTTTAATTTTGTTTTGCTTAAAGGCACTGTCAGTAGCCTGGGAATATAGACTTAAAAAACAGGATAATTTGTAAAACGGAAAGGACGTGAAGGAAACCGTCCTTGTATGATGTGAAAAAAATGACACAGGAAAATTTGTAGGGTAGCCAGCCGCTGGAACAAGACTCGAATCCAGGGTCTCCCGATTAAGAATCAGGACTGCCACAAACTCGACTTCAGCTTTTGGTTTTTACGTGCTATTAATTAGCGATTTACAGAATGAGGAATCCGTGATTTGGCAAGCAGAAACCATCACAAAGTTGAAAATACAAAATTTACTTAAAACAAAATGTTTTCTGAGCATGTCATGCCACTTACTCAGACTTTCTTATAAGAGGCTTCTGATAATAGTAGTGGGCCAGTAACATACTTTGCACCTTTCTCGGCAAAATATTTACTAAATAAATTCATATACACTAAAAATCCCCTTTTTTTATTTTACTGAAGAAAAATTACAGTGATAACTTGGTCCATGCGACTGTGTTTAAATAGGTCTATCTAGTTAATGAAAATATAATTTCTTTTATAATAAGTATTCAAAGGCAACAATACTTTAGTGTTAAGAAGTGAAGAAAAATTACTTACTAAGCTCAGATGTTCACGCAGTTTATGGGCATGAAGATAATCCTAGTAATTCTATGTGTTATTGAAAGTAACGAAAACCATACTTTATAATGTCATTTGAATCACATTTGGGATACATACTAATGAAGTTAAATGGTTCTTGAAAATTTGTACTTTTCACTAGAAATTAATAGTGTTCGTAAGCAAAAGAGTCTGCAGTTTACGGAGTATGTACCCAAGTTTAGTAAATGAAAAAGGCATTACAAACTAATTTATTCGGAAATCCATATAGGAGAATTTGGATGTAAGTAGGAAGACAGTATTGAAAAGAATCGTAAAGAGATAGGACATACGAATATGGACTGGATTCATGAGGCTAAGAAGTGAGATATGTGACTGGATTTTGTGAAAATAATAATGAAAATTTAGATTACATAAAATCCTGGAAAATTCTATGGGGCTTTAGTTAAGCGCGAAAAGTTATAAAATTTTCAGGTTTAAAAAAATTATGTTTTTTTTCCATGCAGGCAGCTATGAGTAGATTTTTCGGGATACCCGTCACAGTATCGTAAATGTGTTTTACTAAGTACTGGTTGTTAATAAATTTTATGTTAGTATGCAGTATATAGGGATCCTATTCTTCCGGGTTTTCAAGGGGCATTCCCTAATTTATGAGTTTTAAAGAACTCTGTCCCGGTGTACCCATAATTCTGTTCGGGACGCCAAATAACCCGGATTCCTCCAAGTCATAACTGTAAAATATTTCAGACAACGTTACGAATGTTTTGACTTTTTCACATTTGGAGGAAACATCTCTACGAGTAGGACCGATTTCAACCGGCCACAAGAGAAAAGGCTGCGAGTCAGAGAGGAAGTTTGTGGATTAGTATTAGAAGGTCTGCAGTGCAGCTGCAATGTATGACAAAGGTGCAATTAAACAAGTCAGTGAATTGAGCGTCTCTTTTGTGTCTTATTATCTACATTATACTTGCATATTTTCTATTCATATATCATAATTTCATGACAGACTTCTCTTATTATAATTAACAGATTTCTGTGCCTTTCCTTACTTACTTACTCCATGGTGCAGAGTCCTTCTTGAGAAGCTAACTGGTTTGCAGCTAGTCAAGAAATTCCCCGCATTTCACGGAACCCGAAGGTTCATTACCGCACTCACAAGCGTCC
>Ga0136643_10018482_pt1 | contig 10512 bp, 6 predicted proteins | sample TergutLab28metaG_FD_96883 | JGI IMG/M metagenome (GOLD analysis project Ga0136643, IMG submission 96883) | Labiotermes labralis P1 segment gut microbial communities from Petit-Saut dam, French Guiana - Lab288 P1 (version 3) (version 3) | ecosystem: Host-associated > Arthropoda: Insects >... | reverse complement strand
GAAGGTTGAACAAATCATGCGTCAAGATCGGAGGATCACTCTCGATGATCTCTGCATTTTGGTTCCTGAGGTTTCTCGAAGCAGCATTGGTAAGACTTTGACTCAAAAGTTGGAATATCGGAAGGTGTGCGCAAGATGGGTCCCACGCATGCTCACAGAAGACCACGAACGGCAACGCATTGACTCCTCACGGGAATTTCTTAAGCGCTACGCAGACGAAAATGACAACTTTTTGGATTCGATTGTCACGGGTGACGAAACCTGGGCGTTCCACTTCACACATGAGATCAAATAACAATCACGTGAGTGGCGGCATTCCTCTTCGCCCAAGCCGCGAAAATTCAAAACAACACAGTCTGCCGGCAAAGTCATGCCAACTGTGTTTTGGGATCGAAAGGGTGTATTGTTGGTCGACTTCATGGCGCATGGGACCACAATAAACGCTGACAGGTATTGTGAGACATTCAAAAAAACTCAGACGGGCGATTCAGAACCGGAGAAGAGGAATGCTGACCAAGGGCGTATGCCTTCTCCACGACAACGCTCGCCCCCCACGTAGCCCGTCAAACCGTTGTTCTCCTGGATCAGTTTGGATGGGACATCATTACCCACCCACCCACCCTATAGTCCGGACTTGGCACCCTGTGACTACCACTTGTTTTCTAAATTGAAAGAACATTTGGCCGGAAGGCGATTCAGCGACGATGACGAGGTGAAAGTTGCGGTCCAACGCTTCCTCAACGACATGGCGGCGAGCGGGTATGACATGGGCATACAAAAACTGCCTCTGCGCCTACAAAAATGCATCGACCGAAATGGCGATTATGTAGAAAAATAGAGGAATGTTCAAATTTTAAAATGATGTCTCAATTATTGAAAATAAATATTTCTTTCTATTTCTAAGAAACTTGGAGACCTTACTTTTGGGATCACCCTCGTATTATAAATCCTCCTAAAGTTTCAACGGGAGAATTTGATTTGCGACCTCTAGGTACAAATTCCTTAGACATCCATTTTGTTGGTACTTTGTTATACAGTACAGCCATTGATGGATGCTTCAAACCACGATTTGACTAATACGCAGACATGTAACTTTGTTCGGCAGAGTTCGAAACTCTAATACTGAATTAAGCGTAAGTACCTTCCACTTCTGTTTATCGTTGTCACTTTTGGCTGTCATTCGTAACTGCTGACCTCTGTTATGGCTAAAATGCGGTAGAATGGGGAACGTTAGTTGAAGAAACTGAAAGACGCTGTATTATAGCAAAGACATGCGCCAAACCGAGGTCTTTCAGAAAAGGCACAAACAGAACTGTTGGTTTTGCGATTTGTTACCTCTGAGTCTTTGGAATTTATTTTATTTTCAACGCGTTTTAACATGCTGTAAAAGAGTTTTTAGATCGATCCAACTAAAATAAGTTTTAATCGAAGCTGATCCTTTTATGTATCATTTTTGGTCCTTTTAGTCACTGACGGTAGACATTGCCCTGTTACGGCTTGCTTTATTGTGTTTGCTAGAGCGAGATATGTGAAATGAGATAGCCTACATCTTGACCCATTTTGCTTCACTTACATATATTTTAACCCTCCTTCTATGAGATAGAAACCCTGTTGCCCAACCCCGATCCTGTGGACCGATTTTGATTATATTGGGCACGACACGTAGGCCTACCAACATCCTAAACTAATGCCAAATTTTGAAGCTCCTGCCTTTATTTTCTGATGGTATGTGGCGTCCAAAGCTTACACGCACCCACGCACACACACACACACACACACACATACAGAGTCTTCTCTTATTCTCTATAGACGTAGAATGATTGTAGTCTTCAAATTGTGAACACATTAATGCTGCACATTTTCAGCACATCGTTAACGCTTTCAAAGCTGCAAAAAATATAACTGTAGCAGGTCTTACGCCCTCACAGCATCATCTATGAATATTATGTAATCGTGTCAGTGTGTGTGGGGCAGCTAAAAACCTTTGCCCTTATTTTTATTTAAATTTTGGCACCTTAATGGCTGTTTTCTGTGCGTGCACTTACAGGACACCACAGTGTCAAGAATGAAGGCGGAATTCATTAGTGAAGTTACTAATTTTTTTTTTATTTGTAAACTTCCATGAAAAATATCGCCTTCGCTGGGATTCGATCCCGGACAGTCCAACCCGTCTAGATCACACATCGACGTACAACGTTCAGTAGGACTTGTCTGGACGAGTGATCGGCTCGTCGCAGAGACGGAAGTGGTATTGGCGTTTATGAACATATAACTGATGTGAACACTGTGAATTGCCTGTCATGTGTACCTACATGTATTCCTTTTTTTTTAAAGCACTGGCGGTGGTATTACCGAAACACGTTTAACGTGGCTGCTTTAAGAACTACGTATCCCGATTCGTTAAGATGTATGTACATGGGTGCTTCTCGGAATAGGCCTGGCTGGGCGTCGAACTCTTGGCCCATCTTATGGGAAGAGTTTGCATTATCCGAGACCAACATCGGGGTCTCTGCAGCCATTGTGTGTGCCTAAAGAAGTCGTCTACATATGTTGTCAGTATTCGGTAGGAGCCCCATACAAGGCAGTGTGAAATATTTCGTGAATGTGATGTCATGACTGGCAAAACACTGAAACACCGCACACAACAGACTGAAACTAATGCTTTAAAATGGAAGCATGGCACTCAGTAATCTTAATTACGTAGGTTAGGAAGTTAGTGGTCACTTTCTGCACACTCTCGGTAGTCTTAATACCAAACTCATGATTTCGCGTTCAAAAAACTCACCTACCATAACGACGCTTCAATAATGAATTGCCTCTTTAACGTATTGGAAAACCACGAAAAAGGTTCAGCTTGCATGATTTCAGGCTTCCGCCGCAATGCAGGCGAGATCTGCGCTGTACTAGGATATTACGCAGCGTAGAGTGGTAATTCCGTACCCACGTTTCGGGACCAGGCTGTTTCGAAACGTCGGTACGGAATTAGCACTCTACGCTGCCTAATGTCCCTGAAGATGGCAGATCTCAGTGTTCATCTTATGAGAAGAAGTGTTCCAGTCCATATCAGAGGACTGGAATTGTAGCAGTAGCGTTGGAGTAAAATCCTATAGTGTACCTGTATATGGACCAGTCCTTTAGGTTGTTTCCATATTCCGGATTTCTCGTTTGTACCTTGCCTGACGTTATGACTGCAGAAGCTTCGCGAGTTTTCGGGTTTTCGAAGCGCTGACTTATTAGTCGTGTTGTTACGTCATATGCCTATGCAGAGTCTGACTTTTCCTTCATGATATTTACGCGATTCACAGTAATGGAAAACAATACGTGCAATCAGAGTATTGAATGTTTGTGCATTGTGTCGAGAAGCATGGAATTTGGTATATTGCTCGATTAGATTGTACTTACAGATCCTGATAGAATTGTTGTTTCTGAGCAAGCCGTTACAATATATATATAGAAGGGGTGAAGATTTGAGGTTGTCTTTGACCGATAAATGTAGCAAAATTAACGTGGACATGTAAATAAGTTCCTCGAAGATAAATAATGTATCCGGCCAGGGTCCATAGTTAGTCTTGGAATGGGCATCAAGACGTTGAGACGAAAAACTGGTGGTCTGGCTATTAGCCAGTTTAAATTAAATCAAAGTGTGCACTTTTCAGAGTTTGGAGTGTGCGGAAGGGTTTAGCAGTTCAAAACTCTTATTACTGTCCGCATTTAAGCCTTGTAGGTCATTAGGGTGGATTGAGATCAAACACAGCTTATGTCCCACTTTCATATTGTTCATTCCGTTTATTGTAAACTGATTTACAAACTCTTTCAGCACCAACAAATCCACAGTTCTATATATTATGTATTTTACTATTAATTTGCTCCTACATGTTTAGACGCAGTTTACTGCTGTAGGTTTCATCAACATTGGTGTAAGCTCCCTGAGGATGGCAGTTGCGCCGAGAAATTTAGGAGCGAATTAGTGGTAAACACATAATATATAAAATTGTGCATATGTTGGTGCATATTGAATTCGTGCACCTCATTGCCATTAAAGACTTTAAGTCTCTTTGTCTTTATGGTGACAGGTGGCTGTAGGCAGGTTCGAAAATATATTTTCGGACTTGCTTGCCTGCAGGCCGGCTGTTTTCTTGACAAAGGCTAGGACTTTCCTGGCTGCACTAGGATTAGAAGGATTGAAACAAGCGGAGTCATGCAGTGTTCATCTTAGAACGATCATATAAGCTTCCATGATCGTAAGACACCAATAAGCACGAAGTGGTGATCGTATAAATTTATGACGTCTAACCAAAGCGGCTTCCCACCCCTCCGCATATCACAACGAGCATAGGAAGTAATATAACAGTGTGTGTGGCAGTTTAAGGCGGACGGCCGGAATAATAACTGATAATAATAATAATGGTTTTAGCAATAATATTTATACAGTTGCGAACAGCAATGAAAAGTGCGACCGGAGTGGATTAAATTGATTGGCCCACCTGACAAGTGTCCAGGGTGCACCTTGATGTTCCGTTGTACATACCTTTTTTATCTTGTTATTTAATATCGTAAAAGTTGACTCTGAAATTGGTGAAACAGTCACGCAAGTTGTGAGATGGGCTACATTGGCTGAAATTATATCGGAGGTTGAATCAATGGTGTAAGCGTAGATTACGTGTTTGAGCAATCCATAACTGTTTTGTGTGTGTATGTCAGGTATCGTAATTCCGTGTTATTTCAGAACCGAATTCAAGGAAGCAAAAAAAAAAAAAAACTAAACACGGCTTAACACTGCGAACCAGAACCGTTCAAACTACACAGTAGTTACAGCGCACACTCGCAATCACGTCGGTGAGCTTTCACGAAAATTGCGGTTTATTCACGCCAGCGGTTCTGAGACTGATTTCTTAACTTCCACGAAATGTTCCTCTGGATAAAATAATGATGATAGCGATAATAAGAAACTTTGAAAACTTGAGATTGTATGCTTTCACAAAGGCAATGCTGAAGCGTAATCATTCAGTGAAGGAAGAGACTAAGGGCCGACACCTGCAGGTCAGTGTAAACAGGGGCATTCGGATTTGTTTCATCGTACTTGGGCAGAACGTGCCCATGTGCCTGTACAGCCCGCAAACTCCAGATTCAACAATTAACTGTCCACAAACGAGGTTTAAATAAAAGATAGTGTACGGTACCCGCTGAATACACGACGACTCTTCCAGTAATACAGGATATTCTTTTGACGGAAAACAGCGAAAGTACCGGAACACTTGCGAAACATAAACCTTTTCCACTGTAAGCAACGCAGCGATGTGCACAGCGTATGGCGCAGCATTAAAACGCAATACCGTCTTGCGACGTGAACAGTTCTTGCCCACATTTGCGCTGTGTGGTTTATTGTTTACTGGCAACCGTCAAGAAGACAGGAAGGAAAGAAATGGCTGAGGGAGACACCGAGATAAAATGTTTGATTACGTACAGAAGGAAACTATGATTAACCGTTAAGGTAGTGATGGAACAAAGTGCGACACGCGGATCGTATGCGGCCATTCTAACTTTGCAGTTCGGTCCGTGATCATATTTCAGCAAAACGCAACAAAATTATGTGAAATTCGACGAATAATTATTTCATCCGCATTCATGCGGAAACTTACAAAGTAAATTTCGTGATGCTGCACTTCAGTTCTGTAAGTTCTGTTTACCTTGTAATAAGTTCCCAGAGCTCAGTAGCAACGCACAACACATGATATGGCCTTTTGGAATACTTATAGTTGTGAACGGTTCTCTCCAGACATGAATACTGCGAAGAATCCGTACAGAAAACTACAGTGATAGTCTAGACCAGTGTTTCGCACCCCCCGCCGGGCCGTAGCCCGGTACTGGGCCCTGGCATCAATTATACCGGGCGGCGAGAGGTACTCCTGGAATTTGGTTTTCTAAGCAATTTTCATGAATAAATGTTTTATAGTGGAGTATTCTGGGGAGAAGAATAGTCATGAATGTGTCGAAAAACTCAGACCCAGATGTTGGCCTGAGGAAACCACAATATGCTACAAGATTTCATTATTCCAGTGATTGATAACTAATTTAAATGTAATTTTATATTTGTCAACCTGCCACACCGTATGCATAAGTGTACTAGTACTCTTTATGATTATGCCATAATTAATTATTAATACTTATGATAGTTTAATGTATGAACTTAAAAAAAATGGAAAGGTATTTACGAGTAAATTTGTTGGGACCGGGCACTCGTCTTATGAAAAAAGAATTTACCGGGCCGCGGTCTCACAAAGGTTGAGAACCACTGGTCTAGACAGCGATCTTCATGTTGCAACTTCTCCAATATCGCCAGCTGTTAACACTTTGGTGGGTAACAAACACTGTCGATTTTTATCAATGATAGTTTTCTGGAGGTTTTCGGCTAGAATTTCGGCCATGTCATCGGCTTTTCGGACTCATCTCGAGCACTTTCTCGGTCTTTCCAATCGAATGCCAGACTAGCAACTCAATTGGGACACGTCTCTTTACTTTCATATCCTTTCCAAATCATCATTCACCAATCATCTTACCATTTCATGCTATAGTGAAATACTGACAGCGTCGTGAAATATAAATCGAAGAATTGTGTTCATTCTTAGTCCCATTCCGAGTATTGGCCGAGCTGTAAGTTGCACATTTCGTATGTTGCTCGGAGACCGGCTAATCACTATCGTCATATCGTCATCCAGTACTGGGATTTAAGCAGATGGTGTGTTAGAATGAAAATGGTGGATCGATAGTCTGTACATGGGGACGTTAAATCAGCGTTATCATCTGGTGTGGAGAGATAGCTTTGTTGATTCCGCTGGCCTTGCAATATAAGGCGTAGGTCTGCGGCCGCTCAATTTCTGAGATCGCGGACTCGAATTCCGCTGAGAGCATGGATATGCGTCAAGCGTGTGTGTGTGTGTGTGTGTGTTGTGTATGCAGCGGCCTCTGCGACGAGTTGATCACTCGTTGAGGAGAGTCCTAATGAGTGTCTGTATGTCTGGTTGTTTGTGGTCTATAAATCTCGGCAACGAGGCGGCCTGGGCCAGAGTTGGCCTCTTGCGCCACCTTGCCGCGGGGGGTGCGGTGGGGATAGTTTCAGAGGCTGTCAATCTCACCAATTTTGCATCCGGCTTTCTTCGTCAGATCTCGAAGCTTGGTTTTACCTGTTTTGCTCTCTTATTTGGTGTTTTACAACGAGTTTTGTTCGACGGTAACGAAGATATATATAAGTAAAGAAACGAGAGAGTGCTGATGATGACGTTAATCTAAACGTGTGTATACAGCTGGGGTCTACATATTTTCCAGAAATCTAGGAGCTGTTTCAAAATCTTAGGGGCCAGAAGAGTGACATGAATCAAGACCCATATTATATTCTGTAGTGATCTGTGAACGTCAGTGTTGTCTGGCGCGTTCTGCTTGGTGCATTTGAAGTCATTTGTGTGTAAGGAAAAAATTCGCAGTAATTAAATACGCAGAAGATATTAGGCGCCACTACACACGATGCAGTCGGCCTGGTGACCAGGCACCCGCGATTTGTGCACCCCTGACATGATTTATTTTGTACCTTACGGAGTGTTTCCAGTAGGAAGACCAGTCGGTGTCCATCCCGAGGCCAGCTTGTATTATGCACCCCGGGACAGTATTTGTAAATTGTATGTGTAGCCTACTGTGAAGACTGCACAGTAATTCAGAAGGTTAGGCATACCACTTAGTGTGATTTTTACATTTGCTATCGGCGAACGAGCCCCCAGTAAGGGCTGCGTCCCTTTGCTACAAAGCTTGGACACCCCATGTTGCATAGGGCTTCAGCATGCGGTGGATGTTTGAAGCGATATTAAGAATGTCATAAAGGCATGTTAGGATCTTGGAATGTCACGAGTCCCCCTAGGTCATGTGGAGATAAAATTTGTATTTGGTTTAGATCATTGGTTTCCAAAATGTACTCCGTGCATACCTAGGGATCCGCGACCAGCTCCCAGGCAATCCGTGGATACATTTCTGTAATGACAACTTTGAAATTTGTTAATCTGGTTAAATTAAAGGGATTTGTTTTGCTAAATCTAATCGCAGAACTTCTGTACTTGGAGATTTTTTTTTATATGACAGAATATCTAATTAAGTAACTCCTGTATTCTCGAAGCGAGCGACGGTCAGTTAAGATCCAATCATTCAGTGCATTGTTACGTATGCTATTGGTATGTATTCGTAGCGTCTAAAATCAGTTTTGGAATATAAATATTATGGCTTTAGATATCTGTCGTCCGGACATTGTATGTTTGCGTGCGCAAGTATGTGAATATCCCTAGTTGTTTTTCGAGTTCAAAAGGGGTCCGCCAGCAAAACAGTTCAGGAAACACTGGTTTAGACTTTTCGTATGCTTTGATTTGATTCATGAACAACTGTATGCAAATTATAATCCCTATGTCACCCCCATTGTGCGAAGGTTTTCCTCTATGTTGTCTGCATCATTTTTGGCCCGTTTTCGTTTTCGTTTTTTTATATTACTAATCACACTTCTTACTTCTCTTAAGACATTGGGGTTTCTTGTTGGCACCAAAGTTGGAAAGAGGAAAAGGGCCCCCATTCACGAACTTGCTTGGTGTAAAATGGCTGACCGAATTACGTACCGATCTTAAGAACTTAGGCGCTGTTGGCGAGAGAGGAAAAACAGCTGTCTTTGAGAAATATAAATTATTGAACCATGCATATCGTGTCTCCTTTCAAACGAAACACGCTGCAAAATACAAAACTCCTACCTTTATTAATGTGCCGTTAGTGTGAACAAACGAAATAAGTGGTAATGTGAACAAGGTCTGCACTTGAGATGAGACACGCACGCAGGGATGTAGTAGGGTATATGAACGTACGTATATGGACTCGACATTTCGACGGTTCTACATAGCCGAACTCATTAAACGCAAGACGTTGGATCTTATAATAAAACTAACGAGCTGCACAAATTTTCAAATTTATTTTTGGAATAGAACTGTACATGTTTCGGACAGGTTCTGTGTCCATCATCAGGAGTCTAACACTGTACACGCAGCAATAGGTATATGTCATACAGGGTTTTGCTGACTGTACGACATATACCTATTGCTGCGTGTACAGTGCTAGACTCCTGATGATGGACAGAGAACCTGTCCGAAACATGTAGGTTTCTGTTCCATAAATAAATTTGAGAATTAGTACATCTCGTTGGTTTTATTATAAGAATATATCACTATGCACGGCAGTCTGAATGTCAAATGCAAGACAATGGGTTGATGAGTATGGCTTCGTCTAAAATCTCCCTTATCTGATTTTCGTAATATGTGTGGTCGTTGCAGCATCCGAATTCATGTACTATCTCTGACACACTCGTTTATCAATTCTAATGCACTGCTAGCAGTATGTTGCAAACTGGTCTGATCATGTCACGCCAGAACCGAAACGCATAGCGACGCACGTGTAACTACGTATGTTGATGTATATGTTCAGAGAACGTTGTATTTGACTGAAATATGTAGTGGTAGAATCTGAAAGAAGAGAAAAAAAACTGCTCGAGAGACACTGGCGTAGATGGAAGCTTGACATTGAGAAGGAACTTGGTTACATCATGTATGAAAGTGTGGGCTGGCTTCAGTAGGTCAGGATGGAGACCAGTGGCATATTTCCTATGAACACGGTAACGGACACTCGGGTTGCTTAAAATGTGGTGAATCTGTTGAGTAACTGAGTCAGTACCGGCTGATGAAGCAGAACCATGTTCGTTGGACTTAACTGGAAGACGCAGCATAAGCATGGATGCACCCTACCGCGATGATGCAGACGGCACAGTGAATCGTTGTGCCGTCTGCATCATCGCTGACCGCCCTGGACCGTATTCACCACTTGTATCTTCTGTGTACATCATCCACAGCACTACAGTCCAATGGACAACTCTTTATCTTCTAATATTCTATACTTATGTATACGATACTCTTTTAACCGTGGATTGAGCCAGAAGTATATGACTTTTCAACTGTGAATTGATTCCGACACATTGCGATTGTAGTCGTGCTGTTGTTCTTGCCACCCTGAAGATGGCAACACTTGAGTGGCCGAAACATGTCGGTGGTTATTATATAATAAAATTACATTAGCTCACTCAAGTGCATTTTTCTTGGTCTTATTAAAAATGTTATACAGTAACTGCGGTTGTCCGGTGGGAGTGCGGAAAACTCGAAAATGTGTGGCGTAATAGTGTCCGCTGCGGTAGAGATTCAAACCGGGCACCTCCTGAATACAAGCCTGGAGCGGTACCGCCTGAGCCACCCTGCGCAGAGTGATAAAGGGGAGTTCATTCCGTACCTCTACTCGCTGCTTCTCCAAGATCAGTGTCATAATATCCCTATACCTGTCACTAGGTCTCCCCCAGAATCCCCCCCCCCCCCCCCCACCCCACCCTCCACTCCTCACCCCCCCCCCTCAATCGCCCCCTTTCACCCCCCCCCTACCTCTGATTAACCCCCT
>Ga0136643_10018481_pt1 | contig 10512 bp, 5 predicted proteins | sample TergutLab28metaG_FD_96883 | JGI IMG/M metagenome (GOLD analysis project Ga0136643, IMG submission 96883) | Labiotermes labralis P1 segment gut microbial communities from Petit-Saut dam, French Guiana - Lab288 P1 (version 3) (version 3) | ecosystem: Host-associated > Arthropoda: Insects >... | reverse complement strand
TATATATATATATATGTGTTAAATTAGTAACGGTAGAGATATATATATATATATATATATATTTGTTGTCATAACAAAATAAATATTTTTGTGTGCGTTGGGAATCAAAAATTATTTTACTTTCTTTTAGTTTGGAAACACAACGGGATGTTGTGTGTAAAAATAGGCGGACTTAGCTTTCCAGATGTGGTATATCATTGTAGCGGGATTCCAAAATTTTGTTACGGATTATCAAATTTCACAACATGCAATTTTTCCACCTTCCCGCAACTTCCTGTTTCTTCCTTCTAAACATTCTCCCTTTCACCCCTTTAACAAACTTGCGATAAAAGAGGTATATGTATAAATGCAAGACTTGACGTCACTGTAACCAACGGTCTAAGAAATCTAGCCGAGTTAATTTCCGAGATTTAACATTCTTCAATGTACGCACTGATTTGAATAGCATTACCAGACAAAATTCTCCTTAAAACATTCTCGGCAATCCTTTACCTGTTGTAGTTCGGACAAGAAATATTCTAAACCAATCGAAAAATAATACGTGGCCATGTTTATTCACTGAAATTATGTCAGAGTTTATTTCATGCTGATTATCTTATTTTCACAAAGCTTCAATCCACGTTTCGTGTTAATAATGCATTACATTAACCACTTAAGGTGGAAATTACCTTGAATTTTACGTAGTCTTGTTTCGTACCGTACAGTAAACACAAGCCTATTCTGTTATAAAAGCAGCCAGTTAATCACAGCGTAAGTAAATAATGGATGTCTGTCCCAAAATTCACATGAAACAAAAAATTGCACTCTAGAGACAGAATGTAGAAATTTTGAATGTTAAATTTCGTATAGTTAACAGTTAATTTTTACCAAATTACATTGGCTTCACACCTGCCGAAAACTTAGCCAAATTCTTTTGGCGGTTTCAGATATTAAAGCGTCCTGACCGATAGACATACTGACGCCACCTACCCGTTATGTGTTCAGATTACTGATTTCGTAAAATGACGCACAGTAATAACAGCGAAATGACAAAATGGCTGGGAGAGCAATTTATGTTATACGGGAACTAATTTTCCTTGACATGTAAATTAATGAAAATCACAGAATGGTAAGGGTGTATTGATGATACGTTTTGGCACAGAGATTGGTGGTTCTAAAGGCTATCATTTGAGATGATTAAAGACGATGTTTATTTCAAATGTCATATTGTTACCGGATGTAATGTACTGTCCCCTAGCAACTAAACATGCCACCAAACAACAAAGAGCTGCGAATTCAATAACTCCTCCGGCAAACCAACCCGCGTAAAATTCAAACGACTTCATGAATATAAAGAGGTTCCTTGTAAAGAGCAAACACGTAGGAAGATCGTTTTTCATTAAGATAGGTTTCACTTCTTACGAGTTCAGAGAAAGCTTGAAATCACATGGATTTTCAATCTGATATGTCAGTACACAATGAATTATGCCACCGTGAAAGTAAGCGCACATGCACAGCGTGATGGCGTTGTGCTGTGAAGTTAACATGTCGTACTAAAGGACAACAACCGGTAGCTGGTTTTTCGCTTCTCTGTTTATGTAACGAAGATTCACAACGAGATAGGATACACAAAGTTCTGCAAGCGAGATGACAGAGAAAAATAAAATAATAGCTTGGAGTGATGAGACTGTGACGTATTGCAATGTACTGTCTAAATATACGCGAAGACAGTGAGTTGTCAGCACCACTGCACAACTCCATAACAAATTCTCCGTCCTGAGAATTGTCGTGGATTTAGCTAGCGCTTACAGACTGATAATAGACCTATACCACGAAAAGAAAATGCTTGCTCCCTTCCATATTCTTTAAGTTATCATTCGGATCTCTTTCCACATTTGGAAAACCTAGAAATAGAGGGAAATTTCAGATATTTGGACACGACACTAATGAATTAAAATTGTAGTTTAGACGAAATGAATAGTACATTAAATTCTGGATGTACCCGGCACCTTCCGGTCCAGAATGTCCTGTCGTTGTAGCTATCAAAAAGTAACGATTTAAATACACGAATTTGAAATTTGGTCTTCCACATTAAAAAAAAACCATACGCCGATGGTATTCGAGAACAGGGTGTCGAGAAATATAAATGGAAAAATTTGCATAATTAGAAACGTCATTATGTGATCCTCAACCAAATTAGCCTATTCGAGTGATGAAATCAAGCATGATGTAATGGGTGGATATGTGGGATGTAAGGAGGAGAAGAGAAATGCATACAAAATTTTGGTAGGAAAAGGAAGAAAAGAGAGACCGTACAGAACGCCTAGTTGTAAATATTATAACAGAGATTAAAGAAGTATAATGGGAAAAAACCGAGTGGATTCCTCTGGCTTAGGGTGGAGACAAGTGGCCAACAGTTGTGCACACGGTTATCGTGTTGATAGTTCGATAAACCACTGAGAATTCCTCGACTACCTGAAGAACTACTTACTTCTCAAGACGGATTCTATATCGTAGTTAGTCTGTCAGTTACTTAAGTTAGTTGGCTACTTAATTAGTATAGTTAATTTTTTATTTTCTTTACTTTATTTTATAATTGGCTAAGTTAGCTGGTCAGTTAGATAAACGAAGAGAGAAGTGTAACACTAAATGGGGTCTCAAAGAAACTGGCTGTTAAGAAGTTTACTGCATTCAGCTGGCCTGTGATACGTTTCATTGCGGGCAGAGTGAGCACGGTTATGAATCGTTTGGTTCCCTCTTCGAGTGTTTATTTCTTTTGCACCTCACTTAATATCGGAAGTTCTACAACTAAATTTCAGCTATACGTTTAATGGCCAATAAGTCTCCTTTAATATCCCATACTCACAATAACAAAACAGAACTTAGAACGTATTTTACTGTTGGCTTATAGAATAAGACCACACTTTCAAGCTGATGGACCCTAATGCTTTATGCTGAAGGTAATGGTTAGACAAAGTATTAGAAGATGTATTATCTATATTCCGTGTGCTGTTACGTCTGTTAAGGCTAAAACTTGATCTCTGTAAAAGGGAGGTACAGTTAAATCCCCTTACGGATACTGTAATAGTACTGCCGACTGAATGTAGAATACATCCTACAGTTAAAGTACCCCACTGGGAATCAGTTTTAATGTGCACAGCATCAATGTAATCACTCACATGATAACTATTAAAATTCATGCATTTTCGACACAAGCACTGACCAAGAAAGACAGCTCGAAAAGTAGCATTCCTGATCTCTTTTAGAGAGGTGTCCTGTGATAGTTCCATCGGCCACAGGGTGTTGGAAAGCAGGGTACACATACTGGACGCACTGCACCTTATTTTCCTACGAACTTTACTGTAACATTAGATTTTCTCGTCATGAATTCCACAATGGCTTCGGGGTTATTTTGTCCTCCTGTCAAGTGAAAAGAGGGGGTCCTTCTCCAGAGGCAAGACGCTCGAGCATGCACAAGTTTTTTCCAATCACAAACAAAATAAAGCTATTAGAAAAGTTTAAATGTTTTACTAATAATAAGCAAAACTGAAGCTCTCAAAAGAAATGGCTACAACACACTAACGCAATAAAGACAAACAGAATTCCAAACTAGGGAATTTAATGCAAACTACTGAATTAGGACAAAGACGCCCTGGACATTCGAAGATAAAATAGAGAGGCCAGCTACACACAAACAATTTACCAACAATTATGAAATGAAAAGCCGTAGCAGAAAAAGTGGAACTGATATAATTACTTCGTTCCTCTCCCCCAGAGTAATGTCAGTTTCAACATCTACCGTCAACACTGTGTAATCACAGTAAATGATGTGTCGCCGATCCAAATGGCCGCGCGGTCTAAGCCGTGGGTCTGCGGCCTATCGCTTCCTGGGATTGTGGTTTCGAATCCCGCTGGGGGCATGGAAGTCTGTCCTTTGTGACTTTTGTGCGTTATCAGATGGTCACTGCGTCGGTCTGATCTTTCGTCCAGAGGAATCCTACCGAGTGTGGTGTGTCTGAGTGTGATCGTGAATCCTCGATAATGAGGAGGCCCTGGCCCACTAGGGGTTGTTGCGCAGTGGGAAAATTGAAGCGTCCCTAAATAAAGTACCTAACACAAACACGATTATTATATAATCGACCATTTGAAAGTGTGTTCAATTCAACTGTCCAATTACGAAGCTCGATAATTTGAAGGCCCGTTTAACTGCCGCAGTAAGGCACTCCATCTTCTGAAGGCATGTTACATGTAAATGCAGCGTTAAAAATAGCATTTTCTTTGCAACTGCCGCATTGTGCTAATCATCACTTGAAAGCGTGGTCATTCAGCGTCTTAAAACTCATCCACCTACACACATGAGCCACTGTTACATGTTCTTAGGTATTCTTAGAACAACAATGCGTAACGATGCTATGAATCGACAATCAGATTTCCTCTCAACAAAACAATTTTAACATAAAATGTGAACAAGTGAAAGTTGGTAGTAAGAATGCTGCAGGCAACTTCCTCTACTGCTGACTTTATAACAGAGAGCATCTCTCACTTAACTGTATATGTGTTTAATTACATGTTCATTTCTAGACATTATGTCATAAAGAAATACAACAAGAATTTTTCACACGCACTTCTTGTATCCCCTTCTTCATAGACTAGCATTCATAACAATGCAAGACTATGATGAAATTTAAATTAAATACATTAAAGCTAATGATGCATTCCTGGTTTTCCTTTCATCAGTACAGGTTCTGATTATGTCCAGTTTGTTAAATATAATCGCAATATTTGTGGGTTTTTTTATAAAATTTAACGTTTCTTATGTACTCTTATGTACTTTCATACGCTTTACGCGCCTCGTTCCAGTCGCCCATTAGTTAATGTCATCACACCGAAAATTCCATCTTAATATTATCCTCGCCACTATGCGCAGGTCTCGAAACTCGTCCTTTCTCTTCAGAATTCGCAACTAAACACTTCATGCCTTTCTCCTCTCTCCATGTCAACCGACTAGTATAAGTCCCGCCCGATTTTCTCTTTGATTTAATCACTTTACTAACCAATACAGAACATAAAATTCCTAAGCATGTAATTTTCTCCATTCTCGTGTTATTTCAGCTCATTTGTACTAATATACGATAAAAAGGAATCAAACAGAATCAATCAAATCTAGCTTGGTGAATACAACATCGAGCAAAAGTCATCCACGTAAGTGTATAACTCCAAGTAAACATAAAGAACAAGAAGTGTTAGCACTCACATACTGTGATACGACACACGTTCTCTCCCCCCTATACAGTGAGCCCTGTGTGACCTGCATATAATGTTTGGTATTTTATATTTTATCACACTGTTAAATATTTTAATCATAACTAAGAACTTCATAATGTTTCCAGTTTTAATGTAAACAATGGAATCCCATTGGACAAACAATTTGACTGTACGTTAACAATACTCTTCCTTGTTGGCCTAAGGAAGGCCGGTCAACGGCCAAAACATGTCGCCAGATATAACCCAGTTGTACTAATACATCTGGTATTTGCTCATGTTGTGTATTGACGGTATTAATACGATAAACAATACAATGAATTAAAAAAACCGAATCAATTTGCATTTCGATGATACATAAAATATCGATCTGAAAAAAGTCGTTACATAGACCAAAAGTAGTAGGAGTTTTTTTTTTTGAGGGGGGGGGGGGGTTTGGTTTACGGATATAGATGAGATATTTAAGCCTGCGCATTTTTCCAAAACGCACCTAAGATATTCTTTATGAGATCGAGTTTGCTTATAGTAGAATAATTATGTCACGTACGCATGACCCGGTTAGAGGCCATAATAGGGACAGGTAAGAGAGATGACGGGGTCAGAAGCTCATTACACTCTGACCGATATATATTGTGACGCTACTTAAAATCCAAGCGTACCTGCAGAGAGAATGTTCTTATCCTTGGAAATTATAAATACCTTCACCATTGGGTGCTTTCGTAAGACGTCGTAACAGCCTATCAGTTTCGCAGTACTTCTCAAATGGAGAGTGTGTTGGTATAATCATTATCTTTATGCAGTGTTTGGCAAGGTGGGGGTCTGCTGTTTTAGTAGGTTCTGTTCGGCAGAACATTGATTTTCCTTCCTGAACACTTTTCCTAATTTTAGTGTTCCTACCGACATTGTTAGGAAAGTTATTTTTTGTAACAAATATTTTCCTTCATTAAAAAAGTTTCTTAAATTTACGCTTTTTTCTTATTTGCAAATATTCCAGTTTCAGACGTTACCTGGAGTTTTGCCTAATAGGTAGGCGAGTTTGGGGTGATTCAGCAATGGGTTCGGCAGAATTAGTGACACTCAATACAGGGACCGCGATACCAGGGAGGCTGAGACACTCTGCATTGTGACAAATTGTTGTACTTCATATTTCAAACATTGTCTGGAGTTTAATCTGTAACGATATTCTTTAAATTAACTGTATTTAACACGTGACTTTAGTACGATACATGCAAAAATCTGATACAGAACGAACTTAACATTACGGACGGCATTATATAATTGTATGTCTTTAAGCAAATCTCAAACACAATACAGACAGAAATTCGACTTTGGCAAAGGTCATTAAAACTGAAAGCGAGTGGAGTTTTTTGTTTTATTTTCAAATATTATGCCTAATTAAAAGGTTGCTGACCAAGGTTATAGTAAACTGGTAAGAACCTTTAAACTGGAAGAATATGAAAAGGTCTATCTACCGTGACGGCGAACAGTCAAAGACACCAAACAATTATGACATGCGCTCTCCGCCCAGAAATTCAAAACCTGGCCATCCCACATATAAGACGTGAAAGCTTACAATTACACCACAGATAATCTTTCAATATGTGAAGGCAAACAAGCTTTGAGCAGTCAACATATTTCCGACTGGTCACGAAGTTCAACACTGTTATGAAACACAATATCACAAACGGTTATCGCAAATGGACCCGATTCTGAGCTATTTTAACATAGTTCTACCTTCACATACTACTTGTCTGACTCCTTTTGCAATATCATCTTCCCTGTAAGCTTAGGCTCTCCCACGTACCTTCTGTACCTAAAGTCTGTCAACCGAACTACACAGAACAAATCTTGTCATCTTTTGCTCCCCTCCGCTTGATGACACCAGCCTTCATATTGTGCTACAGTAATTCCTTGTGACAATGAGAACTGTGACTTTGTCCTAATGTTGACACGCCATGGATTCATCTTACTTCTAAAGGTTCCATTAATTTTGCAGAATTATAATGACACACAAGGGTGATACAATGAAACCCGGTATGAACGTCGCTGTAAAATTTAAAAGCCTTCTCTAATAAAAAGTGTCAATCTATTTGAAGTGCTCAGTGGCGGTGCGAGAAGCAGAGTAAATCGGCTTATTACTGAATGAGGCAGTACTTAAAGTACATCAGGAACCCGCTTCTTTTCAGTCTCCAACATGAAAAGCGGCTCTGCACAGAGAGACACTCAACACACACTAAATTCACCAAAGATCAACCTCACTCCCCATTCACAGGTACACTACTCTGCATTAACTTTGATCCTTTATGAAATTTTTTATATAGCCACCTTGCCTCCTGATACTTAATGTCGTGGAGAGGCGTTATTAATCTCCTTGCAATTAAAAAAATAAGATTGTGGAACAATAAACAACATGAGACGCTTCTATGAATGCAGGCGTAATGACAGAGGCAAATAAAGCTAAGGTCATCTCGGTGGCCGTACGGTCTAACGCGTAGGCCTCTAGTCGTTCGATCTCTGAAATCGCAGGTTCGAATCCCGTTAAAAGCGTGGATATTCGTCTATTGTGTTTGTTTTGTGTTGAGTAAGTAGCGGCCTTTGCGACATGCCGATCACTCGTCCAGTCGCGTCGTACCGGCTGTATGTCTGCATGTGGGTGATATACAAACCACCAAAGAAGCGGGCTAGGCCCGAGTTGGGCTGTTGCGCCACAGCAAAATTGTAATAAGTCAACAAATATATAAATAAAGATACAAGGAATGTGTTTATGTTTTGAAGCCACGACTCAGACCAGTACTATACAAAGACAACTTATAAATCTACAACAGGGTGGACAATATTAAATATCATGTTACGAGGCTTACAAATCACAATTGTTTTCAAAACGAAGCCAAGAGGACGTTTCATTGGCAGAGTGCTTTTTTAACGAATACCCCGTCTGCTCTTACTGTAAATAAACGTAAAACATTTAAATTAAAAATGGACCTATAGAACTGTAACAGCACGCCTTGTGACACGAAAGTTAAAGGTCTGGGATCTCACGCTTCTTTTATGGATTTTGACAGCAGGGTGCTGAGCAGAATACTTGGGCCTAAGCAAAAGAAGGCCTGAAAAAGAAACACACACAACGAAACGTTAATAATTTATGCACATCGCCCAATATAATTAGCACGCTGTAACGAACAATGGGTTGGCCGGACCATCTAGCATGAAGTAAAATGCAAATATTAAATACGAAATAGTGGTTAGGAAACAAGAGACTACATCATATTTAGCTGACAGTGTTGCAATTCATGTCGTTATTAATTGACACAGTTAGGCCTACGCGCCGTAGGAGGGCAAGGAAGATAGGAATTATACCTCTTTTTCTCCTATTCCACAATTTAGTCTAAGTTCCGACAAGTCTTAGCCAGTGTGATCGAGAGTTTTACTCGAACTTGTTCAATACAAAACACGAATCCTACCTGCTGTACATCACATCCTGTGAATGCCGTCACATATTCGCGCGTCTGCCATATTAGGGTTGCTGAAGATGAGGAACTCAAAATTTACAGAATTGCGGATGCATCCTACTATTTTATTCTAATGTTCCGTGTCACATATTTAGATAATTATAGTCATATTACTGGCGCCAGTAGTTAAATGACAAGGCAAACAGAGATTCTTTGCACCCCTTGAATACCATGCAGAAGAAAGTCTTGGGTTCTTAAAGAATACTAATACAGGAAAGGGAAAGAAAATTACAATGTTGCTACATCTGCCAACACTCTTGCATTGGTTTCGAAATTTTAAACACCAGCAGTAAAAGTAATAAAGGTGCATTTCAGAAGACATAAAAAATAACAACTCCGGAAACGTCAGTATTCCTTAACTTCCGGAAACAAGGCGGATTGGTTACTTTTTTATTCCAGGAAATAATGAAACAAAAACCTGCTACACCCCCGTAGCTTCACAGTCGTGACGTAAGAATAACAGAAATCGTAAAGTAGCCCCGATTGTTTTCAGCTTATTATTTGACTTCATGTCGTCGTCATGGCGACAGAAGCACGTTGCTATTGGATTCGTGTCGGGGGTCCGGACAGCATAATCCTTTCTTAGAATAACATCTCACGTCTGTTATCGTACAGTCCCTTCTCAATGCACGTAACCACTAGATAGTTCTCAGATGTATTGTGCACTGAGACACTGGCTTCTGGATTACAAGTGCTGAAATTTAAACTTTTCAGATACGGCGAACCTATTGTCCTTTCAAGTACGTACAAATCAGTTTTGACAATGCTTCATCTCCCACCGTCTTGCAGTTTCAAGATACTGACAAAACTCAAATATCTCCAATGCCCTCTTCTTAAACCCATTCCCTAACGCAGGATGCTGCACGCTGTAACTGAGCACGGTGGTCTAGCTGTAACGATGTGGATTTATCCGGGTAGTACCCGGTCAGATCGTGGGTACATCAGCTATCCTAACATGCCTCCCTGTCCGTTCAGGTACAACGTATAGTAGGTCAAGAGGGTTCCTTACAAATCTTTTACAATTCGCCAGTGACCAATTAACCAATTTGTACAGCCTGACGTATTAAGAAGAAAACACAAATGCATTGTAGAGTGAAGGCTTCTTAGAAAATCACTGTGCTCCATAACTTACGGATGTCTCATTACTTCAGTATGTCTTATGTCTCCCTGAACCGAACTGTGCTAGTTTAAAGGAAATGCACATGTAATTACAAGCAGGAAACAGAAGCAGGTTTGCCCCAAATACCACTGCTATATTACAGAAACACAAGCTAAGCGCTAGTTCTTCACACTGTTCAGCAATTCAGCAATAATCTCATGATTCATCGCCTGCCTTAGCATTAAATATCGACATCTTGCCATCATTCATGAGTTTTGTATGAATCTCACAAATTCGGTTTATTTCCCCAGACAACAGCATAACGTTTGTCCTTTGTAATGAAAATGCACTGTTGGGTTTGATGAGTGAACTGATTTCTTTCAACCTCGTATTTAGATAGCCGCCAGGTTTCAAACTGTTGCAACCTGTAACGAGACTCATTCTAGGTTAATATTCCACGTTTTCTTTAAAAATAAAATTCGTAAAAGTCATATAATACATATCACATTAAATTCTTTCTTTAACACATCGAAATTGTCTTCCCATCCACGGACAACTATCCCCGGTGATTTATTTCCATGAGGCTTTTTCTTACTAAATACTGTTCGCATTCCTCTGAAACTTTATAAATGCAACTCCTATCTGTTCCTCCACGTCTGACAC
>Ga0136643_10018480_pt1 | contig 10513 bp, 7 predicted proteins | sample TergutLab28metaG_FD_96883 | JGI IMG/M metagenome (GOLD analysis project Ga0136643, IMG submission 96883) | Labiotermes labralis P1 segment gut microbial communities from Petit-Saut dam, French Guiana - Lab288 P1 (version 3) (version 3) | ecosystem: Host-associated > Arthropoda: Insects >... | reverse complement strand
TGGACCCCGTTCCAGACCCACTACTACTCAGAAAATCTGGTAGCGCCGGGGATCGAACCCGGGACCTCTGTATCTGTAGCCAGAAACTCTGACCACTAGACCACAGAGGCGGTCTTATGTATATATAAAGACGTTCAAATTTTGATGTAAGTAATCCTCTTGAGTTTTGAAATACAGTAATTTATAATACCGTAACACATAATAATCTTACTGTATTCAACAATGCACATTGCATGTTCGGCCATGTAGTACGCATTGTTTAATGAAATACTAGTAAACCTGTTGCGTTTGTTGAAGAATGAAAGACCAACTTGATGTCACTTGCTATTTTTATATCACTTCTTATGTGCTCAACATGTTTTGGACATTAATATATCCATCATCAGGAGCTTGCGAATTTTTATGTTGAATTACCACATTGATCGTATTGTTCTTGGTTCTATGTGTGTTGGAGTTTCGGTATGGTTGGGTTGGAGTGGTATCCGGGTAGCAGGCTGCAGCACAGTTTTGCTTCAGCCTGCAACACTGATACCACTCCAACCCAACCACACCGAAACTCCAACACACATCGAACCAAGAACAATACGATCAATGTGGTAATTCAACATAAAAAGTCGCAAGCTCCTGACGATGGCTATATTAATGTCCGAAACATGTTGAGCACATGAGAAGTGAAATAAAGTAGCAAGTGACATCAAGATGATCTTTCATTCTTCAAATATCACATTGATGCACGGTCCAATAAACATAAGACTGTTGTGTTTGATGGAAATACGTAAATTATTATTAAGAGCTTTCATATTATCACAAGTTTCGTGATCCGCTCTCTACAATGACATTGATACAACTAATATAGTTTCATAATATCATTTTTTGTGTCTACAAGCAGCGTCAGCAAAAGGTACGCTGTTGATGTACTTCCCAATGTTTTTCAATAGTTCTACCTGGAATTAACGGAACGTCTGTGATCGTACAACGACCAATTGCTACTTTAAGAGTTTCGTGGCATGGGGTCTTACAAAGATATCAGCCACTGTCATTGTAAATCTGAAGCGACTTAAATCAGCTACACGGGGGCTCCGTAAATTTTAAAAATTGTGCGACTTCCGTTCTGATGTCGACATCTCTTGACCAATGAATTACTGGATCCAAAAGAAAATTTTCTCATAACCTGATGAATAATAGACGTAACAATTTTGTGCGAAATATTCAAATACGTCGACGGATATATGGACGAGGTACCAAAATTCGAGATATATTTAGGTGACAGGCTGGAAATCCGATGGATATTTGTTGGAAACTCGAGAGGAACAAGAATTTGATCTATTCTCCAGAGCGTACAGACCGTGTCTGTGGTTCATAAAACCACCTATTCAGTAGGTATCGAGAGCTTTCACCAGGGGTAAGGCTGTCGGGAAGTGCAAATGACTGCTCAACGTCATCTGCGGCTGAGGTTACAGGTGGGTGTACGTAAGCTTTCAGTCCAACACATGGATTCCCGGCATTCACACGGGCACACTGACCTTTGTCACTCAAATTAAATGTAATCACAATAATTTCACCAATCCTGAAAAGCAACTCTCAAAATATGGTCAACATATATACCATTTCTTTCGTACATTTCGTTCAAAATTAATGATATCGGTAAATATTTCAAATATTTCATGATCCAAATTATGGGTATTCTTCACGGTATAAATAATTTTCCTAAAATTAACATTTCGAAGTAAAAAAGGTGCAGCAAATGTTGAGTTATAACTGACCGACACAGATGAACATAACACACCCCGACTCACTATCTATGTAGACATCAGTCCCACGTTAAACTTCAGAACTTTCCCACACAAAGATGTAAACGTGCAGGCAAACGGGCACGATACAGAACTACCCGTGTGGCATATAACACTAGAGGGCCTAACTGTACTTAAATGTTCCCAGTTGTTCAGTTTTGGTCATAGTATGTGCGGATTGCTCCATAAAAAACACCACCCACCTATATTAATAATTGTCCAAAGAGATGCAACACAAAGCAGTCTATTTATTATTCTGCAAGTTCACTACACATGTTTCGGGTGTCAAAACACACCCATCATCAGGAGTACACAAAACTGTAACTTCAGCCTCGGTACTGGTCATATTTTTTGTGCGGTTACCTCCCTCCAATGTGGCCAAGCTTGGCCACGTTGGAAGGAGGTAGCTGCACAGCGCAGCATGACCAGTACCGGCGGCTATAGTTACAGTTTTGTGTATCCTAATGATGGGTGTGGTTGACACCCAAAACATGTAGAGTGAAACTGCAAAATAACAAATAGACTGCTTTGTGTTGCACCTCGTTGGACAATTATTAATATAGATCAGCGATGCACGGAACCAGAAACATGAACACAAAGAACCACCCATCTACTTACTTTTCCAGATCGTTGGATGAAATATTGCGTAGAAGTATTCAGCACATGAACGTTGAAGAGAAAGGTAAAATATATCATTAGTAGTGTGTGTGCTGCGAAGAGGAAAGTTTCTTTTCGTCATATTGAGGAAATGACTAAGAAGACGCGTCGTTCCCATGGATGAATTATGAGGAACACGTAGCGGTGCAATGAACCATATTTTCGGTTATCATCATTGAATATTTCTTATGTAAATTATCCATTGAGTATCCATCATGATAGTTTAACTGCTATAATATTTTACCAAAAAAATGAACACCAGGGATTTTATCATATATTTGATGCACTTCTTTTCTACAGAAACTACACCTACTGCAACTGCACCTACTGCAACTGCACCTACTGCAACTGCACCTACTGCAACTACACCTACTGCAACTACACCTACTGCAACTGCACCTACTGCAACTACACCCACTGCAACTACACCTACTGCAACTACACCTACTGCAACTACACCTACTGAAACTTCCAAGTCACAACCTTAATCAATTTGTGTATTCTAAGAATATAAATTTCTTTACTCTCAGTTTGAAGTAGCTACACGTCAGCTCAAAGGTTATTTCGTGTCGAGGTTAGACATTAGCTGCTGAATACAGTGCTGCAGCCGCCTGAGCTCCACAATGGAGGTGTATAATGTGGCAATTCAAGCGTAAGATTGCTGCATTAAAGAGATAAAACAAAAATGGCTGTCTTATCATATTAGGAAACGAAACTTTAATCGATCCAAGAAGTTAATTATGAAATTAATTAAAAAGCTACCCTCCTCACTTAAGGCTTTGTAAATTAATCTTATCAGAGAATAGCCCATCTCCTGTAGTAGAAACATAAAATCCACTTTATTTCCTTCAATAGTGTTGACTTCAAGAGGATCCACCCTGCCAGCTCTCCTGGAGCCTCGTTCTGTGACACCAGTCAGATGACAGATTGATCGCCCGTCGGAGTATCGACCAGCACCTGCTCGGTAGAAGGTATTAAATGCAAGTCGTCACAACATACGTTACATCTACTTACCGTACACGCTTCATCCTTTCATTTACCCAGACAATGAACCATCTATCATAAAGACGGACAATTATTAATCACTTGTAGATAACGGCTTTAAGTGACCGCCCGCCGGGAAGTCTAAAAAAAAACAGTATTGTGGTTTCCAACAAAGGCTGTTCTAGGCCTGTACCTTCTGCACACGACCAAAGTTTGTTATTCACCAACGAATGCACAAGCGATTGTCTTAAAAACAGTATTAAAATTTACATTAAAATAGCTCCCACATGTTTCGGTACAGTCACACCATCTTCAGGGAGCTCATTATCCGTGCTTGCTAAGGTCACAGTTGGTTAAAATAGTCAATTATGTTTCATCAATTTATGATTAAATCATTGGTGATGTGGCTGTATATATTGGTAGTGTCCTTGTTGATGTGCTATGTCGCAGTGTTTGGGAGTAGTCTATTCCCAAACAGTGCGACATACACACATCAATAAAGACGCTACCAATATATACAGCCACATCACCACTGATTTAATCATAAACTGATGAACCATAATTGACTATTTAACAAAGTGTGACCTTAGCAAAGCACGGATAATGAGCTCCCTGAAGATGGTGTGACTGCACTGAAACATGTGGGAGCTATTTTAATGTAAATTTTAATACTGTTTTTAAGACAATCACTTGTGCATTCGTTGGTGAATAACAAACTGTGATAGTATCAAGATGCACGGTACAGATGTAAAAATTAAAAAAAAATCTGCACACTAATTTAGTGTATTTGAGAGAAAACTTATCGTATACGAACTTCATTATTTTCCTAGTAATTCTGTAGTAATCTGTACTAGGCTATATTAGAAGCTTATATTATTTTGTAGGCCGACCAAATGCAAACAGAAAATAAGATTGCACGTAGTCCTATTTGGAATTCCGACACTTGATTTTAAGTCAGTGTCTCTATTTCTATTATTTCCTTCATTTTGTGATGTTCAAAATTCTCCCTGAATATTAAGCAAATATTTCCTGTATAGTATGTGTGATACTTTCTGTATGCATTGTGTGATACTTTCGGTGTACTATGTATGATACTTCTTGTACAGCTCTTCTGTGCATCATACTCGTACTTCAGGTGTTTTGCGTAGGGTACTTCGGGGAACTCTGTGTGATACTCTCTGTGTACTGTGTGCTATGCCTGCCCATAGACAGCACACAGAACTTCCACAGAGTGTGAAAACAAATATTTCGAAGATGTAACACTTTATGTATACTGTGTACATGGTTTTCTATATAATATGTTATGGCCTAATGCACCTACAGAATGTTCTGAGTATGGGATACGAATATTTTATGTACACTGTGCACAATCCTCTCTGCATGCAGAGCACGCAAGTTTAAAGGACCGCATTATTAATAATCAGAAACAAATGGAGAATGTGGAATATTTCAGTTATCTGGGTAGCCAGATTATAAATGATGCAAGATGTGCATGTGAAATTAAACCCAGGATTTCCATAACAAAAGCGTCAAAAGAAGATTCCTTGCGTCAGCAAATCAGACTTAAATTTAATGAAAGAAATATGGAAGTTCTACATTTCGAACGTAGCTTTGTAAGGTGCTAAAACTCGGACACTTCGGAAAGTAGATCAGAAGTACCATGAAAGTTCTGAAATGTGGTGCTGGGGAAGGATGGGGAATATCAGTGTAAAGTGAAGAAGTATAATATAGAGTCAGGGGGGGAAAAATTCTACATTCAATAAAATGGGCGGCTAACTGGATTTGTCTCATCTTGCGCAGAGACTGCATTGTAAAAAAAAACCTTATTGAAGGAAAAATAGGTGGAAGGAGAAGATAAGGAAGAAGACGTAAGCATCTACTTATGACGGTAAGGGACAAAGGTTGTACTGGAAATCCAACCAGGAAGCACCAAATCTCACACTGTGGAGAACTCGCTTTGGAAAAGGCTAGGGACCTGTCGCAAGACAAAGTGATTAATGAATTATTAATGACATTTGTATCTAAAAATATCGCTGGGGACTGGATGTCTTTAGTGAGGACGCAAATCTGTATTTGACATCCGGTTTAATGGCAGTAATTGCTGAATAATTGAAGCTAGATACGTAAAATTTCCTGTTTGGAAGTGGAGTGTAATACATACCTACAAACTTCAAATCACAAATAATAATTACAAACAAAGCAACTATGTGAATATGTGACGGAACATCAGACGTACTTGACACAGGGGAATTCTGCAATTATGAAAATTAATAGTGGGCAGAGAAAAGTGTTAAAAAATAAGCCATTCTTAACATTATAGTCCTCTGCATTATGTATTCTTTGGATTTCGTCGACAAAATCACAGCGTTTTGGGAGACGTTGTATTTTCCTTGTTCAACCAAAGTGTAAGGGAGGACCTACTCGTCTGGCCCATAATCCTTTGGGCCCATATGCAGTCACATCTAGAGGGAGGCATCTGAAATGTTTGTTGCCTTTAATTTTTCTGATTGAAATTCTGTCAGCACTTCTCATCTTCCAATGCTAGCTCTATGAACATTTCATCTAAAACCCTTGATTAAGGAACACTAATAATAGTGCTGAAGACTATAAATTATGAAACACGTCATTACGTAACGGTATACGTCTTAGATGTGCGTACTGTTTCCTAAGAAAAAATATAATTACGTTTTATTGCAGGTGAATACAAAATGTATGTTTGTATTTAGCGTGTAGCATTTCAGTGACTCCTAGGGGAAAATTAATAAGAACTTGCTTATTCCGGGGTTTCTCCCTTTGATGCTATAAATACAATGAAATTCAGCTGCTGTCACTTATGCTGCTGTCACAAATCACACAAACAACATATGTATACGTTAGCCATATCAGCAACTAACAGTCCGTGAACATCACAATCAGTTATCGGCAGCTTCACACGTACCCAGACTGTAATAAAATACTATAACCACATCATGCCATCATTTTTACCCACCAGAAGCTCAGGAAGGTGGATGCCGTGTATTATCGGCCAAATTAGATGATGAAACGAGCAGCGATCCTGCAATGCCATTCTGAATTGTTCACCATAGCTGTACCCAGTTTCAGACAGGCCTACAATTTAATTTAATTCTGCTTAACTTAATCTAAACTTCTCTTATTAATGAACTTTAAAATAAAATTACTACCTGTCAGTTTATGCGGGTCGGAAATGTAATTTATTCAAGGGAAAGAAAATATAAATAATAAAATGAAATAAACGTAATGACGAGATAAGACAGCATGTACAAGCATGACACAGCATGAGCATAAATGAGATTTCCTTACAAATGTTAGTTTAAAATTCCTAAAGTTTGAAACTACTCGAGGAGCCTGGACATTAGAAAACAATACTGAACTGATCCTGGAAAAAAATAGGGTACGAATGTATGGATTGGATTTAAATGCCTCTGGACTGACTATTTGAAATATTTAATGCGTGCATTCCATTACCGACTGACGAAAAGCTAAGTCAGAAAGGTTCATTTGGACACAACTTTATTTATATATAATTTAGAGAAATTCTGTACATATCGGATTCACAGTTTGGTTCGTTTCGCGGACCATCTTCATGTCTGTCACAGGAATGCTACGTACTTCAATCCTAGATGTGTGAAAGGGCCGATGTCTTTAATTTTTGACTGTTGATGACACTCTACTGCTTAAATGCTTTAAACTAACTAAAATAATTATGAACTACAGGCATTAGCTAAATGTAGAAACTTATGAAAGTGGAAAGGGCTTGGCTATGCAGAACAGCACCGATTTTAACATCTGTGAAAATTACAGTGTCCTTTTATAGAAAAACCCACACATTAGAGGTGACTCCGTACACACAGCCCATTTTGTTGCTTTTTAATTTGTATGATTTAACAACACTGATACATTTTAACGTTCGTGATTGATTAAGTACTCGCACATAAACAGCTGCACTTAAACTGCTCGAGAGTGCTTCATGTGAGCAACATACGATTTACAAGTTGATATCGATATTGCATTCAATCATGGAGTCATGCTAATTCGGTACCTTTGAAAAGCAATTACTAATTGTCACGTGAGGTCCATTGAAAAATTACATGGATAATGTAGTAGGCACATTTTCCAAAGCCTTTGCGACCACACGTCCTTTCTTACGTTTAGAAGACCTACGCGTAGATGGCAGGACAGTATTAAAACGGATCTTCAAAAAGTGGGATGGGGAGATGTGGACTTGTTTGCTCTGGCTCAGGATAGGGACAGGTGGCGGACGCTTGTGAATGCGGTAATGAAACGTTGGGGTCCATCAAAAGCGGAGATTTTTTTTGACTGGCTGAGGACCGGTTCGCTTGTCAGGAAGTACTCTGCACCAATGAGTTAGCTGGTTATTACTCGCTTCCCTGTTTCATTTAGATAGGGAAAAAAAATGAACACGTTATTGAGTGGGAAAATCACCTTGAGCAGTGAACAAAACCAATACTCAAGCTGAACGCGACATGCGAGCCGATGTTTGCAGATCCCTGATGTATGTATAAGAGTGATTTACGTCGGCTTAGCTACAGTGCCCCCCCCCCCACACACACACAAATACCAAACACGGTGCGCAATAGAAAACTTGAAGGTTAACCCTTTAAATCGTAGAGGTTATTACACGTACCACCAGACTGAACACCACAAACACTGCATTGTCTGCAAACAGCGTGTCCGTGCGTTCCGTAGAATTCTTACAATAAACAGCGATTATCTGCATGTACAGCACTCACAGAGTATTCTTACTAATGGAAGAACAATGTGACCTGCCACCTGAATGTCTGTGTACACATATCAGCTTACTTGTTCAAAGAGTGTTACTAACACACTCAACGAGAACACACAAAGATGATCACATATATAGGCCTCAACGTTCCATGTCACAAAAGTGTAATTCGATTACGTGGTGAAAGCTGTAGTTTGGGTAACATTATCATCTGCCAACAAACTGGATCAATCGCTTGGCACAGGCACCTGGTCCATCGTCAGTGATATGTAATTCCATTTTCACGTGCCGCGCTGCAAGCATTCATTGGCCGAACGAGACAATGATGAACTCGGGTCGAAGGTGGAAGTCCTGCACACGCAAGGCGATGAGCTATCAGCAACAGAGAGCCGATTTATGTCCCACGTGCAGTATTTTATCGTCCTGGGACACAAATGGACTCCAAACTCTAAATCAAAGTAAACTGATAGAGAGAGGTGACTAATGCACGGCATCGCGAATTTCGAAAGGAGAAATTGATTTTATGTTCAGTTTCAAGAGTTCTGTCCTTAAAACAAGCAAACGGTAATTTAAAACTGTAGTGTATGCATGTATGTATGTATGTACTTATGCGCGTATGTATGTATATATGTATTATGTATGTATGCATTTACACATGTATGTATGTACGTATGTGCGTATGTATGTATGTATTATGTATGTATTATGTATGTATGTATGTATTATGTATGTATGTATGTATGCATTTACGCATGTATGTATGTCTATAACTTATGTTATAGATCTGTGTCACACAGTCTACACCACGGGTCTCCTCTAACACCTGGGCCGCCAGGTTGTAGAATGCGGCCCACGGCCACGTTGGAAAAATGTGTACATATTACAAAAATTTAACCTAAATTTTGGCGGGTTTTAATAACACTTGTTATTTTTCCACGTGCGGCCGGAAAGCCAGCTCACAGTAATGGGTGTGACCCTTTGCCGTAAAATGGTTGGAGGTCCAAAGCTCGCAAATGAGTGTAATGGGCTCTCGTGGTCCCGTTATATAGATACTGGCTTGTGTCTGCATTCACACAATTTTCTATTCATGCTAGCTTGCAACCTAGTATAAACAGCATACACAGCACATATTATGCATAAACCACGCTGTATCATAAACGTTGTGCTGACGTGATCGATGCTCAATGCTCAACTGTTTCTTTAGCCTCAGTCCGTACTTCACACAGTACAATACGGAACTTAAATGTTTTCTTGGTTCTCATGACGTACCTTACAGAGTACATGGCAACTCGCGAAGGATCCTACCAAATATCGAACGATTAACAATCGCAACTTACCAGATGTTCTAATTCGTAAACGCTTGAGCTAAAATGCCTATCGTGACGGTTTACATATTAGGTGGCTATTTCAATAGGTAGAGGAGGGTTATATAGGGCCAAATATGCCATGAAGTTAATTATGAAGAATGTAAGGATTTTTCGAAGTCCAACAGTTCTGGCGTGGTTCCATATACCCTATTGGAACTCTCCAGGAGACCCTAAGTAATACTACAAAATATCCCAATCGACATAGCCTTTCTTTGTGTAATATATCAGCCGGGTTTTTACTCTACGTTTGAAGTTCGGTGTGTGGAATCATGTCACAAAGTGAGATGCACATGTTTCGGTTTCTTACGTTTTAAGGAATGAAGGCACCCGTGCATTCGGGGTACTTATCATAACGTAATAAAATCGATCATCTGCATTTGTGAAGGAATGAACAAAACGTTCTCCGTAACCGTTCGTAAAATATGCGGAGACTCAACCTAAGCTAGCGTGTTGGGAAAGTAGGTCTAACAAAATACATCAAATGGCTGGTTCCTTGTGGGAGGTTGCAGCCGCTACTTGTTCTGTAGTAATTACTGATAGCAAAATTTCTGTTTGTTATTCGATGTTGAAATTATAAATGAGAGAGTTGACAAAATGAAATTTATTCTTAGACCGACTAAGAATGGGGTCAAAGCTGGATGTGAAAGGAAAGACCAAGGTTCTGAAAGGTCAGGCCTGTAGAAAACTATGGGATTCGGCGAAAAAATAGTGAGGAGAATATTGGAGTGGCATATGGAAATGACAAATATAGGTCGCACGTAGAGTTATAGCCTCACAACAATCACAAATGCACGTAAATTTAGAATGATATAAAACAATAATAAATACAGGTAATGCGTAGGGTGGTGTAGAGCACATATAAATACAGGTAGTGCGTAGGGTGGTGTAGAGCACATATAAATACAGGTAGTGCGTAGGGTGGTGTAGAGCACATATAAATACAGGTAGTG
>Ga0136643_10018478_pt1 | contig 10514 bp, 5 predicted proteins | sample TergutLab28metaG_FD_96883 | JGI IMG/M metagenome (GOLD analysis project Ga0136643, IMG submission 96883) | Labiotermes labralis P1 segment gut microbial communities from Petit-Saut dam, French Guiana - Lab288 P1 (version 3) (version 3) | ecosystem: Host-associated > Arthropoda: Insects >... | reverse complement strand
TGGGGACCCGTTGCGCTGACCACGTGACACCCCTCTATCCGCAAAAGTTGGCACTAACTTCGCCGACCGGCGGCGGCCGCTCTGTCGGTATAGTTCGCGTGCGGACTAAGGCCACGGAGATATTCTCTCTTAGTGACCTTCGGCAACAGAGAATATCTACTTAGCACAAAATCTGGTGAACGACCACAAGGAACGCAACGTTTAAACAAATGCTGTAGTGACAATTTGACTTTGGTTTGTTTCGGTTCAGTTATATCACTTTGACATTGAGGGGAATATTTAAATAATTCAAATATTCGGGAGCAATCCTAACAAATCAAAATTGTATTCACGAAGAAATTAACAGCAGACTTAACTCAGGGAATACTTGCTATCATTCGGTGACAATCCAATTGCAGTTAATGCATATTATTATTATTCGATATGGATATCTCTTGTCACAGGCCTTTTCTTCCTGGTACTTCTCTTGAACCAGCGGTGATCCCCACCGCTCAGGCTTGAAGCTGCACACTGCAGTACTTTCCGTATTATGTGTGATGTTCTAAGTATAGCCGTCTGTTGTAGTGAATCTATCGAATGTCTTCCTGGTACAGCTTCCAAACTTTTCCTTAAGCTTCTCGTTCCTATTCCAGTGGCTCCAATTATTACTAGTATTATCGTACATTTCAGGTTCCACATTTGCTGTATCTCTATACATAAACTCTTGTATTTTAAATTCTTTTCCGCTTCCTTTTGCACAGCATTTCTGTTTGCGGGTATTGCCACATCTATCAGTGTGTATGCTTTCTCTTTTTTGTTTTTAATTATTATATCTGGCCTATTTGCTGTAACTTCTCTGTCTGTGTGTACTGCTTGATTCCACAACACTGTGGCATCTCCCTCTTCATACACTGGCTTGGGCATGTGTGTGTACCATTTGTCTGTAGTTTCAATACCTAAGGTTTTGCATATTGAGTAGTGCAAATGTGTACATACTTTATCGTGTCTCATTAAATATTCGTTCTTCGCCAAAATGGGACATCCCGAGGTTATTATTATTATTATTATTATCATCATCATCGTCATCATCATCATCATCATCATCATCCTTCGGGCCGTACCATGTCCCTGGGTTCAACTCAGCCTTCCAACAGAAATGAGTACCAGGAATATTTCCTGAGGGGTAAAGGCGGTCGTTGCGTAGCGTTGATATTCTTACCATCTTCATGTGTTGATTGCCTTGAAATCTGGGAGCCTCATCCTCCTGAAAACCTCAAGGCCTTTCCCGGCCTGAACAAGGATTGCTTTGGCGTTATCATTGGAAATTATAAATTTTGCTTTACTGACATTTGCGATCAGTAAGCTATAAATGAGCAAACATAAGAAAAATACAAATCCCATTTATCGCAAGTAATATATATATATATATGTGTGTGTGTGTGTGTGTGTGTGTGTGTGTAAAATATTTAACAAAACACGACTAAAATTGTTTCCTCACTTGGTGCAATGTAATGTCTGATGATCAGCTGGAAGAGGAATTTTTACATCCGCACTGAAAGACCGTCAGGGCCGTACAGGTTTGCCAAATGTCATGAATGCCAATGTGTATGTGCTGGCCGTGAAGAATATTTCAATATATTAGTGCAAAATTTATTCCAGTATGCTGCAGGACTATCGCAAATGGAAATTACTTTTGTCAAATAATATTTTATATTGAAGGTTACAATATAATTCCAAAGTAGTGCCTATAGGAATAAATTACTCGTAATTATCTTCTGCCTGCTAACGTAACAGGGTTCCCGTCTACTTCTGCAGCAGTCATATGGATTCAGATGTACTAAAAAATTTTTTTGAATGTAATTATACAATGTCGCCAGGCTGATAAAACTTTTTCCACGTTATTAAAATAGGTAATCAAATCATCATTTTTATGATGTGAGACACATTTCGTGTGGCATCTAATTCTTCTGCATGCGTACTAAACCACACTTCGATCCAAATTCGCAATTTTCTCGGCACGAACGTTAAGCTCGTTGCAATGGAAATGATTTCCTAATTCACACGCATAAGTTAAACTGGACTACCAACACTACCTGTGTTTAGGTGCTGCCGCCAGGGAATACGTACCACACGAGTGAGTAGACTGCACTCCGGGGGTTACCTGTGACCCTTGAAAGCAAAGAATACAGGGAATCGTCGATATGCTTCGGGATTAAGCGTGACATACCGAAACGATGTGTATGGGACCATTTCCGCCTATGTAGGTCATTTAACACAAAGCACTTTACGATAAAACTGACGCCGCTTACGTTGAGCAGCGAGTGGCATGTATAGCAGACAGGGAAGGAGAACATTCAGGGAGGGTGTTGGGAAAGACTCATTTGCCGTATTTCACACCAAACTGAAAAGTTACATTTATGGTGCCTTAGTAAGATGACGTAAGTGCTGAAAAACGTATATAGCACAAACTGATTACGGGGACCCCTTGTGTACTGTGTATGTTACTACTAACATCGTAATATATGAATGTTATACCTTTAGTCATACGTCTATTTTAGGTGACTGATAACTTGCAATATTCCCATGTGTACAAGAAGTATGCCCTTTTCAGTGCCAGTTACCCTAATGACTCCGGCTTTTATAGACAACGTAGTAGTCATGCCGTAGCAGCGTTTAATGGCCCTTGCCCTCCGCACAGTTCCTGCCGTGCATTTGTTTAGTAACTGCAGACCATAATTTACCAAGGGTCTCGTAAATATTAAGCCTGGTTATGAATTCATTTAAAAACCTACTGGTTACCTCATGTACCACCAGGTTTAACATTCAAAACTTCTACCTTCTGCTCAAATATTTAATTTGTTTTGTATGATTCTGAAAACAAGCAGCAATGCATTCCCTATAGAGCATTAATTGGTTTTACAGTCGAGACGGTGTGTCTTTACTTCCCGGTACGAAATGAATGTTTAAATGTAATTCTGGTTAAACTTTCCCCTCAGAGGGTTTGTTCTTTTTGTGACACTTGTTTTACTTCTTCTGTGACCTCAGTATGATATGACTGGTCGAAGCCGAGACTTTACTTAGCAACTGCACACCTATGAGATTGTCCCCAATACGTAAATAACGTTAACAGTCGATACGACATGTCACGAACAGAGATCAGTGACGCGAAGGACAAAAGCAACGTGGGAACTTCCACAAAAGTCTAAGCCAGTGTAACGCATTCAATGTACAATGATTTGGCCTCAATCAAGGACCTGCCGAGTGGAGGTTCTTACTGTCGCAACTTGAGCTTTGAAACCTAGGCTCACATTCCTCAGTCATATGCGTTTAGTAGACACACGACATTCATTTCGGAACTAAAATACAACAAACAACAATTACTGATTTCGCAATTATGTTGCAACAACTGGACCACGTACTGGAATACTTTTTTTTTTCAGTAATTACATACACACGAATGTTACACTTTCTATTTCACCAGTAACAGCTTGACCGAAATGGCAAGCATAATCTTGCCCACAGTTCGTACTAATTTCGTGGTTTTAAAACAGAAAAGTAAATGCCATCTGTACAGTACGTTACCTGTAACTTTCCTGGGCCTTGTGCTATTTGAAATAACGCATGATGATGATGATGATGATGATAGTAATAAGTCATAAAGAACAGTGAAAAATGCCTCGCTGGTCGCGTGGTGTTAACACTCGGATCACCAATTCGAACCCCGCTCTGGATACCGATATACCTATGTGTTCTTCGGCGTTGTAATGGGTTTTCCACGGCAGTCGTGGGCTGCTCATCTTAACTTACAGAAGTCCTACCAAACAGCCATTCTTTCAGAATTAAATGTGCATCTGAACAGGCCAGAGGACAATATGTGCAATGATGTTGGCCGTCAGAAGCGCAACACAAAACAGAATAGTCTTCCTAAAAACATATTCTCGCCTGTGGCAATGACCTATGCACAATGCGAGAGTCAGAAGTCAGAAGTGCGATTTGTGTGGGGAAAACAGACTTTGCTCTATCAGATAAGAGTTCGATGACTTCCTTTAAGGAATCTGGAACTACAGAAGGAATTGAAAACATTGGATCTTATAGACTGAGAACATGCAGACAATGATAAACTGCTGAATAAAAAATGATAGCACTATGTGGAACGGATTAGTAATTTTAACCATTTCAGGACTAAAATAAATGTACATCATTCAGTCCGTACAGCATAGAGAACACAGCGTGCTGCCATTACGAAGACCGATCGAGGAATAATGTATAGGGAAATAATGGTTGTTTATTTTAAGAATCATATGGGACAAATAAAAATATTTTGTAGGCAATTTTTTTGTGTTAAACTTGTGTGTGTAGTAACCACAAGGCTTTAAATGGTTAAGTTCCCACCCCACGCCACAAAATGGGTATAATCCAGAGGAAGAAGACGAACAGCAAGAGTATTAATCAACCGGTGGTCCGCAATTTAATTCGTTCCGGTCCGCAAGTTATAATTAGCATAATATTTCATATTTTACCACACCAGGTAAAATTAGTATTTTACAGCTGCCGAACTGTTTTTTACGTTCAGTTGCAGGTTACACAGATATTGCACGGAAAGCACACTGTGAGTTTCGATAAACTTGCTGTGCGTTATATACCGACTAGAGAGCGCGGGATAGACCTTATTTCTCCAGTCGTTAGGCGCGTTCGCAAAACTGCGAAAATCGACTGTTAGCTTCGTCATATATGTCTGTCCATCCGTCCGTCCGCATGGCACAACACGGCTCCCACTGGACGGACTTCCATGTAATTTGATGGTTGAGTATTTTCCGAAGATCTGTCGAGAAAATTCGGGTGGTTTGGAGAAGAGAACTATTATTAATTAAAAAATGACCATAAAAAAGGAAAGATCCTGTTACAAGAACTCAATTAGTCTCAAATGTGTTTGTCACAATAAAATAAAGTTGTCCCTGCTCATTCCGTGCAAGCATGTAAGGGACTAGAGGTCGTAGTTAAGGTCAAATGCACGTCCCGGCCGCTTTTCCGCAGGCGAAAGGGTCCCCGATACCCAACGAACAGGAGGATGGTTCAGCCCCGGAGCCGGTCTAGGCGTTCTGAAGAAGAGAAAAATTTCTTGCCCCTACCAGGAATCGAACCACGATTCCTCGGTCTCCGGAACGTAGCCACTCACGATATGAATTACGCTGTCCCGGGCCCATTTGTCATGGTACAGTAGGCATTACGGTCTGGTGAAATTTCAACAGCATCGTGTCAACTGGAGACATTTCTAAAGGGTCAAGTGCAATTCAATTTATCGAACAAACTCCGTGTCATTATTATGGGTAATGGTATTATAAATGAGTATACAGTTGCCATCATCACAAATATTAATTGCTCTCAATTAATTCAAATTACGTGCCTACATGTTTCCACCAGAATTCTGGTCATTTTAGGCTAGTACATCACATAAAGGATAATTTTCAAAATGATAATGATATTGGAACTGGTAGGCTACAGGGTTCGTCATTTCAATGATCTGCAGTGTGAAATGTAAATAGGAAATGGACGACCAGATAACATCGTTACGACACAAGATCCTTGATTCATACACACATCAGTGAAAAGAGGCGATCTGCCAGATTGCGCGGTATGTAAGTGTGAGACATCACCATATGTTCATATGAGTCATCTGCGGTTGAGGACTGAGCACTGCGTCACCGGATGGAATTTCTAAACACGCCTCTTCTGCTAACTAGTGTAGTTCACCCTACAAGCAATAGAAAAGATATTGACTCACCCTTGGACAAAGCTCTGGGACCACGGTATTCTCGCACCGGCCAATTGCTAAAGGTGTTTTCAAACAGTACAGCACACGACGCACACTCGCTCAGCGAAGAGACGTGTTCCTTCGTCGAGTCTTTTCTCTCTAATGGGAGATTCTGACTGGAGCACGGGAAACCAGAAATAATAATGCTGACAAAGACAAAACTACGTAATTACAGTGGAAAAAGAGTACTGGTAAAAGTAATTATAAGATCTCAGTCTATTAATTATTGTAAGTTAAACGAAGGTCAGGGGTCAATGGGAGTCGGCCTGGCCGTGCCGGGGTCACTGGGTTACCGAGGGGTGACACTGGTGGCCCGAGGGGGGCTCTAGCTATTCTCAAGGGCGGTAGATGCGGATTATAGCCTCTCTCCGCCCAAGACCGTCTGTGCGTGGTGAAGAGCCACATCCTACGAGTGGTGACCCTGTTGCGCAGAACACAGCGGATCTAAAGGAGTAAACCTTTAAAAACAATCCCCAATCCTACGGTGTGAGTTCCGTGCCTAAGGGATGAACGTCTTTAACGGCACCTTCTGGGATACCGGGCGACCTCCCAGTTGTATTTAGCCTTGCCAAGTGTAGGGGCTCTGCTTGGTGGACCAAATATTTCCCCTCATCCTGCGGGATCGAGATTGAGAATAATTCAGAGACTAAGGAGAGCTCCGCAATAGGGGTCTCCACCAAGGATAACAGAGGGCTCCAGTCAGGTGGAACTCCGGTAGAAGGCAACTACAAATAATAACTTCGGCATTTACCCGGGTTCCTTCTTTTTGGACCCGGAGGTTTTCCCCTGATCCTGCGGTACTAAGATTGAGAGTAATCCAGAGTCTAAGGAGAGCTCCGCAATCGGGGACTCCAGTAAGGATTCTACGGAGGGCTCCAGTTACGTGGAACTCCGGTAGAAGACAACTGTACATAGTAACCTTGACATTTATACCTGGGTTCATTTTTTTACCCGGAGGTAATTAGGAATTAGGTATATGGGAGGGGGCGATCTGGAACGTTGTTGAAGGGCAGGTCTCCTTTTAACTTAATATAGAATATTGGGCACAAAGGGCCTGTCTTAAGGCCTAGGTGCATCGGGCCCGGAAGGGCTCGAAACAATTATTATTCTATTCGATTCTAAACGAAGGTCACATGAAGGGCAATAACGAAACCAGCCAGGGGCTGGAAAATTTTAATGACGGTACGAATTTGTACGCCGACAACACAGTCTACAAGATATCCAACGACTTTTGACTGGCAACGTAACAGGCAAAATTATTACTGGGCTTAATTACGCATAACGTCACGAAGATGTCTAACAAAAAAAATATACCCTCAGACGTCAGGACATTCTCAACGTCGGTGAGCGATTACCTTCACGCCCCGGCCGCTTCACCTCCGGAGAAATACTCCCCAGTGGCAACTAGACAGAAGGTTGGGTGGATCACAGAATCGATTTGAAAGTTGTAGAAAAGAGAAACTCCCCTAGGCGGGAATCGAATGCCACACCCTCTTTCGACCAGCCCACAGCAACTGAACTATCAGTCCTAATAAAATGGCGATCATTTTGCAACAATTTATGATGTATGTATCAATTTACTTAACATTTTACGATATTTAAAATGCTTCAGATATTTCCATCCCATCAATACATATTCTCAATAATCCAAGCACGGCATTGTTTCTTTGTCATTTTGTGGTTAGTTTCCACGGAAACGGAATGAAAATCTGTTACGACTGCACCACCGGATGTTAACCGTTTAAGGGCACTGAAGTGCGTGCATTGTTTTGTTTCACTGTGAGGACCATGGCAGAAAAAAATACCTATAGATCACACAATGACACTATTTACCAAGCTGCATTTACCTGTTTTAAGGAGGCAGTGTTCAGTGTTTAAAGCGTTTAGTGTCTGTCTGCAGAAAAAATGAAGATAACCTCTTACCAAATAGCAGACCTAATGAAGGGAAGAGCAGTACTCCCTTTCCGAGAGCGGTACATCTGAGACTATTGTGTACTTATTCTATGTATATGTCTTCCCAGAGCGTTTTGAAGTTCGCACTGCGTATATTCATTTAACTCGTGATGCCAGTGACCCTCAAGGGCCAATAGTAAGAATTTATACGAAAGAATCAATGAAAGGGTTGCCTGTGGAAACCGCCGCTGTAGGCGGGGTTTGTCGGAAATTTCTCCGAATTCTCAAAGCCCACTCCTCTATTCCTGTTTCGTCACACAGCTATCAATACTAGAATGCATCTTTATTATCACTGACCTACAAGAGATAACATCGTCTTATTTTATAGTATTTAAATTGGCTGGTGTGTAGTAAAAGCAGTCCCGTTACAGGCCTGGAGTGGCCCGGAGGGTTCCAGGAAGTTAAGGTTCCCAGATTTCGTGATAACGGCACAGGATGGTGGTAGGTTTCAGCCTTACGCACCGGCCGCCTTTACCCCCAGGAAATACTCCTGGTACTCATTTCTGTTAGAGGCTGAGTCGACTCCAGGGCCACAGTGCGATCGGAAGGATTTTATGTCAATGAAAAATCCGCCGACACCAGCTGGGATTGAACCAGCGACCTTCCGATTTGTAGTACAGCATGCTGATGTGTAGTATATTTATTATTCTTGCATTTCAAGTTCAACCGGAAATAAAAATAAATTATCGATGTATCGATCCCGAAAATGTCGCTGATATAGTGTCGTACTGAAATATCGCTGACGTTCTCAGGTTTGCACTATGACAAGATGGAATTTCGTAACACATCCGATTGTCGCTTCGCTATCCTTAACAGCGCAACGAAAATCGTCGTGGATAATTTAAGTGAGGGATTTTTGAGTTCCCAAAGTCCTCCTCGGTGACCCCTTCCTAGCAAAATTACTTAGTAGATGCGTGCCTGTCCGTCCTGCCATTTTTTGAACAAAAAAAATCAATATTATAGACAGGTTTTCGGGAAATTCTGCATCTGATTAATGCCATTTTAAAGTTTCTGAAGTTCCTGTGATGAACGTTACCTATATGGCGTCATGCGAACTCGTGATGTGGGAGTAGGAATGGCGCCGCCGAACAAGCAGCGCGAAGTTTTGTGCGGTTGTAGACACAGTATTTGAAACGTACAAAATTTTGGCGGCATATTTTAGTAAATATCAACATCAATTATTGTGATGCCAAACGCTCACGGGTCCCTCGACGTAACGTGACTCCTGATAAAAATATGTGGTGACTTGTTACAAAAATATTTATCATCAGTATAAGTGGTGTTAGAACCTACAATATACGACACCATATTACACTTTATGAGGGCAGAATGTAACACAGTAACTGATTAATGCTTGTCTTTCTCTTCCGCAGCGAAAAAGGAGATTCTCCATGGGATAAGTGGAGAATTTCGGTCAGGAGAACTGACGGCCATCATGGGGCCATCCGGCGCTGGCAAAAGCACTCTGCTGAACATCTTGGCTGGCTACACGTGAGTTACATTGTAAACATTCTTCGATCGGCCGATGTGACACAGAAGTGATCAAGGCTTGACATGATTGAATATCTAAGCTAGGATTGAAACATGATTTCCGGTCGTGTCGAGTAAGACCTAGAAGGTCACAGCGCTGCGAAACCTTCCGCGAGAACTTACGTGTCTCAGGTCCAACACCGCGTGTGTCAGAAGTGAGTTCTTGCAAACTGTGAACACCTTGTACATGCCAACAGTTCTCAGCATCTCTGGTCACTAATTCAACAGGTTAAAAGCAAGCGTGTGCTCTGCTTGTGCGACTTGTGACCTTGGTTCCTTTGTCTTTCATTTCTAAAAACAGTAAAATTCCACTGACATGGACTATCAGCCTAAAAATTTCCCGGTTTCAGAAAGGAAAATTAGTGACTTTTTAAACCGAGCGAAAGGGCACAGTACAAGAGTGTCGAAGACTTGAGGAGGGAGGGCTGAACTCCACCTGGAAATCAAGCCATTTGCCTTCTTGTTGTAACCCTGCAGTACTTACGATAAAAGCATGAACTGATAGCCTTATACATTTCATAATCCGAAACATTTGTTAGAACACTTGACAAGCCAGTTTTTGAACGGTGAAAGTTCGTTGTCACTGTAACAATCAGTACTATTGTTTTGTTGCAGGGAACAGTAAAGTGCTAGATAAAGTTACCCTCTTGACCTCAGTGGAGACACAATTAAAAATGCGGTAAATAGACCCGAGAAGGCCAGCAACAGAATAGCTTTTTCACTCGTGGACGTTTCTTAGTGGCCAGATTATATCAGTTTTTATCGGTCGCTGTCAGGATCTGAAAGGTTGCGTATATAACATTCAGGGAATAATTTTGTGGTAGGATTTCACTTCTTTGTTTAACTCTCTGAATGTAATCTAATATCCCCTGTTTTTCTGATGTAGTTTTGGTCTCGGATAGTGAGCATACAGGCCTTACAGGTTAACATAGTTGTAATGCGTATAGTAAGGTACCACCAGAAGAAGAAATATGTACTCTATTCGAAGCAATTATAAACCGAAAAGTTTTCTGTATACCCAGCAAGGAATGCAGCATCCTTCTACGCTTTCTAAAGATAGAGCTATTTCAAATCGGAGGAGGTGGGATATGGGTATATGGACTGGATTGGGCGGGCTCAGGATAGAGACAGGTGGCGGACGCTTGTGAGTGCGGTAATGAACCTTCGGGTTCCGTGAAATGCGGGAAATTTCTTGACTAGCTGCAAACCAGTTAGCTTCTCAAGAAGGACTCTGCACCAT
>Ga0136643_10018477_pt1 | contig 10514 bp, 5 predicted proteins | sample TergutLab28metaG_FD_96883 | JGI IMG/M metagenome (GOLD analysis project Ga0136643, IMG submission 96883) | Labiotermes labralis P1 segment gut microbial communities from Petit-Saut dam, French Guiana - Lab288 P1 (version 3) (version 3) | ecosystem: Host-associated > Arthropoda: Insects >... | reverse complement strand
TTATCGAATGAAAATATAGGAAAAAGACCGTTGGTTTACCCTATTCTGAACAATGTTCCCCTAAATCGTGAATGCGTTATTTTGAATGTGTGCATGGGTCAAAGATTGTATTGTAACTAACGGAGAGACATGGTCGAGCGATCGGCTGTCCTGTTTCTTGTTTTCGACCCGGCGACTGCCTAGCCTGGTTGAGGTTTTTGTGATTCTACTCAGGCCATATACACAAATGTCAGGTTTTGTACCTTAGGTAGGCCACGGCAGCTTCCTTCACCACCCTTCCTAATCCATTATTCAGTGATTAACCTTGTTATTCGGAACAGTGTAGTCTGAGGTACTGAATCATACATGGGCCTAAATACCGATAATGAGTGAACTTAGTTTCATGCAGATGAAATGAAAAGGCGGTATTGGTTGAACGTTTGGAAATCTAGAAGGGAGTTAATTAGACTGTACAAACATGTTACTGGAAGAAGGTTAGAGGGGAAACTACTTGGGTACTTGGGTGTTGACTCTTTAAATGGTTGGGATGATAATATTGAACTGTAACATGGGGAAATATTTTATGAAGTTGCGGTCGTGGGGTCAGTTGGCGTCTTGGAGTTGGAGAGAACCTGAACTACATAGTCGTCTAGCGGCTTTGGTCCAGGCTGTGAGTACGAATTGATATCTCACGAGCACAGGGCTCCGTTACGTTCACGGAATCACGAAATTTCATTTGCGGCCGTCCCTGCCACAGTCACACATTGTGTGGTACAGGAGTGGAAAGCGTTCCTTTCCTTGCCATACTTCTATTTTTCTTCTCGTTCTTCTCCTCCTCCTCCCTCCTTTCTTCGTTTTCTTCCATGTTTCTTCTTCGCTTTATGATAGTATTTCTTCTTCATCATCGTCAATATATGCTGGCATCAAAATTTCCAACAGTTTACTATATGGTCGCACTAATCTTGGAAACGATTAGGCACAATTTGATGTAGCATTAATAAGATACGTACACACACACTGCTGTCATTCTATCGATGTTTTCTTTCTAAGTCTGAGGATAAGCAGTAATACTGTATGTGAAATCTTTATAGTGTGTGTGTGTGTGTGTGTGTGTGTGTGTGTGTGTGTGTGTGTACGTATGTATTTCTGCTCTTTTGTCTGTCGTTTGTCTCTTTCTCAGCCACCTTCATTTGCTTCTTCCCTCCACCGTCTGATCATTCTCATACTCCTGTACGCTTTTTTTCCTCCTATTGACCTCTTTCTCTGTTTTATTTCTTTTCTGCTCTTCTTCTGTTCTTTTGTCCTCTTCTCTTTCTTCTCGTTCTGCTTGCCCCTCTTCTGCCCATATGATCTACCTTCTTTCTCTGTTGCTCCATCACTTCTTGTTCCCCGCTAACATCCAAACGTTTCAATTCAGATGACTGTACCCTGCTTTCCCTGCCATGAAGTAGTCTAGCAGATGCCATTGCTCACCGCTCTAGTGCATAAGTGCGAGATTTCTTGTGACGTCACTGTTGTAGCACTGGGAGGTCATTCACCCGGTTTTCTGTTCGCCCTAAAGTGGCACCCAACCTGCTGCTGTTTTACTGGGTCACCGTGGCGCACAGAATGCGTGTGTGGGAGGGGAGGGGGAAGGCTAAACCACCACTCCGCCTCGGGAGGAATAACAGAGGAGTTTTGTACTGTTCAACTGTCCTAGTACGAACAAGGCCCACCCATCCGGGGGAAAAGCGGTCGGAGCGTGAAGCGGATTAATTATTACCATATAATGCGATTATTAAAATGTGTGAGCTTTATATTCTCTTCGCCAGTTGTTTTCATGGCGCAGTACCTAACACGTGGCTGACATTGTCTTCGCGTTACATTGCTAGGGAGATAAACGAAAACCGCTATATGCAAACGTCTAATACGCGCAGAGGAGAAGGGAAATGCATGCAAAATGTTGGTAGGAAAATCGCAAAAGAACAGGCCATATACGAGATTTGAGCCCAAATTCGTACCGGATTATACAGGCTGAGGTCGCCGGTTCCGATGACGTACTATTATGAAATCTTGGTTTCATGAAAACAGTCAGCTTTTGGTAGAAGTTCTAGCAGCTCATGTACCACCAAACTCTTCGGTTTCTTTGCCATTTTTTCGAACTGATGGAGACAATAATGTCGTATTTTCCTGGTTAGCTTAGCAGCAGTAAAGCTCCAAGTTTACGTAAATATTTTTTTAAATGAAGTACCTACCTTGCTGAAAACAATGTCTCTGATAGGAATTCCAAGAATTTAATCGCAGTTTGTTCTGAAAGTCGAATAGAATGTGATGAATTTGATGTGCGCGCATTCAGTATATACAGCTAGCATTGTGCGTTACAGTTATAGACTGGGTACATATCTAGTTTTCGCAATGAACCGGATCAATTCCTATTCATTTGCCTCAAACTGAAATGCTATCCAGTAGCTAGCACCCGATAGAGTGGACCACAGCTGTGTGGAGTCTTGTAAAGTAATGCACTTAGTACTGACATATCTGCAGTGCAATAGCTACTTGAAATACCTTACGAACACAGCGCAAGATATTTTGTAGATGATTTATAGATTTCAAAGATACAAACCCAAATTTCCTATAAGTTCATTTTCATTTTTTATTTTCTCTGAAATTTGTTTTTATTTCACGGATTTGCTTCGTCATGAACATTTTCATTGCTGGACTCAGTAAGCTGGGAACTATTTAAAGGACAAAGACGGCAAACTTGTTGTCAAACACACTGATGAGTGATAATTCAATCAATAGGACTACAGGGTCATCTGACCATATTCTTAAGTAACATGATCAATATTAGTTCGATGTACTGGCTACAGCGATATGAGGTAAGATGAACTCTAGCACTTTTTTTTTAAATTGAGGCATCACCGTTGTTTTCAGTAATTAATAAAGTTTATAATATCATAGTCTAACTCAAATTTATTATATATAAAATATATTTAATTAACAGAACGTAACACTTACAATATTTCGGCACTCGTGTAGCCATCCTCAGGCTGTAACTTAAGAGGGCTTTATTATACAATTGTTAAAAAAAGGTAAAGTGATCCCGTTACAGGCCCGGTGTGGCCCTGAGGGTGGGTAGAGGTATAGCTCTACTCTTCCATGATCGCGGCACTAGAAGTGTGTGAGTGGTCAGCAGCACGTCCCGGCCGCACTTTACCCCAGGGAAAGACCCGGTACCCATTTTACAGGAGTCTGGGTGGGCTCCAGGGGCCGGTCTGGACGGGCGGAAAATCTCGTTTCCCACCGGGATTCGATCCCGGACCGTCCAGCCCGTAGCTCAGTTGCTATACCGACTGAACTATCCGGCCAATATAAAGTTGGTAACCCCTCAAAATTACGAGAGCTCCTTTACATTTCTTGTTCAATTCAACATATTAGAATAAAAAAAATGTAAAATGTAAATATAAAATCTAAAATAGCATGGGATAATAGAGACGTACATAAAAAGTAGATATTTTGATTATGATGGAAATCTTATATGTTGACAGTCTTGTAGAAGTTGTAATTGTTGCGATATTATTTAAAGTCCGCTTCACTCAGAAGATGGGAGGTCCTTGTCGTGGGGCTCCTTTTGTGGTGAATGTGGAGAATTTTTTTGTGTATTGAGTGGAAGTGTAGTATTATATTCATAGGAAATATCTGAGATGAAATTGTGATGCCACCTATAATTATATGGAGAATTTTTATTTTATATGGCGTATGTTATGTTGATAATTACATAGAGTAATATATATATATATATATATATATAATACATGTAAAGGTCAACACTACAATTCTTTCCTTAGCAGAAATATAAGCAGGTTGGTCCACTAGCACAGAACTTATGCATGTGCACCAATGTGTGTTTCTATCTTATTTCCTTGCAAAGAGTTGTGGGAAGATGGATTATCAGTGCATGGGCTGACGTTACATTCTACACGACAGTCTTAACACTTGTCCACAATATTTATGTCAATGTGTCACTTTGCTGGGCTAGGGTGCACTTCAAACTTGGGTTCCTTTACTTCAACACCAAATCCACCAGCCTTTACCGCGGTAATGTGTGCTTATCGTCCTTACTGGAAAGAATACGGATTAGGTAAATTTCATCATACAGTATGGGTTTTTCTCTAAGAGGTCCGCGGTAGGAAACAAAGAAAGTAGAACGTCTGTATATTATATATTATACATTATACATATATATATATATATATAGAGCAGCCTTACATAAAAATACAAAACAAGCTTACATCTACAATGATATAAATAAATAAATAAAAAACAGGGCTCATCAGCCAGCTCATCTTCGGGTGAAATCATATCACTAATGATATTAGAGGAGGGACCGCGGTAGCTCAGTGGTTAAGGTGCTGTGCTACAAATCATAAGGTCGCTGGTTCGATTTCAGATGTTGTCATTGGAATTTTTCATTGACATAAAATCCTTCCGATCGCACTGTGGCCCTGGGGTCGACTCAGCCTCTAACAGAAATGAGTACCAGGAGCATTTCCTGGGGGGTAAAGGCGGCCGGTGCGTAAGGCTGACAACCTTACCACCATCTTGTGCTGTTGTCATGAGATTTTGGAACCTTAACTTCCTGGAGCCCTCTGGGCCTGTAATGGGACTGATTTACCTTTTTTTAATGATATTAGAGGAGCATGAGAGGGAATTAAAAAATTTGGCACCTGAAATACATAAAAATGTATAAATTTTAACAACTTAAACATATATAAGGGGGCTCTCTAGAGCAACAAACGTTTGACGAGACACATGAATGAGGCACTGCCTTTTCTTTATGGGCCAAACAGCAGCATCAGAACTATGTTCTTGTACAGACGTATCGTGTTTGTATAAATACTGAATAACGTTCAACCGTACGTGTCCTTTACAGTTTATACAGCGTGACGTTCATTTGTAGGTTTATAAGATCAACCGCATTACGAATATCGATGCATTATTTTCACTGGTAAATGGCGGTCAGATGATAATAGCAAAGATAACTTCCTGCTTCGTATTCGGGGTCAAATCTCGACCGGGAAACCGTATAGTTTGATCTAGAGATGATGTCGTTAAATAAACAATAAATTTTATGAATCACCGCGCCATAAAGTTTTCATAAAGAGTGGAGATAAGAATTACACGTCTTCAAGTGTAGGTTTCTATAATTATTTAATTTCTTATCTAATTGATGCAGGAACACTGTATGACCTTCGTCATTCCAGTAGTGACCTACGTGTTTATTTTAGTTCCTGCTTCCCTCCTTAACTTATAAGTTCGACGACCTCAGCAGACTCAAAGCTAGTGACTTCTTATAAGGTTCAGAATACGTTGATCATGTAACCTCGCAGCGGAGCGTGAATTTGGTTTTTAAATCTGAACTTCAGATGAGACAGACACGTGGACTATTTCCATTTAGAACAACCGGTTTCTGAATTTGGTACAGAAACTCCTGCATTTCCCTTTAGCAGGCAATAGCTACCGGCTTGTTTAAGGAACGCTCACATTTTATGGAACGTCCGACATCTTCACAAAAGCCTACCATTGGACTCATTTCCTGTGCGTAGTTTATAGTTACTCAGTAAAGGTAAAGGTAAAATTGTCCCTGTCCACGTCATGAAGGCATATAGGGGAAGCAGTGTTATAGCTCCATTCATTCTTAACCTCGACAGTGGATGGAAGTGGCACGCGGTGGCGCAGTTGGGTTAGGCACTGTGCTACAAACCGGAAGGTCGCGGGTTCGATTCCCGATGTTGTCACTAGAAAATTTCATTGAAATAAACCTTCCGGTCGCACAAAGGCCGATTGTCATGAACTCTGAGAGCCTGAACCTCTTGGAATGCTCAGAGCCTGTACAGGGATTGATTTGCCTCTTATGATGTCTTACAGCATTCATTTGCTGAATTAGACAGTTGTGAAGCAACGAAACGGAAGGAAGGAGAGGGGGGTTCAATCGTGTAGAAACGCGTAGAAACCAAAAAAGGAGAAATGGAGAATACAGGGCGGTACGTTTTATACAAAATATGCAGAGTGCCGGCCTGGTGTCTTGCTGAGGTTCTATACTATCTTACGTGAATGTCTCAGAAGTGGGCCTAATTATGAGGCGGTTCACATTGCATGTGATTATAGGCTGCAGAGTGCGCAACAAGTGACGACTGACGGCAGCCTGAATCACAAAGAAATGAAAAAATGCACTAAATGGCACAGAAGAAAAAAATATGCTGATTTATTTCATATTTACAGCTTTTATAAGAAAAGTCTCGATTGACAGTTCGCCGTTCCGTGGCGGCAACTTCTCTGCTTCCGTCGTTGGGTGTGTAGGCTAAACAATCTTCCGCAGGCGCAAATAATGTTATCTGCGAATAGCGCAACTTGTGAAAAATGGCACGGAACTGCGACTTCCAAAGCCAGAACATAGCATATAAACATAACGCATGGCACGGATGAAGTAAAGTGATTCCTGCCTGCCTACCTGACTGACTGAGCACCGGTCCTCGAAGGCTTATAAGGGACGTGGAGGTAAATCTCCATGGATTCCCACCTCGTCACTGGAATGTATTGAATAACCAGCTTCATGTCCCTGCCGTCGTAATTTCGTAGAGCGAGACCGCGGTAAACTTTTGGTAGGTGGTAGGTGGTAGGTGGTCCAGAAACCCACTCAGAATTTATTTAGTCTTATTTGATATGTGAGATATGCATACATAAATTGGTGTCTGCCATGGCTAACGGACCGGGAGAAATGAAACATAGCAGCTATTTATTGTTCGAAATGTGCAATTCAATGTAAAATTGTGAAGTGTGAGATTCTGACGGAGGTAACTGGAGACTGCTGTCTTCTGGGATAAGACGCCGTGCAGTGTCGTAAATACCTGACGTCAACGTCCAGAACAGAAGAGTAGTGTGATGTGCAGGAAAAAGGACGAGCAAGATCTTCGTTATTCTGCCCTGAAAGCAGAAGCATCAGTTTCCTCTGAGAAACGTTAACATCTGTCTATATCAGACCACAATGCATTGCATTACTGATGACGGCACTCTTAAGGCAAGGCTGTCCCTGTGCCCAAACACCACATAATGAGGGCGTGTTGGCATAGTGGTCTGCTAGATGCCTTGAAATACATGGCCAAATTTGCTCGGGGAAAGATTCTTATATACCTGTGGTAGGGTACTTGAAAGTACCCGAAAGGCGATATCGACTTTTATCATAACCTCATTTCTTCTGTACATAGTGACGAACGGGTGTGTTCCGGGCGTTAGTCTTTCCTTTTACCACCCCTGTTACCTCGTCAGCATCAGGCTGGGCGAACGGTTCGTGCTTCTTTAGCAAGATACAGTAATTACTGAGTGAATAAAACCACGCAGAGACTTCAGTGAAGGTCGTCGGCCTCATGGGATATGATCCCAAGTCACCCACGCTGTAGATGCAAGATTCATTGACTATCATATAAACAACCGTCGACTATCCTGCAGTCTACTTCCGTAAATAAATGATTAACAGTTCTAAGAATCGAGATCAGTTTAGCTCATGTACAGTCGGTAATACGTAAACTTTTAAGTGGTTCTGAACGTATATGTTGCAACACACGGTTTCGAGGTGTCATGGCGGGTCTGGTTGGTGGACTGCTGAACTTTGACACAACGTAGGATCGTAAGTTGCTAGATACGTTTCGGAGGAACGTGCTACCTCCGTCTTCACCCTGACAGGATTACGTCCAGTTATAGGCCGAAGCTACTGTGTAGGAGGAAGCTAATCGATTTTTTTTGTATTCAAGGAATGTAGCCACTCCGAACCATGGTAAAGATACAAAATAATTTGCCCGGATACAATATCCGGAAAGGTTGTGGTGCTATTGCTCATGTTTGTGGTGTTATGGGAGCCTAATCTGACGTCTCAGGGCCCGTATTCTTAGCGTGTATGTGACGCATACAGCTGAATGTTCGCCTTAGCTGTGCAATAATGGCATGGCAGAGCTCTAACCTTCTATCCCATTGCAAGCCTGGACAGGCCCTTAGGGATGTAGGAGGTTGAGGATCCCAGAATTTCTAGAGAATCGGGACATGAAGTGGTAAGGTTTTCAGCCCTATGCACCGGTCGACTTTACCGCCCAGAAAATATCCTAGTATTCATTTCTATCAGTGGCTGAGTCGAGTGCAGCCGGGAGGATTGCCGGTGAGAAATTGGAAATTGAACCCGCAACATTGCGACTGGAAGCACAATGTCGCAACCAAATGTGCCACTGCGTGTCCCAAGATTTTTAATACACCGTCTTTTATACAACGTTACAGCAGTATATAATCGTTCCATCTTTTAAATGTCTTTCTAAACTTGAAGCACCCAAAAATTCAACATCCTTAACACCTGAATCCTGAGCCAGTTCCATCCACTACCCACCTTCACAACCCAGCGTCCATAGCTGGAATTATTTAGTTTTTCGATGCTGTGTTTAAGGTACAATGAAAATCAATATTTTCGAGGACAGGATTGGTCCCTGTTCTCGGGAATAAAATAAGAGAAACGTCTACTCAGTTGCACCCTACATGCACAGCTCCCCTACACTGCAAACCATGTCACTTCTCCTTCAACACGTTTGATCGAATGATGCGTCGAGGGCGCGTAACGAATAGCACCATCTGCTCGATAATTTGAGTTATTACATCCTTCTTCAGCGCAAGGAAGAATATATCAAGCGTATGTTTAAAATCCACTCAGCTCTTAAATTTACCGTAAAAAACCGTAAATATCTTAATATTAAAGTTGCATCTCCATATCGGTGTTCCAAGTGGCCACCTTCCCAAATTTCTCCTACCAGAATGGTGTATGCCTTTCTTATTGCTCCCACTCCCACCCACCCACCCACCCACCCACAATTCTAACTACGTATTCAAACCATGATTCTGTTACTATAACAATTGGCAAAGTTTTCCAAAGTGGAAAAAAGACAAGGATGTAATTTATGCTGTTACAGGATTTGTGATTTTGGATATTAGTTCTTATGTGGGGTTCTGTCAGTTATCTCTATGACTTGAAAATCTGGAAAAACTGAGTGGTCGGACGGATGTCGAAACTGGCTTGCAAGTGAGGTCAAATCTGGTAAATATGACGATCGTGATTTTTACATGATAAAAATAAAAATAATTTGTATTACTGTTCTGTGTTTTATTTATGTACTTAACAGATTTTCGGAACGTCGCTGGTTCGATTCCAGTTGGTGTCACTGGAATTTTTCATTGACATAATCCTTCCGATCGCACTATGGCCCTGGGGTCGACTCAGCCTCTAACAGAAATGAGTACCAGGAGCATTTCCCGGGGGTAATGGCGGCCGGTGCAAAGGCCTGACAACCTTACCACCATCCTGTGCCGTTGTCATGTAATGTGGGAACCTTAACTTCCTGGAACCCTCTGGGCCACTCCAGGCCTGTAACGGGACTGCTTTACCGTTTTTACTTAACAGATTTATGGTCCATTTAACGACTCAGACCATACAACGTCAAATATCAATGTGATTAGTGAAATGGAACGAATGTGGAAGGAGTCGGTCGTAGTTTAGTTCGGAATGATACGCCGATATTTGCCAGTATGAACTAAGGAAAAGCAATAAAAATCACATTTATGATGGTTTGTGTTCAGGCCGAGATATAAACCCATGACGCTCAGGATACGAATCAGTAATAGTACGCCCTCCGGCGGGACGTTCAATGTTGATGTTGTCGAGTGTCAGTAGTGTTCTGTAATGGACTATTTTACGACGTTGCGATTAAGCCAGATCATACGGCGTCAAATTGCATGATGATACACGAATGGTGGTTTGCGAAGTATCTGTAATGAAGGGATCACGGAACAACTTAGGAAAACCAAAGAAAAGCCAGAATAACCGATTACCGGGTCGAGATTTGAACCAGGTATATCCAGAATACAAACTCCAGAGAGTTGTCAGCACACACAGTTGTTCGGTCAGTAAGCAGTAGTAGTAGTAGTAGTGGTGGTGCTGGTGGTGGTGGTAGTGGTAGTGGTAGTGGCAGTAGCAGCAGCAGCAGCTACAGTGGTAGCGGTACGGTCACTGGTGTTGGCAGTACGAACCCGGATATCTTAGTCCGCGACAGGGACGACGAATTGAGGCGGAAATTTCTTTTCGCCACTGATGTCTCCAGACCCCTTGTGGGCGGAGCCGGTAGCTGTCTAGTGGGGAGCTGTAGTCGGAAGGACTCCATGACGTGACATTATTCCATTAATTGACCTTTCATAACTCACTGTGTAGGCGTATGGATAGATAACTGTAGGGGTGGTTCCGCATTTTCTGAGGTAAAAAGGTAAAGCAGTCCCGTTACAGGCCTGGACAGACCCAGAGGGTTCCAGGAAGTTAAGGTTCCCAGATTTCGTGACAACGGCACAGGATGTGGTGGTAGGTTGTCAGCCTTACGCACCGGCCGCCTTTACCCCCAGGAAATATTCCTGGTACTCATTTCTGTTAGAGGCTGAGTCGACCCCAGGGCCATAGTGCGATCGGAAGGATTTTATGT
>Ga0136643_10018476_pt1 | contig 10514 bp, 6 predicted proteins | sample TergutLab28metaG_FD_96883 | JGI IMG/M metagenome (GOLD analysis project Ga0136643, IMG submission 96883) | Labiotermes labralis P1 segment gut microbial communities from Petit-Saut dam, French Guiana - Lab288 P1 (version 3) (version 3) | ecosystem: Host-associated > Arthropoda: Insects >... | reverse complement strand
TATGTATGTATGTATGTATGTGTGTGTGTGTGTGTGTATATATATATATATATATATATATATATATATGTATATGTATACGCAGGATGTCCCAAGAGTTACGGTCACTATTCGGGATTTAATTCCAGAGCTGATTCTGAGTCAAAATCCTACATACGTATATGAGTGGGGAAGGTGTAACATATTTCTCGGTCTAGTAAAAAGTGACCCAGGGGACCTGTCTGCTCTTAACCTTTAGACGCCTAATGTCAACTATAATGGTCGTACCGCACCGCTAACCTCTAAAGTTGCATTTTATATATTTATTCAACAAATATAGCTACTGAATATTTTAAACATGGTATATACTCTCAGTTTTTTTCTCTTCAAAATGCAGTTTGTTTCATAATTCTAACGTATTTGATTCCTGTATTATTCACATTTTATATACAGGATGTGCTAAAATTAAAAAAATAATTCCGGCGCCAAAAGGTTAAACCTGACTTTACTTCGTAGATAAAATATATAAATTTACATGCAAAATACATTTCACAGAAAAATCTTAAATACAACCACAGACAGATGCATACGTTTTCCAAAAAATAACCTAGGGGTCACCTCAAACCTCTAGCCGCCAGAATTTTGGCGACATGAAGCAAGTTCTATAGTGAGTACACAAAACATTACGTGCAACAGTAAAAAAAAAAAAAATTCATTCGCCATATTTCACTGGCTCCCGTGATTGGTGCGCCCCAGCAACCAAAATTTCCAGTTCTTCCTCCCCCCCCCCCGAAAGCAGTGTGACCCCGTGAGGCCACAGACTGCCATTGCCTTGACGGGACCGCATTTTTCAACATAAAATTATACCACATGTTATTTAGGTCTTGTGTGGTCAAATAAAAATATATTTCCCCTCAGATTATCACAGCCACCGTGGACATCCGACTAACAACATTTTACAACAAGTAATAGTGGCTTGTAATTGTCAATCACAAGAACTCATTCTCCCCTGAAGAGTAGGCGTCCTGGTCAACATTAAACAACAGCAAATATTTGGCGGATAAACAGATCCTGTGAAGCCACATTAATGTACACCATCACTAATGCTGAAATACATCACTTCGTTTCTAGACAAAGCAAAAGCATTTTGTAAACAATGTACACCAAATACGAAGTTCAACCTTTTCCTGTTACTTAGTCATAATTGAATTAAACGGAGATACACAAGGATGTAATATTAACGCAAGTATGTGTTTTTGTTATCAGAAAGGAAAAGTAACTCAGACAAAAATTCCTCGCCATACTATTCCAAAACTACTTTGCCGTCCAGAATCAAATATTTTAACGAAACAAAGGGTCTCTTAATTCTGAAATGTCCAACCTAACAAGCGTGTACGTCACAACAGCTTAAGCCTAATGGAACTGTCGCGCTTAAAGAAATGTAGTATTGATCCAACACGTAAGAGCTGCTTTGCCGGTAATCACACGAAAGGTCTTTGAGATTTATGGTAGAGATATGACGTCACCAAGCGGTAACTTGTTTTGCTTCGTAACACAACAATCTACATTTATGTTACATGTAGCTCATCTTGAGGGACAATTTCCGCTGTCAGCGTTTCCCACAATGGCCCTAATAACATTACAGACCCTGCTCCTGTATAAGATTTCAGGTCTGGTTTCTGAAACATTTAAACCTAGGAGACCAACAAGGTACGTGACTAATAATGACCGTTAATGTCTGACGGTACAAGCTACTTGTATGACGCACAATATGAATGCTTTCACTTGGGAGGAAAATGTATGAAAATTGTTTAACCGAATAAACTGTGTTTTATCGACAGGTCAGTGTCGCTGAAATGGAGAAATAAAACTCTCTGGAAATTCTACAGGGTGGCGCAGAGCCGACTGACACATTTCAAATTTGAATATTGCGCCGGCGTAATAGCTTGTCGTGGTTGGTTGGAAGAGGAACGGTAGAGAAGAGGACGCCATTTCATATGGTCAGTCGCAATGGAGCGTTTGAACGTGCAACAACGTGTTACCTGTGTTCGTAGTTTCGGCGACATCGCTTGGCCCGCTCAGTCGCCCCAACTTACTGTACCAGATTTTTTCCTGTGGGGGTTCCTGAAAGACCGTGTGTTCCGGAGGTGTATCGTGACTATTCAAGAACTCAAACAAGCCATTGTTGACGAAGTTGCGGCTATTGATGAGGATCTACGGAGGCGCGTGTACAGCAACTTCCAGACACGCTTGCAACAATGCATTGATGCAAACGGAGGCCATCTGCCTGATGTTCAGAAAATAAGCTTATAATCTGTGGGTAACAAATAGCATACTTGGACGTATTTATAGACGGTTTCGCTTATTTTTCTCTCTTTCGATATATTATCTATGGCCATTTGAAATGTGTCAGTCGGCTCCGCGCCATCCTGTATAACATAAAATTTTGAAAGAAAGTTCATATTGTGTCACAATACCACGCCCAATACGTACGAATCGCATGGAAACTAGTTACATTAAACACAGCTAGTATAATGCAAAAAAGTGAAGCTCGCATTACAGCCTAATGTAACGTCACCAGAGCACATAGGGGACCGGGTATTGGAAATAACATTGGGGTTAGTCGCGAGTTTGGCTGTGCTTTATTTCCTGATTCTGAAGCGATTCCTCGTAGGAAGATGGAAACTGTGGAAAATTCGCTAGTTAAAACTTTAAGACAACATGTTTTGGGTACTAAAGTGAACATAAATTGTCACTATGTTTAACTGAACACCGCGCAATGAAGGGATATGGAGAATTATTTCTATACTGTTGAGTATGGTCAGTTCTTTTTGAGCCTCTGTCATTATTTTCGTCGATTTTTCGATGGCAGACTTAAAAGAACAAAGTGTTTGCATCAAGTTTTGTTTCCTTTTGGGGAAAACAGCAGCAGAAACCGTCACAATGTTTCGAGAGGCTTTTAAAGAAGAAGCTTTGAGCAACGCAAGGCTTTACGAATGGTTTTCTCGGTTTAAACGTAGTGACATGTCACCTGAAGACCAACCGCGATCTGGGCTTCCTTCAACAAGCAGAACCGACGAAAACATTAAAAAAAATTCGCGATGCGATAATTTTTTATCGTCGTCGAACAATCGACGAGTTGGAAGCGTTGACTGGAGTTTCGTGGAGCTAATGTCAACGAATTTTAACAGAAGAACTTCACATGAAACGAACTGCTGCGAAATTCGTTCCTCGCTTGCTCTCGGAGGATCAGAGAGCCAATCGTTTGGATGTTTGCCGTGAAATGAAAGATCAACTGAAAACTGATCCAGACGTTTTGTCCAAAATCATCACATTTTTCCTGTTTCCAAGAATGAAAAGGGACCTTAAAGGAAAGCGTTTTCAGAATGCAGAGAAGGTGAGCGAGAAAACGACGAAGGCACTGAAGGTTATCACTTTGCAAGAGTTCCAGAACTGTTTTGAACAATGGAAAAAGCGGTGGGATAAGTGTATTGATTCTCAAGGAGAGTATTTTGAGGATGGTTAAATTTTGAAAATGTTCAGAGAAATATATGATTTTTTTTTTTAAATTCTCCTTATTTTTGGGTCCCCCCTCGTACATACATACATATATTCATACATACAAAATATATACAAATACAAAAGGAAAAAAACACATGATGATGATGATGATAATGCTGATGCAGGTGATGCTGATGGTAATGATAGTTGGGTAAAGACGACCCAAAACTTTGAAAAATATCATTGAAACAAATAAAGAACGTGGGGATCAGCCTGCATAGAAACAGTCTCGGAACTAAGTGGACTAGAAAGATCTTGCTCACAATCCACCGTTACGATAAGGACAAAATGATGACAAAGAAACAACAAAAAGTAAACACTATTTTTCTCCGATCGTTAAATTTATCACTCTCAAAAGCGTAACTTAAAAATCTTTTAGTTTACCGACTTCTTATATGTTTTGTCACTTATTCATTTGAAACACAAGTTTAGGCCCCAAAACGTCGAACATTTTCGATGTCTGCTTAAAATACTGTGATCGCTGATATCCCAGAAAGCTTGTTTCGAAAGCAGGACTATTACTTTTGTATGAATACGTAATTTAGACTGAGAACGCGCCCACTCAGGCTGTGGTCCGAATCCAACAGCAAGTTGCGAGACCACACAGACGACCCTTATCAAAGGACAGAAAGAGTGACGTAGGTGGACATTTGCTTGCTCGCACTTTCTGATGTTTTCACACCAACACCCCACTAATGAAAATTTCACGCTTGAAAAATTTTCGAAATTAAACCTGACGATTTGAAACACTCATACATTTCAAGAGGACGGACTCAGTTTCCGCCAACACTAAAAATTCTAACCTTCGCCGAAGCAAGCATATTGCTTAGACAACAAAAATCCTAGAACCAAAGATTTGTTTGATATGATATCCAAAAAGAAATGTAAATAACCTTCATCCTTAACATTTTTATTGTACCTGGAAAAACCCCAAATTAGTTACTTTTTAAAAAAAAAAAGTAGTATGTTTGACTGAAGAGAATGTGAGAACAAGTGTATAAAAATTAATTGAAGTCCGTACAGTTCGTGCATCCACTTGGATTTTTTCCTGACTAAATGCAGGGAACAGCCTGTAAGGAAACTTCTATTTGCTTTTGTTGAAACATTACAATTGCAGAGGAGTTAAAAATAACATTTTGGGACAAATTACTGGAATACAAGAGAAGCTGGATGCATCATGTACATAGAATGCCTCGCAATAGATTACCCAAAGTAATGAAACACTACTCCCCAACTGGCAGAAGGAATCATGGTAGACCTTTGAAGAGACTTCTGGATACGTGAGAACGGAACGGGTCAACAAGTGGCCCAACCCCATGAAAGATATATGATGATGACGATGATGATGATGAAACATTACGACGTATTTATGGCATACAAATTTATTTACGGTATAAAAGTGAGCCTTCATTTATATTCCGTTGAAAGAATCATCCTGAAGTAATATTTAAAGTTACTGGGTTCTGAAAAGTTACGGGTAACGTTAGTGACGCATATATCTGGTCAGAAATTGCGAAGTGCCGCTGTGAACGTACGAAATTAACCTTTTAAAGTCGAAACGAAATCTGCTTTATATAAGGAATGAGTCCGTACCGCGCTATAAACAGTTTCCACCACGGTTATAAAATCAGTCAGTTAGTGGCGTATAAAGCATAGTTCGCTGTCTGTTCTGAGATCCGTATAAAACACTCAAAGCAGTGTGAGCACAAAGTAGAATTTTTGAATGTTAAACCTGGTGGTACGTAAAGAAACCGCTAGGCTTTAAAAGAGTAAAGATATCAGCAACGAAACTTTTAACACCAGTCAGCGTGTTTATTCATTTATTTATTCAAACAAACCATTATCTGAAGAATAAAAAAACCAACTAGATGCCACTTGATATTTGATTGTACTTCTTATAGGCTCAACACGTTTCAAGCTTTACTATGCCCAACATCAGCAGCAGCTCGCGACTATGATGTTGTTTATCCCATTGGTCGTTTCGTTCTTGGTTTGCTGTATGTTGTAGGTTAGGTGTGGGTAGGCTGGAGTGGTGTCCGGGCTGAAACCCGGACACCACTCCAGCTTAACCACACCTAACCTCTAACATACAGCAAACCAAGAACGAAACGACCAATGTGGTAATCAACATCATAGTCGTGAGCGCCTGATGATGGGCATAGTAAAGCTTGAAACGTGTTGAGCCTCTAAGAAGTACAATCAAATATCAAGTGGTATCTAGTTGGTTTTTTGATTCTTCATTTATCACAATGATGTACAGTCCAATAAAAATCAAACAATTATCGTTTTAATGACTGTACCCCTGTGATCCGGAAAGAGATACATTCACGACAAAGACCTCGACACAGAAAAAAATTCTGAAGGATGAAAGAATGTCTTATATAAGGCTTGACTCTGTTGTTGTTGTTGTTGTTTCTATCATATTATCACATTAACTTGTCATCTGTGAAGGCTATAGGTGCACAACTTGAAATTAAGTAGTTGAAACACTCGACAGAAATTTCACTTTTGAACAAAATTTAATTATAAATGAAAGCTAACAAAACACAATTAAAATATATTAATAATAATATTGTACATTCTCAGCCTCTATCAATAAAATCCTTCTTATTAATCATAATGAATTTGTACATTCATTCACTTACTTGTTATATACCTCATTATATTTCAGATTCCTTACCTACTTATCACACGTAGTGTATGTTTCACGAAGACGCTGTTTCAACTACTCACATTCACTATCGAAAAATATAATTTACTACGTCTTGATGTACATTAATGTTATGTTAATTGTGCTTTAGAGTTAAAAGTACATAAACATGGAGTATCTAAAATGCTTGGACAAATTTCAATATTCAATTCCTCACACGAAAACAAAGAAAAAACTCCATTCAAACATATATATATACATGTGTGTGAGTGTTTTTTATTGTAGATAAAATGCGACATTCAACAACAAATACATAAATTTTATAATATTTTACTTACAACTGACATAATGAATTTACAAAGCAAGTTTCCAATTTAATTACTATTGAGTAATTATTGTTTATCATGTCACAGATCACAAGAAATACTCAAAATTTCATCCACCTAAATGAATGTACGAATGTACATATCCAATAATTGACTGTCGCACCATTGTATAGGTCCCGAAGGAGGCAGTTAAAAGAATTCATTGGTGAAGTCTCTTCTTTGTCAATTGGAGCCAAATACTCGTACATTAGGGTTCTCTAGTATCCCACAGGTAAAACTCTAAAGGATTGAGTTCAACAGGCTGTGAACTGTACCGCAAAACATACGCGTTGGCATGTATACATTAATGTTTTTTCCTTGTTTTGGTGTTGGGATCACAAGCATTGAAATTCGTTCAGGTATTTTCTGTACATTCTGTAAACAGCTACATGAACGTCCTAATCACGTCAACCAGCTTGATACAATTAGGCAGTGAAAGAAATATAGACCTAGGTGTCGAAATACGTACGCCAAATAAATAAATGAAATAACTGAACAGGATTTTGATCGATTTAGTGAACCTATCCGGTCAGTTTACGTTTCTTACCTTTACTAATTCAAGCAATCACGGTAAGCCCAAGCATGTATAAAGAACATGCTATAGCAGTGATCGGGTCTGTTAGTGCGTCTGTATCATTCATTTTATTTTACTTACTTACTAACTAACAAAATCCACGAAACAGAGTCCTTCTTGAGAAGGTAACCGGTTCTCAGCCAGTTAAGAAATTCTCCGCATTTTATGGAACCCGAAGGTTCATTACCGCATTCACAAGAGCCTGCCATCTGTCCCCATCCTGAGCCAAATCAATCCATTCCATGCCGCCCAACTCACTTCTTGAAGATCCATTTCAATATTATCATCCCAACTACGCCTGCGCCTTTCAGGCGGTTCTTTCTGTCAGGTTGCTCCACCAACACCATTTACGCACCTCCCCTCTACCCCCATACGTGCTACATGCCCCGCCCATCTCATTTTTCTCGATTTGATCACTCGAAGAATATTAGTGGGGAGTACAGATAATTAAGCCCCTCATTATGTAGTTTTCTCCACTCCCCTGTTACCTCGTCCTTCTTAGCCCCAAATATTCTTCTCAGCACCCTCTTCTTAAACACCCTTACTCTACGTTCGTCCCGCAGTGTGACAATGTTTCACATCCAGACAACTTACTTACTACCCCCAGTTATCTCCGTGCTTCGTACGTCTGACTTGGATTTCAGAAATTTCCGGTTCCAAACAATAATTAGCCTCAACATCTCATACGCCAAATTTGCCAATATGAGTAACTCTTAACATAAGTTGCAGACGCTGTTTAACTACTTTAGTCGAAACAGCGCTGATAAACAATTCGTCACTAAGTCCAAGATCATTAATTGATACATGTAATCCTTCAAAATTAAAAATCATTTTATTGGTTCGCCTAACTAAACTATGTTAACATGGATCGATCTGTTAAGAGAGAGAGAGAAAAAAGAATAGAATACTTAGAGCTACCATCGGCAGTTGGAAGCGGTCTAATGATGGCTCAGAGCCTGATATCCACCGAATTCAAGTTCATTTGATGCGTCCGTTAATTCCTCGCTCTGTTTCTGTCCGTCAGATTGCGGTCAGGACAGCACACTCAGGAACGCTGCTGTTGGCCGATGTTTGGAACCAAGATTTTTTTTTCCCACATGCACACTCTGTCTATGAAAAGCTTGGGGGAGGGGGGGTTGGGAGGAGAAGAAATTCAATTTTCAGAGCAGCGTAACGAACTAGTAGACAAGCGGCGTATTTGGATGACAAGGAAGATGGGGTGTGGCAGTGGGAGACAGTTTTAACTCAGCTGGTTCGAAACGACTCTGCTTACTTTGGCCTTTTATTCTCTCTGGCTAGCGAAGCACGTTTTAAGGGCTGGCAGCATTACCGCCGGAACACAAGCCACCAGTTCGGTCCGCCGGCCTTGTCTCTCGCGCCTTATTGCTTTTCATATCGACACGAAGGCACCGCCAACATGTATATTGACAAAACTGATCACAAGAACAAAGCGCATTGCGAAGCCGACAGCTTCCGCACTTCGTGTTCAGTTTTCATTTCCTTTTACATCGCCATAAAAACCGGATTGCTGTCGTGCTGAATTACGTAGTATTAAATTCCAGCTATTATCCTGTGGTTTATTGCTGCTTCTGAGAATAAATTAATGGGGATAAGATGGAAGGGTGATAAAGTATGTGAGAAATGTCATAGACAAGTAAAAGACTGTAACCCTAAAAACCCTTAATGGAAGTGAAAATTTGGAAGAACTGGTAACACGTGCAAGGAAAATATTAAAGTGCATAATATACAATTAGTTTGTGAATAGTTTGGACTGAACTCAATTCAGTTGTAGAGCATGTAAGACATTGGAGAACAGCGAACATTTCTGTTTTCATGCAAGAAGGAAATTTACTGGGCAAGGGAATAGTTTACATATGCAAACAGGACCTTGAATTATGCAGTTACTTTGCGAAAGATTGGCGAAAATGCAAACATAGTGTATTTTGAGACAGTAAAGGTAGGATGAAACTCATCCTGCGCCCAGAACCGCGCTAGGAAATGACAGACCCAATACGGTATAAGCATGATACACAGAGCATTCTTAAGGGCAACGCCACGTAGAAGTGTGTTGCCTTATCATTTCAACTTCCGGGAAAACTGCCCTCGTACCCGGTAGGTAGGAGGCTGGTGTTTTTACTCCAAGTGTCTGCAGGAATATGTAGACCGTGGGGAAGAGAGTTCAGTTGCCATCGGTGTCAACAGATTATTATCAGCAGGTTTTGACGACAGCAATACGTTTTTGAGGATTCCATAACATGAACTGTGAATTAAATAATAATAATAATAATAATTTAAAAACTATACAGTGTGAGACTTCTTTATTATATAATACATTTACCGAACACATTTCTGTTCAGTTAATGGGTAGTCACCAAGAGCACCTTCTATATACAAGTGGGTGATGGATGGTACCAAAAACTATTACACAACATTTTCACACTCCAGTCAAGGAAACGTGATCTATACTTTATTCAATTTAGTAATAACTTGCCTACCTGATGCAAATTTCTATGTCGCAAAAAGGCTTAACTGCTATTACATAGTGTTAATAAATTCCAAAACTATACCAATAACGTGGAACTGATTACATCAGAATTGTTAACAGTGCAGCTTGTACGTGTAACATTACGTGGAAGTTTATCAAAATGAAAGGTGTATACACAAGGATAGAGGAGCTGATACATTTGTATCAGGCCTATCTATGATAAACAAGTCGTGTGTGTGTATATATATATATATATATATATACCTATCGCAGATGAGGATTTTAGGCGCGTTCGGGAAATTGCCAAAAGCGACCATTAGCTTCGTCATGTCTGTCTCGCTCCCTCCGTCCCTCTGTCCATCCGTCCGTACTCAATACCTCGGCTAACCACAGGACAGATTTTAATGATTTTGACGTTTGTGTGACGTGAATCGTTGATATAATAATATAAACAGCCGACTAGATGCAACAATTATAATTTTATTAACAATTTCAATCAGCTCAACATGTTTCGGGCGATAATTTCGCCCATCCTCAAGAGCACTAGAGTGTGCTTAGAGCTTGTGGTATAAAGCTGTAAACACAATCTAGTGCTCCTGAGGATGGGCGAAATTATCGCCCGAAACATGTTGAGCTGATTGAAATTGTTAATAAAATTATCATTGTTGCATCTAGTCGGCTGTTTATATTATTAGATTTCAATTAAACTTCACATTCTAAGGTTTTTCTAAAATCTAACGAGAAAAGTTCAATTTTCATTACAATCTGACAAGAACAGTGCATCCTTTACAAGAAGAACTGTGTAAATTCATAATAACAGCACGTTCAGTTCTTCTGAGAATAAGAAATGTTTCAGACAAAAGTTGCACAAACAATCACAAATTACATTTTATGGTCAAT
>Ga0136643_10018475_pt1 | contig 10514 bp, 10 predicted proteins | sample TergutLab28metaG_FD_96883 | JGI IMG/M metagenome (GOLD analysis project Ga0136643, IMG submission 96883) | Labiotermes labralis P1 segment gut microbial communities from Petit-Saut dam, French Guiana - Lab288 P1 (version 3) (version 3) | ecosystem: Host-associated > Arthropoda: Insects >... | reverse complement strand
TAACATCATCGGCATAAGCCAGAAGCTGATGTGTACCATTTAGTTTCAAGCCATCCTGGTTTACCTGAACCCTCCTAATAGCGTACTCTAAAGCAAAGTTGAAAAGCAGTGGTGATAGGCCGTCTCCTTGTCTCAGACCATTGCTAATAGGGAACCTGTCAGATACATTCTTGCCTACCCGGACTCTGCTATACGTTTCAGTCAGACTCATCTTTATTAACCTTACAAGTTTCTTAGGGATACCAAACTATACTTATAATAAAACCAACTAGATCCTGCTTGCAAGCTGTCAGCAAACATGTATGACATATAGCATTGCTGTGTGTACAGTGAAAAAACTCCTGATGATGGACAGATGAACTGTCTGAAATATGTCGAGTTTTAGTCCTAAAATAAATTTGAGAAATTAATGCATCTAGTTGGTTTTATTATAAGAATTTATCATGATGATTGTCACTTGAATGTCAAATATTGTAATCAAACTTTTGAGATGAATTCCAAAAGTAAATTCTCTTTTAGTGTCAAAAAATTAGTTACTGGAAACAGAGCACACAAACCTAAGTCCAAATGTTTCTAGCAATTGTGTGTTACACTAACATAACTTTGACACAGTACATCATTTTTTATTTCTTTAAACACAACTTTTTGGAAACTATATCTGTTAGTATCATGGATAACTTGTGATGTCTAAAGTATATACAATCTGGTTAAAGCTTTTTTCAGCATCCAGTGATTTCTACTAGATATTCCTAAGGGACTCCATTTATTAGGAAAGTGGAAACTGACAGAACAGGTAAATTTTTCTATAGATCAGATGAATTTCAATTATTTTGATCAAATTTAACTTATAAACTAAGAGCACCATTTACATTAAAAAATAATCTACAGAACTGAAGATGGCATAGAGAGGAAAAAGAGAGAGGGAAGAAAGAAAGATAGGCAAAGTATCATTAATATGGTAAGATAACAGAACTGACACTGAAATATTCAGCACATACTAGACTCTGGTATAGCAGCCCTTTACCTCTCATATCCCAGCTGATGACACACAACTGTAGCCTCCACAATAGACCAGGAATTTTTCGTATCACAAACAAGACCCCACCCAGAGTTGGGACCCTGCACTTCAACATAACCTTCCCAAGGACCAGGCCCTCCTCTAAGTCTCAAAACCTGACCACTTGGATTCATCAGTACTGGAACATTTTGTGCAGGTTTCGGTGGGTCAGGTCTTGTTGTCATAACAGTAGTAGCAATAGCAGGAGCAGCAGTAGTGGTGATAGTACTGGTAGCAGTAGTAACAGTTGTTGTTGCATCTGCTGTTTCTGCTGTGGTTGAGGATGTGGTTGGTCGAGTGAAGGGTTTCAATTGCAGTACGGGTCTGTTTGGTTTATTTTCTGAAAATTTTCCAGGAGCACTCTCTGTAACAGATATTTATTACAACTACTATTTAATATCTAAAAGGTTTTCAAAGCAGTGTGCATTAGAATTATGTATACTTCAGTAATTAGTTGGCAGTTACTAAGGATCTTACAACCCTTATCTTCAAGGCAGAAAAGTAAGCCATGCACAGACAGGGGTTAGGGTGGAACAGGATTTGGGCTGTGAGTAAATAAACAGGAACCCGTGGAAATGCAAAGAATGATGCCAAAATGAAAACTCCGAAAAATGTAGAAATGAAGGGATATGGGGGAATGAAAGTATAGCTAGATTTTTCCTCAAACATGGCAACAGCTTCATGCCCTGGCTGCTTTACATGCAGGAACAGAGTCCCAAGTACCCAGTAAACAGGAAGCTGTGTAGGCTCTAGAGACAGTCTGAACTATTTTGAAAAGAGAAAAATACTTTGCCTCTTTGGGACTTAAACTACACTTCTCATAAGTAAATAATTTTAAAAATATATAAATTTGTCTTCATACAACTCACCCTGAGGACTAGGAGTTGATACAATGCAGTTCACATTATACGGGAAGTCACACTGTAGAGTATCAGGGTTGAACAAGGTGCCTGGTCCACACTGCTGGGTGTGAGCTGTGCCTTTCCAACAGTTTATGAATTTGCTGCAGTCTGTTGGGTGGGGGGCCAACCCTGTCCCTCCCTCCATGGGGCAGTCTGTCTTTCTTTTCTGCACCGGTAAAGGGGCAGGAGCCTGTGTGGCAGGATGGCTAGTAGCTGGTGTGGGCTTCAGTAATCGATTCTCCCGTTCTGGACGTTTCTCTACTGGAGTAACATTGATAAAAAAAATATCACATTGGCACCTTTCACACTAATTTCCCGACAATAAATCAGCAAGCAATAAAAAAAAACTATACATATGTCATATTATTACAATAAGACTTTAAATATATAAGGTCAATACTTACAACATTATTAAAATTACAAAAACTAAAACCAGTAACATTCAGATCACTCTGTATGTAACCATCTTCATGAGTCACTTTTTCAATTAATCATCCCAGATTTTCTTCAACTCACAACACTCTGGACCGTGGTTCTGTTTCCTTCTTCTGGGAGAGGATAAAGTAAGGGCTGCTACCACAGAGGGACCCCTTGGCATGACCAATATGGTCTAGGGTTTCAGATATCTTCTACAAAGGTGTTCAACAGAGCAGGATTCCTTACTTTATCCTGCCAATTGAAGATGGGACCAGAAATAACTTCCAAAGCTTTGTGGGTTGATGAAACTGTGACAATACCTAAAATATCAGTCTAACAGATTGTTTCACACCACAGTTTCAATTGCTGTAGGGGTCTGTTTGGTTTATTTTCTGAAAAGTTTCCAGGAGCACTCTCTGTAACAGATATTTATTACAAATAATATTTAATATCTGAAGGGTTTACATGTGGTGTGCATTACAATTATGTATACTTCAGTAATTAGATACTAGTTTTTGAGGAACTTGCAACCCTTATCTTCAAGGCAGAAACGTAAGCCATGCACAGACAGGGGGGAGGGTGGACCAGGATTTGGGCTGTGCATAAATCAACAGGAACCGGTGGAAATGAAAAGGAAGATGCCAACAGGAAAACTCCGACAAGTGTAGAAATGAAGGGATATGAGGGAGTGAAAGTATAGCTTGATATGTTCTCAAACATGACAACAGCTTCATGCCCTGGCTGCTTTACACCCAGGTATCTGTTGAACAGGAAGATGGGGAGCCAGTCTGAACTATTTGGAAAAAAGAAAAATAACTTGTTCCTTTGGGACTTAAACTACAGTTGTCATAAGTAAATAATGTTAACAAACACAAATTTGTCTTCATACAACTCACCCTGAGGACTAGGTGTTGATACAATGCAGTTCACATTATACGGGAAGTCACACTGTAGAGTATCAGGGTTGAACAAGGTGCCTGGTCCACACTGCTGGGTGTGAGCTGTGCCTTTCCAACAGTTTAAGAATTTGCTGCAGTCAGTTGGGTGGGGGGCCAACCCTGTCCCTCCCTCCATGGGGCAGTCTGTCATTCTTTTCTGTACTGGTAAAGGGGCAGGTGCCTCTGTGGCAGGATGGCTAGTAGCTGGTGTGGGCTTCAGTAATCGACTCTCCTGCTCTGGACTTTTCTCCACTGGAGTAACATTGATAAAACAGATTTCATATTGGCACCTTTCACACTAACTTCCTGACAATAAATCAGCAAGCAATTAAAATACTACACATATGTCATATTATTAAATAAGACTTTAAATATATAAAGTAAATATTTAAAACACTATTAAAATTACAAAAACGAAAACCAGTGACGTTCAGATCACCCTGTATGTAATCATCTTCTTAATTCACTTTTTCAGTTCATAATCCTATATTTTCTTCAACTCACAACACTATGGAGAATGGTTCTATTTCCTTCTTCAGGTAGAGGGTAAGGAAAGGGCTTCTACCACAGAGGGACCACTTGGAATGACCGATATGGTCCAGGGTTTGAGACAACTTTTACAAAGGTGTTCAACAGAGCAGGATTCCTTACTTTATCATGCCACTTGAAGAAGCAGCCAGAAATAACTTCCAAACCATTGTGGTTTGAAGAAATTGTGATAATATCTAAAATATCAGTCAAACAGATTGTTTCACACCACTGGAAGAAACTTTCAGACATAGATTATGGATATCAGTTTATTCAACATTGCTTCCCAACTACATAGGTCACACATCATGATAAATAAAGAGTACATAAAAATAGACAAGGAGGCTATAAACATGTTTAAAAAACAGTGATTCTGGACATTGTATTTACGGTTTTCAAGTAGACAGCTATCTTCATGGATCGCCCAATAAAACACAAAAATATATTTCCGCCTCATGATCTGGGATGTTATGAAGTGCAGCTTGGTACTGTGCTACTTCCAACACACTGGCATCTAACCCCAGTTTCACAGCATCATATCCCACATTTAGTGTAGTGAGATATCCAAGTCTCATAACTTATTTTCTTTAATGTCAATGTAAGGTGTCATAATAATGGTATTAAAGCCTACTTATCAAAGCCTTTGGGGCAACTAATGAGTTTTCTAATCATACAGTAGGGCTTGAACTTTTTCAAGTGCACTCTAAGAATGCACCCTTCACATCCTGTTTCATGATGATGTGTCAGATGAGAAGTGGTTCTTTTCATACCCTCTATGTTGTTCCAACGTTCTTCATCAGGTGAAAGTTGCAGACATTTAACCTTGAATGGGAAGTCACACTCCCGAGTGTCTGGGTTGAAAAGTGTGCCTGGCGCACAGAACTGGGCAAAACCCCGCCCCTTGAAGCAGTTGAGAAATTTTCTGCAGTCAGGTCGATACACATATTGGCCTGTAGCTCCTGAAGGACACTTGGGTACGTCACTATAATCAGCCATACAGAATGCAGTTCGTTTCAAAATGTTCCAAAATTTAAATATTTGAATAAAAAAAATAAGGTTTAGATTGTGGTGTTATGGGTTATATGGTAACATCACACAGCATGGTAGTTGGCTGCAGCCATTTCAGAGAAACATACTGCTTCACCATCGCAGTATCTCTAACAAATACAAGGTGTGGATTGTTGTGTTCTGCATTGTGATATCAAAGAGAAAAGTACATGGTTAGCAATGTCTGTTGTTGGTACAGTGGGGTCAGAATGGGACCCTCACTACTGAAACCTCTGATGGATTTACTGTACCTGCCCCAACTGGTAAGAATAGTATGAAGATTTGACAGAATGATAAATGATGGGCAAACTCTAAGTACTTGGAGAAAAATCTATTCCACTGCCACTTTCGCCAGCATATATCCAATGCAGACTACCTTGGGACTGAACTGAGACCACTGTGATGGAAAGCCAGTGAATAACTGCCTCAGCTACAGCACTATCCGAAAAGAAGGTAGTTTCAACAGTCAACCAAAGTCACAGACCTATGTTTTTTAAACATGTGCCAAAAAAAAAACCCTTTCTTTTATATTTACACATGACCTGACTGTTAGACAACAACTCACCACTGATGTGATGATGGCCACTTCAGATAAAATGACTACTTGACAAAAAGTTTAAAATTTGAAAAAGAAAAAAGGTAAAATTATAGTGACTGCAGAAACTGGATAATAAAAATTGAGTACAGAAGTAACAAGGCAGGCAATGTACATACAACATAACTTTAAGGTGCATTCACGTACACATTGCTGCCTTGGAAAAGCAATAGGTATTAAATACTATACTATGAGTGTAATTCTATATTCTTGCGTTAGTTATCTGGTACGCCAATCCCATCGTTTCTGCACTGTATTATATTGTCATATGCAACCCGTCTGGTTCTATCATAGTTTTCCACATTATCTCCCAAATGGCAAGATTTTTGGAAAAAAATCATTAAAAATAAAATATGTTTTGATTTCTCTACAATTTTTGTCCAAGAATGTCTCATTCTGAGAAAAATTCAGCAAGATATTATCATAAACGTAGACAGGTCTTCATGTAAAGTACCCATTATTATTGCCAAATGTTAAACACACTTTAATTTTCTTGACAGATTTTCTAAAAATCCTTAAATATCAAATGTCACGAAAATCTGTCCAATGGAAACCAAGTTAGTCCATGTGGACAAACAGATGTGATAAAGCTAATAGTCTTTTTTTGCAATTTTGCAAAAGCATCTGAAAACATTAAACTGAGCATTACAATTGCAATAGCACACCACTTACAAATATTATTCTGTTCTACCCACATTTCTGCCTCCCTTGTGGGAAATAATATACTCAATTTTCATTGTAATCTTGAAATCTAGAAATTCATGTTCCAATGCCTGTTCTTCAATTCTACAAAAAATTAACTAGTTAAATTTCATTAGAATTCTAAGTTTTTATAAATTTCATAACCACTGACATCCTCAAATGCCATGATATGCTTTATTTACTACTTACAATTCTGCAGTATTCAGGGTTGAATCCACAGACTGTGACCAATACTGACTGGCTGCAGGAATTACACCTGCAGCAACTGATGGTAACTTCTGACTGGGACCTATACCGATTGAAGACACATGCCAATGTGCAGCTGGAAGGAACTGTGACTGTGACTGCTCGAGTGGAGAAACTCCCCAACCAGTCTCGGATGATGATGGAGCCCCTGAACTACTGTCCTTTTCAGGAGCATGTAGAGTGTGAGACTGACTGCTTGCGGAGATGTCCCAGTCTGTGTGAGGTAAAGGTCGATTTCCTTTTGTTGACGAATCATCACTGACACCATGGCTTACTCCCTCACCCAAAACACTCACTGAAGGTCTCTGATATCTGCTACCAATAGAAACACCAGTACTGACAACTGCACCACTAGACATCCCACTACTCAAAATATTTTTTGATGGCAATTCTGAACCAGCAGCTGATGAAACACCAGAAGTAATGGTAGCACCACTAGTCATCCCAGTTCCCAGAATATTTGGAGTTCTATTATTGGTTCCTCCATTACCTTGGTAAGAGTTTGCATTTCCATATAATATACTTGAACTTGATCCTTGCTGGGGAAGTTCTGCTGGATCTATGTTTCCTGATGATGACTCAACTAATCTAAAACCACCATCACTGCTGGGGTCAGGCACAATATCCCACTCACTATGCCCTCTGGTTGGGTTGTTTGCTATGATTTGTCCTGGAGTTTGTTTCACATGTTCTATGCCATCATCACCTGATGACATCTGACCCGCAATATTCTTATTACTGTAATCCAAAGTAGGTGGGATATATTCCTCACCAATGCTTACACCAGATGCATGACGACTATTTTTGTCTACAGGTACAGGCCATGGCAAAGCCACCCAGCGTTTAGGTGGTTTTGTCACTTCATCTTCAGGGCTGTAAATCTAAAAACAAATACACATTGGTCTTTCTGGTAGAGTTTATATGGGTATCCCATAAAAAATTAGTGGAAGAATGGAACATAAACTATAATTTTGAGTACACACATTTACATGGTAATTCTATCTCCCTTAATAAATCCAATGTTCATTTATTGCAAACCCCAATCTGCTAACACAGATAACCTAAAAAGAGATACTATGCTGCTGAACATATATTCATACACCAATATCGTCTACGAGGAATGAAGAACAGAGAGGTCAAGAAAGTTACATGATGAGAAGCTTCATAACTGGCATTCATCACCTTATAAGAAAACTGAGATGGGCATAGATTTTAGCATGCATGGAAGTGCGACATGCATAGAAATTTTAGTGAAGAAATCTGAATAGAAGGGACCACACAAGACATGCAAGGTCGAGGGGGAAATGAAATATGAAAATGGAGATACAATGTGGAATGTATTCTTCTGGCTCAGGACAGGACTCAGATGCAGGCTCTCTTTGGATTCAGTAATAAACTGTCAGGTTCCATGAAAGGTGGAAACTTTTTTGGCTAGCTGTACAATAAATAATCAACCTACATTAAAACTATTAATTACATTTAAGAAATGCTGGAAAAAAAAGATAAGAAAAGTCATAGTATCCTGCAATTCACAAGCCCTAATAAAATCTGTCATAGCTCACATAAATTACCTTTTCAACAAAAACTCTCATCTCACTCCTTAATACAGAAATAGGCTGTGCAGATCAGAACTGGAATGAACTGGTTCAAGGGCAGATCCAACAGTGGACTCCCATGACTATGGCAAGAAACAGTGAGTCTGCACAACAGCAGGCACTGCCTTTTCTTCATACATGCTCGGTTTATTTAATGTTGTTTTAAATTTCTATGATAATATAATGTCAAATGGAAGGATGATTAGTGAATAACGAATTGGAAATGGCATGTAAAGAACTCATTGCTGCCTAATATAAAGTTCTATGCTAGCATCTGCCTTGAGGGACAGAAAAACCACAGTAAATCCTTAGTCAGGACAGCCAGTTGCAAGATCAAGATTCAACAGCAGAATTGCTGAATACAAAGCAGAAATGCCTTCCACATGACTATGAAGTTCATACATATTACAGTAAATAATAGTTCGTCACAATAATAAACCCATTTTTACAGTAGGCTTCAGACTTGCTGGGCATTTGTTGACACGATCAGAAACCAGGACTGTCTTCTGCCATGTGACACCATATAGTCTGGTACAACATTACCAGAGTTTTGAAAAAAAAGCTACAGCCATGATCTTCAGGGTAGAATCTCTTGTGCCTTGGGAATGGAAGCAATAGGTTCCTCTGAAAAAATGGTATGAATATCTACCAGACTATATCACATCCCTGAATAGTAGTTTTTATAGTCCCTGCTGTGAGAATCTCGAATGTTGTAGACTCCAATGAGCAGAGCCTTTCTTGAGAAGTTAACAGTTCCTCAGATATTCACAAAATTTCCACCATTTTATGTGACATTAAGGTTCATCACCATGTCCACCAAAGCTCGCCACTTGTCCCTATCCTGAATCAATCAATCCAGTCCATGCTCTTGTTCCCATCCTATTCCTTGAATATCCACTTAATATTACCCTGGAATCTATGCCTAAATCCTCTGTGTAGTCTCATTCCCTCATGTTTCCAGACCAAAACCCTGTTTGCCCCTCTTATCTCCCCCATACAGCCCACATCTGGAATGTCATACAGTAATGCAATTCTGAGTTACCCAAAACATGTAAAATATTTTGAGTAGCAAGTGACTACAGTGTAAGCTTCTCAAGAAGATATGTGTTCCATATAGGCATCTAGTTAACTGATACTGTATCATTTACCATGCATATTCACACTTAACTAACACCAAACATGACAACCGTTCTATTTCCATTTCAGATAACAATATAAATATACTCACAGCAACACACATAAGAACATTCACTAGAAAAACTTCAAACATCACTAGTACTTTTGTCTCCATTTTTTATAAATATCTGTCTTAGCACCAGCTACCAAGCAGAGAATTCAGTCTCTGTTTCCTGTTTATAATTATCATTCATATTGATGCGTAAAATCCATCACCACTAAGTTCAAAATGACTTTTGTCATAGTTCACCTAAATGTAGATAAAACTGGTATAAAATGAAGATGTACATAAACGGATTCTATGTATAGTCACAATGACAGTTTCATACAAATGACCTTTTCATCTTCCTTATCTCCAAGCCATGGGTAAGTGGCCAAAGTCCATGCAAACTATTTGGCACAGAACCAGACACCAATCAGCAATAACGTCCTCCAAGTTAACAATTCTATTAACTTGCAAGCCAACCACTGACACATTCAGACCAAGGTCAGAGCAGTACTGAGAATGTTAGACAGTGAAATCTAATCATTCAACATTATATTTCTGTGACAAACAGCATAGTTTTGTGTGTGTGTGTGTGTGTGTGTATATATATATATATATATACACACACACATATGAAAGTGGAAAATATGTTTTACAATACATATGTGCAAAAGTATGCCAGTTAGATATATAATTTTTAGTACATTTCTGATGATATATTAAGTTAGTTGAACTGAAAAAGATACAATCCTCTTATTACAAGATAAATTATGAAAGTGTTTCTCAGTCATTGTGTCTTGAATCACACAAGTTGCCATTAAGCAATTTTAGGTAGGTCATTAAAATGTTACACATATCAAGATACTCACGTCTATCTATGTGAGATTTTGTATTCTCAAGGTGTTGACTAAAAAGACAAAGGCCTTTTGGGGCAGTGCCATGTACAATGGTAAGGAATTTTTATGTTTTGCTTACGTGCATCTCAGCGCATGTGCTCAAAACATGTAGAGGCATGAAATAAACTTAATGTAAAACAAAAAAATTTGTGCATCAAGTTGGTTAATTACTAAGATAAATAAACTGGAAAGGAAGTACCAGACTCTTCTACCTTCAAGACTACAGCAGCATGTTCCTAAGAAATATCAGTATCTGCCACATTACACTGTGTGAGGTAATGGGGGAATGGAGGAGATTGCATAACAAGAAGCTAAATGATTTGTACTCCTCACCCAATATTGTGCGGGTGATAAAATCGAGAAGAATGAGATGGGCTGGGCATGTGGCGCATATGGGTGAGGAGAGGGGGTTGTATAGGGTCTTGGTGG
>Ga0136643_10018474_pt1 | contig 10514 bp, 5 predicted proteins | sample TergutLab28metaG_FD_96883 | JGI IMG/M metagenome (GOLD analysis project Ga0136643, IMG submission 96883) | Labiotermes labralis P1 segment gut microbial communities from Petit-Saut dam, French Guiana - Lab288 P1 (version 3) (version 3) | ecosystem: Host-associated > Arthropoda: Insects >... | reverse complement strand
ATTAAAAGTATTTCTATTATAAATATTCTGATTGTGTAAAATTGTTTTTTTTGTGCCATCTAGTATAATTTTTTTTTTGTGCACTAATTTTTCTTTTTTTTTTTTTTTTCTTTTCAGTTCGGCACTCTGCATCTACTGTGAATGGTGGAAATGCCCTGTCACCATGTTAGTGTGTTTATAGCAATAGTTTATTGGACATTTTTAAGTGTTTTTCCATACAGAACTTCTTGCTTGAGTGTATATCTTTTTTTTTTTTTGTGTCTGTGTTTCCATTTCAACATGAACTAATTCTCAGTCTCAGTGTCTTTGTCTTTGTCTTTTATGTTTGCCTGTATTGTTGGATGTTCCACATTGCTTATTATATCATCATTGAGTCAGCTGTAGGAGTTACCTTTTCAGGGGAACATTTTTTGACACTTCAAGTTGTGTGAAATTCGTATGGTTTATTTTTTGTTATGGTAATAAGTGTAATTTCACTGTTTCTGTTCTTTTCTCACTTTTCTGGCAAACATTGTAAGAACGGATTTAATCTGTTGCTGGTAAAAGAAAATAGGTTGGTTTTACATGCGTGTATGGGAAATTACACACCATTATCATTTGACTGAAATACAATGTTTTTGTAATTTCCTTCATATTGATTAGAATTAATATGCTGAGTACTGTTTTATTAGAGTAAATATGTACTGATCTTGATAAGACAGAAAGTGAACTTAGTTACTGATTTACAGCTGTGCAAATTAGTTGTAATTATACAGCACTGGATTTGAGTGATAATACATCCAACCAGTGTTATTTGTGTTAGTGTTTGCCCTAATGAAGAGGTATTCATTCAGTTTCTAAATTACTTTTCATTTGATGTGGTCATCAGTTTGACAAAGGGAAGCGTTCTTATTCAGTCAGAGTTTGAAATTTTTGTTTTAGTATCTCAAGGTAGAAGGGAGTAACTGTGCTTTTACCACATTTACTCATGTATTTGGCTCCATTTTGTAACTGCTGTATCTGATTTATGAAGAGGAAATGAAAGAAAACTTTTTGCACTACAGTTCATCTCCTTTTACTGCGATGTTATGGTCATCATTTATGCTGCAGACTCCCTTCTGATTCCCTCTTACCATAAATATTCTAAAATTCCATTATCACTTTACTTAATTCTTGTATAATCACTATTTCTTATAGGGGAAAAACCTGTGTTTATTGCCCCTTGATTTAATGCACAATATTGTGTAAAAGACTGGAGCATTATCTGAGTAAATGTAGTAAATTCTTCAAAATGTTTTATTTGTTTCTATCGAATATGATTTATACTACTATTCAGACTCCCCCCCCCCCTCCATTTTCACCAGTTCAGCTAGTTCTTTAGTTATAAACCATAATATGATGCCATGTTGTCACAGAAAAGCACAGAAACAGGTGTTTATAATGAGATGCAAGAAAAGAAGTACAAATTATTGTAGTTGATGTAATGAGTGTATTGTAAAAGGTGAAATAATGCCATAATGCAGTTTGTTATTTAGATACTTCATGTATAATTTTCATCACCTTTATCAGGCAACTTTTTGGTTTCTAAGAGATGACTTGGTTAATGTGATTTCAGATGCATTCTGTGTTTATGAGGGTTAACTTACTGAATGTGGAAAATCTGTTTCGTGCTGTTTGTGCAATTGAGTGTGTGAATATTATTAGCCCTATACTGAACAAAATATTTTTAATTTAATTTTGTATTATTTTAAGTTCTTATTGTAGTATGTAATGTTAATATAAATGGAGATCGTAGTCTGTGATAAAGCAAAATGATATTGTTTGAATACTACAGTGGTACTTTTGGAATTGAAAGAGGGGTTTGTATGAACTGAAAGATTCAGTTTCTCCCATTTAATGGGGCTGAGGATTGCCTTGCCAGGGCAGCCAATGTACTGTGTCTACATACATGCCTCTGTTGTTGATGTCTGGACTGGTTGATGTTTGTCCCTGTGACTTCTGTATATCTTCATGATAATGTGCTTGGGCAGAGGAGTTTCCTTACAAATACATCAGTGTGGTAGAGAATGTATAGTAAAGGAAATTATTCTTTTTTAAAGATACTTGAAATGTGCAGAGCAGTTTTATAATTTCTGGTGTGCATAGTGTGAAAATGACTGTGTGGAGATGGCAGACATTTTGTACTTTGGTGTGGTTTTGTGGAAGGCAACAAGTAATGAATAATTGCTAACCAAATTTGCCTTCCACAACTCCACCCACCTGTGGAAATGTTGCTTCAGTTCTCTTTTGCCTGCATACTTGCTACTTTCTTTCTGAGCTTATTTGTGTATGAAACATAATGTAGGAAAACCTGTTTGGATACCATATCTTCTTGTTACATTTTTCAGTGTTTGGGAGGAGGCATCAGAAGATAAATACATGTACACACAGACACATAGGTAACAGTGAGGCCATTGTTCCATATGATAGACGTTTTCATTGTCATGACAGGGTACGGCATATGTCACCCACCACAACACAGCACAACTGGCTCACATTTGGGTTTTCTGCCATGTATTGTTGCGACAGAATTACTTGTTTTGCATTCATCGATTTTTAAAACTAATAATATACCGTAGAACTTCACAGTGTAAACCTAGAATTGTTGATGTTCTGTTTATGTAGTTATGCAATTTGTATCAGGGGCATGGAAAACTTAATTTTGACCAACAAATTTTATTACCATTGTGAGAAACAGTATACTGAGATGCAGGTAGATGCAGTGTGATCATGGCAAGGTAAAAAGACATCCCAGTTGTTTTCTTAACTTAATGTTAAATGCCTGGTGTGTGAGAAATGTGACCATGAAGGGGCTTGAACAAAGCATTTCTAATGATGCTTTTCCTGAATTTTGTTCTTGCTGCAAGTAATTTTGCAGTTAATATAAATAAAAGTACAATAGGCTGATAAGTGCAATTCCAAAAGTGAAAGTTGTTTGAACAGATGGATGGGTGGATGGATGGATGGATGAATGAATGAATGAACTGAAGGAAAATGAAATTGATGAAATATATTGATACTAAATAGGGAGGGTGAATTTGGTTGAAAATATAATGATAATTTTCTTTTCATATGTAGCATAGTACAGGGTTTGCTGTTTTTTTTAAAGTGCTGATAGTTCTTGCCATGTGAATGAATTTCATAAGTAGAAATCTCAAAATGTCATACCATGCTTATGCTATCCAATTGAACACCATTTTGGAAAAAGCAGTTGTGGAGCAATCCTTTTGACCAGACATGCCACTGAGATTTTATGTATGAACAGTCAAATTGCCAAAACATCAACATTCAAAATTTGGAGAAGATTTTGGCACTTCGGTAGATTGAGTGCAGTGACTAAGCAGCCATTTTCATGTTAGGTTACTTCAAGTATATTTTCAAAATTAGTGTACCTGTTAAGTGCTTCATGTATTGAAGCTTAGAGAAATCACTGTCCATCCTCCAAAAGAGCAGTGCTTAGCAGGTCCACAGGCTTTGCCTGCTTGTCCTTCTGATAAGAGTTGTGTTTATTAAAAGGGTAAAACCTGAAGTGCTTGAAGAACAACATGTCCCATCACCACTTTACCAAAGATCTCATGTGGACTGGTCTAGGATCATATTCAGAAATCAGTGATTGAGGCCAGCAACAAACTGCTGGAGCCATGACACTGTCTTTAAAGGTCAAACTCACTGCATTATATACATACAGATTCAATTTGTACTTCACAGAGAACTATGCTTTGTTTAGAAGGGGAACTGTTGCATGCTGTATAGGGAAGTAATTGCTATTTCTTGTGAGAATCATAAAGAACATAAATACACTGTTGGTAAAATGAAGAGTTAGAATGGTAGACCTGGTGGTACATGCACTAACCACTAGGCTTTAAGTGGTTAAATGAAGAGACTAGACACTAGCATTATAATAATGTATGTGCATATTGATGCCATAGTTTAAGTGAAAGGAGTAGAACTTGGGTTTTAAAATCTGCCAAATATACCACAAATTTTTTTGTATTTGCTCATCTCTGAGGAAGTCAGAATTTAAGTGTGCATTATACCAGTCATCTGCCATGGTTTGGATGCTGTGTTAGAGCTGTAGATTTGCTATATGGGTCTTATGTTCACCTTTACTATCATCATGTTCAAAAGATGCCTGATGATATAAGCCACAACAGTGACAAAAGAAGAGGAAATAGTTAACATTTATTTCAGTAGAGTGGCTGTGAAGTGCATTTATTGTGTCATTTATATTATTAGAGTCATTGCTGTACTAGCAACAAGTGTATTGTACCATTTGTAAATATGTAATTTGATTTTGTTCATGGATACCATGGTAATAGTGTGCACACATTTTATGGAATTCTCCAGTCTTGATCTTTTTCCATCAGCTCAGTTCATCTGTACTTTATCCTTCAGTTTGTGATGTGCAAAATGGACAGTTACCCTGCCTTCTGTAAATTGTTTATAAAAAGTATAAGTGTAGTTTTTAACGGCTCTCAGTTTGGAAATACCATGTTGACAGTGTTGTGTTTTCTGATATGAAAATGTGACATGCATTGGTTTGAGAATGTTAGTTATTGCCAGGAAGTTTCACTGTTTAGATTTTGAAGTTTTTGTCTCCTAGGAATTGTTACATTGATAGTCCAGTGTGCTTATATATCTCCAATGTTGACATCTTAAATCAGAAGCCATTATTAACAGAAGTAGACTGCTGAATGTACATTTAGTAGCAGATGTAAAATAAGTTCATGCAAGTGAACGGTTACTTTAGATGCCAGAACTTTGATTCAGATGTTGTAAGTAACTGTGCTTTCAGAATTTAGTCACTAGAACATATTTAAGAAGGTATTGATATGAATTTAAAATTTTGCAAGTGTTATTAACAGGTCATTTCATGCAGACAATGAATTTGTGTATTAAGTCACATACGTACATTTCTGCTTTATTTGTACATATGGAGGAAATGATATTCAGACTATGCTAGGTGTGTGTGTGTGTGTATGTATGTATGTATGTGGAGGGGAGATGTTGTGGAATAGATATTTCCATCTTTGTGTCTGTTTTTTTATTTTAATTGATTATTTTGAAGAATTACGTTAAGTGTATGGTATGGTATGTACTTATTACACAGATATCTTGAAATGAAATCAAGACCTATGGAATTACTTTTCATGCTCAAGAAGTTTGTTTGCCATTGTTAGATATTACAGAACATCTCACAGTACTGCATTTAATTAATAGTATAGAATCATACCTTGGGCAATGAATGCCAGGGGTGCACCCAAGGGGAGGTGGGCTGCATCCCCTCCTCTTCTAAATTGCAATGTTTAAAAAACAGGTTTTCTAGACACACTGATATCAAATGTTATATGTAATTTACCCTTTGGCTAAAATCAGGCACTGAAATTGGATGATGAGTAGTAAAATAGATATGTGGGAAATAAAATAAAATTAAAAAAAAAACTCAAAATGTCATAGATGAAATAAAAAAAACATGCTTAGACCATGTTCTTTGAATCAGGTGAGGAGTGGGTCATTTAACGTGCTATATTTGTATGTGAAAAATGCAGCTGCAAACATTGTTATGTTACAGTTATACTTAATGAAATGATTTTTATAACATAATTTTTAAAATCAAACATAAATTATATGTAGCCTCAGGGTCAGCTTCCCTCCCCCCCCAGCAAAAAATTCTGGGTGTGCACCTCGTGAAAGCAGTTTATTTTCACTTCATCTTTGTATAAAAAAATGTTTTTTATATTCCAGACATCATCACAAGTTGTAAATAATAGTAAGAAAGTAATCAAAATGTTAATATCAGTAATAATAACAGAAATACAATAACAGTGACGTCTGCCACTTGTTAGCATGAGTTTGGAAAGTCAGTGACTATAGATATGTATCATATAGCTAGACGTATCTGAATTGTAATAATTTTAACACAGATAAGATTACGTATCTAAGTCTGTTACAATGTTTGTCCATTTTATGTAAAAATGGATGGAATTAATAGAAATATATCGCAATAATAGTAGTAATACTAACAATAATGCTTTATCTTGCAGTGACCTATATGTGGTTTGTGTACATTATAGTGAATACCATTCACCTTCATATTAATGGGTACAAAGGGCTCTCTCCTTCCTGGCAGGGTGAATATTATCATCTATATCTTAGTCTGGAGGTTAAGATTGTGTGGGGCTGTACTGCCACTTCCTCACGGTTAAGTATCCAGACTACTTTCCTTTATGTGTGCTATTCTGTTCATACTTTTTATGTACTGCATTGAGTTTGTACAACTTGATACTTCCACAGTTTTACTGGCTGTGACAATTATTGCCATGTGTTATTTAACATTTTAAATCCTACTAGTTACTTATGCAGCAACAGGTTTGACATTCAAACATTTCACATTCTGCCCACACTGCATTTATCTCGGAACAAACAGAAACTTTTGCTCTATATAACATAAACCGATTACTTTTTGTAACTGAGTTGAAAAGTGTTTCCTGCGTGGTATGAACTGAGTCTTTAAACTAAAACAGTTTATCCTTTATCTTTAAAGGGTTAACACTGCTATAAAATTACACCCACGATACATTACATTTACCTCTTGTTACATGTTATATGTGATGTGACGCACCTTGTTTGAACTGACACTTCCTTATAATGTGTAAATTTTGTCAACAATTACTGTGTTACGTAACATACATCAAAACTAGTAGTAGTAGTGAATGCTTACATCCATGGCTTAGGAGGGGGTGTGATGAAAGCCATTTTCATTGCTTTCATATTAATCAGGTACAAATAAAAACCTTACATTGTGTGCGTGGTATACACATTCAGTTCATTGTCCCGAATGATCATTATAAGATGCTTGTGTGCTTGTTGCATACATCAGTTTTAATTTCTGTAGCCGCAACTGAGATGGTGGGCACGTGAAGGTGGATTGCTAGGCATGCAAAGCCACCCTACAATATTTTTTGAAAACAGCCGTTTTGGGGTGGGGGTGGGGGTGTTGTGAGTGTGTGTGTGTGAAGGTGGTAGTTTCAGTATATATACTGTCTCAATCATTATTCATTCTGTTGCAAGCATCAATGTGTAATCCTTGTCAAAGTTGCTGTTTTTGTGTTCCTTGTTTTGTTTTTAGGTTTGTCCATTTTGTTAATACCATTTACAAATGGACTCGCTTCAGAATTGTTACTAAAGCCAGAATCCTATGCAATAAAGAGCGACTGTTTCTTCACTGTGTGTTGTCCAGTAGAATAGCGATATGCTGGTCCTAGGTGATGTTTCGGTATCGTGTCATCTGCTGTTAACTTGATTTTTGTTAATAGGACAGTCTGATCTGACTGCATTTTCTATTGTTTTTTATGCCCATGTCTCCTTAAAATGCCCTTGTTATTGTCTTATGTTCTGTTTCTGCTTTCCATCTTGTTGGTGCAGGGTATCTCCAGGAAATATTTATTTTTTGGAACATGCAATATTTTTTTTGACAAAATGCTTGTCACTATTGATAAAATTTGGTATGTTTTTAAGTTTTTTGGATGTGAAGGTTTAGTGGTATCCTTTTTATTTCTGAGTAGATTACAGACAGCTGAGTTAAACCAAATGTAGGTGATAGGTACCCAATGTTTTTGACAAATTTCAAATAGAAATTTCCTGCAAGTATGTCACTAAAATAACACACAAATGTTAATAGTTTCACTTGAATATTGAGGGAATTTGGCAGCAGAGTTTCATTCTCATGTGGAGATAGCCGTGACAGCCCAGCAGCGTTCCTGCTCTTACCCAGGGGCTCTTGCCACCTGTTGTATGAAGTGTATTTGTTGTTTGCTCATGAACATCTCACATGTATTAATGGATTTTTCATTACTGAAGCACTGGAACTTTTCTGAAATGGGCAGGTATGTGTTGTATCAGAGTTTTGCAAAAATATATGTAGACTCTGAGTACAATCCACCAAATCAAATTGGTACTAGAAAGGATTATTGGCAGAATGAATGGTAGGTAAGAAGTTGTTGATTTGTAGAAAATGTGATGGTTACGATTATCGTGTGAAGAATTCAGCTGGCACTTATTCACCTTTTAGAGCCTTCTGGTTAAGTGATGCACCAACAGATTTAACATTCAACAACTGTATGCTCTGCCCACACTGTATGTATGCCCCGTACAACATAAACTGATCAGTTTTATAACCGAGATGAAAGTGTTTACTGCGCGGTACAAACTGAGTCTTTAAATAAAGCAGTCGGCATGTCGTCTTTAAATGGCCAGTCTCATCTTCCTTAATTTCATCTTCATCATCATGGTATTTGGTGAAAGGTATGTAAAGTGCTTTATTGTGTGAAATGAGTATCTTCAGCCTTTTACTTTTTCTCTTATGTCCATATACTGCCTTCAGCTTCCCGTTACATCCTCAGTTTGTACTTTCCTTATGGTAACCAGACTCAACCTGCAGTAACAACAGAAAAAAATTAGTTTTTTTTTTTTAATTTGTAGGTCTGTAGATGAATAGTGGAAGAAAAACCACTTTGAACTTGATGGTAATGGGCATTCCCTGAATTTAGTAAGTTTTGTTTATGTGCGAGTATTGTGGCCTGTTCTGTGTTCTTTGGCTTAACCCAAAGGAGGTTCTCTGGAATGTAAATAAGTTTGTTCTGATCTGTAAGAAATAATTGCAAAATGACTTTAGTAATATCTCATGACAAGTAGATATACTGAATTTTCAGAGATTGAATGTGCTATAACTAGCAGAGTCCTTCGTGAAAAGCTGACCGGTCGTCAGCTAGTCAAGAAATTCCCCCATTTTATGGAACCTGAAAATTTGTTACCGCATGCACAAGCGCCCGTCACTTGTCCTTATCGTGAGCCAGCTCAAACCAGTCTATGCGCCCTATCCCACTTCTTGAATATCAATTTTAATATTCCCCTCTACGCCTGGGTCTTACAAGTGGCCTCTTTCCCTCAGGTTTCCACACCAAAACCCTGTGTTCAGCTCTTCATACATGCTACATGGACCGCCCATCTCGATTTTATCGTCCGAATAATATTTGGTGAGCAGTCCAAGTCATAAAGCTCCACATAATGCAGTTTTCTCCACTGCACTCATCCCTCTTAGGCCCAAATATCTTCCTCGGCACCCTACGTTCTTCCTTCATTCTTAGCGACTAAGTTTCATAGCCCTACAATACAACAAGAAAAATCACATTTTTTATATCTGGAGCTGTATATCTTTGGATAGCAAATTTATTTTATGGAACAAATATTTACGTCTGGAGTCTTAACTGGTTTTACATTTGTTCTGTCTCATTTGTTAAAGTAACGAGAAGCCATAACCGTACTATTGAAGCACTTTCCCATAACCATTATCGCCGTGGAAAAGGAGTAAGTGTTACAAATAGTCTGGGTAGTTATCCAACACGCAAAGCGCATGCGCCATATAATATTTGCATCTATGGTCTGTCTCATTAAGGCACGATATTTTTTTGGGGGGGGGATTATTGAACATAAAATGTGTTTTGATTTTATCTACAACTTTTGTGTGAAACATTTCACGTCTCAAGAAGTCACCGATTCAGGCATTCGTGTAAAGTACCCGTTATTTCCGTCAGATTTTAAATGAAACTTGAAATTTCTCAACCGATTTCGAAAAATCGTAAAAATAAAAGTTCATGCAAACCTTTCCAGTGGGAGCAGAGTTGTTTCGTGCGGATAGATGGGCAGACATGACGATGCTAATATTCACCTTTCACAATTTTTGCGAAAGCGCCTGAGAGATCATTCTGATATTCCGGGAGATGAGGTTGGGTGAACGGGTAATAGAATCCCGACCTTTCGTGGCAACGTACTGACCCCGTCCAAGGGTCGATAGGTGATAAGAACTATTGGCTCTTGAAGATGAAGTCACTGTTTTGACTCGAAACGTCTGTATCCGATTACCCATTGACACAACGTCATGCCTGAAGAATGGAGTCGTTAGTTATACTGCTGCGAAAAGCCTACAACTCGCGTGAAAAAAAAAACAGGTCCTGAAAAAGACCGACCTTAAAGCTGAACTTCATAGGGCAGGACATTTTTGTTACGTGAAGGGTAAAAATGATTAAAACATTCCTAGTTTTTCATGGGGTTAAATTTAAGTTCTTTGTGCTTAACATAATGGGGGAGAGAGAGAGAGAGTGAGACTATCCCAGTGCGGCAGTACAAACATCCTTATTCGGTAAAAGTATGTGTCGAAGTATAGTGCGTTCACTGTTGTGGCATACTTTTCTCCTTCTGATGGGTTAGACTTCATAGGTTTAAGAAAGTCTTACATTTACTTATAGTTTAATTTCTGAAATGTAAGTCTCTAAAAAGAAAATATTTGTTTGAAATTTCTATAGAGATCTCTATACCACGCACGCGCGCATGCATATAGCTAGCCCTTAAGTTCCCTAGACAACCTGATGATGGCCAATACAGGCCGAAACATGTAGTTGTTTCCATCACAGTCATTAAATACACCTCAGTGATTAAGT
>Ga0136643_10018473_pt1 | contig 10515 bp, 5 predicted proteins | sample TergutLab28metaG_FD_96883 | JGI IMG/M metagenome (GOLD analysis project Ga0136643, IMG submission 96883) | Labiotermes labralis P1 segment gut microbial communities from Petit-Saut dam, French Guiana - Lab288 P1 (version 3) (version 3) | ecosystem: Host-associated > Arthropoda: Insects >... | reverse complement strand
GTTGGGTGGGGGGGGGGGGGGGGGGGGGGGGGGGGGGGGGGGGGGGGGGGGGGGGGGGGGGGGAAATAATGGTGTTTTGTTTGTAAGCTGCGTTGACTTCGAGGCTCGTCCGTCTTTGTTCGTTGTAATGCCTAGCCAAGCAACTTTTGGTGGGCCCCAGTATTGACACACTTACAGCATTAACTATGAAATGCGTGCCGCACATTTATTCTTGACAAGCTGATGGTTATACAGCTATTAAATTACGTTTACCACCTTTCATGAACACTGAAATTTCGCTTTCATTTTACCAACAGATATACATCCGATTCACGCACTCTGAAAATACTTAATAAAATGCACTTATTTACCATCATTCCATCTACGTCTAGGTCTCGTGCGTTCATCCCTTCAAACTTCCCACTAAATTAAATTTTTCATGCATGCTATACGTATAGTCAATTTTGTTTTACTCATAGAATGTACAAGGTAAAGCTCTCCCATTACAGGCCTGGAAAGACTCTAGGGTCTCCAGGAGGTTGAGACTACTAGAATTTCTAGATATTCGGTATATGAAGATCAATATGTGTAGGTATCAGTCAATAACACAATTTCTAAAAAGATGTTTAATAAAGGATGATAGTAGCTACATGTTTCGGCCTATTGCGGCCATCATCAGGTTTTTCATCCGAAAGTATGGTGGTAGTGCTTTATAGGATTGGTACGGTATGGTTATGTCACCAATCCTATAAAGCACTACCACCATACTTTCGGATGAAAACCTGATGATGGCCGCAATAGGCCGAAACATGTAGCTACTATCATCCTTTATTAAACATCTTTTTAGAAATAGTTCTCTTATTGACTGTTACTTGCACCTAATGTTTGTATACACACAATGGGGATGGCTCATTTCAGAAGTATATGAAGATGTTAAGGTTGTCAGCCCTACGCACCGGCCGCCTTTATCCCGAAGGCGATACCCTTGGTACTCACTTCTGTCAACGGTTGATTTGACCCCAGGGCTGGAAGAATTATATCAATGAAAAATCCCAGTGACTCAGTGTGACGCAACTTGTAGATTCATTACAACATTCAAGAGATGGCGACAGTCTTCCCTATCCAGACCCGGACCAATCTAGTCCACGTCCCTTCGCACTTCTTGAAGTTCAGTTTTAATCTTTGTAGTTGCACCGTGCTTGTTGATAATATTAGTTCTTTATTGTCCAACTAATGCACGCAAATTATTATAAAATTGTTAAACAGTTAAAATAATTTAAAATTATAATAGTTGCTCCAACATGTTTCGGTTTATATAAACCTTCATCAGGGAGCTCTCAGCCTGTGCTTCGCGCAAAGTTATAATGTTGACTTCGGTTACATATCGTTATATGAAGTTATCGGTATTGTGGCTGCATATTTGTTCCGTCCTGTTATGCGTGTGGGGTCGTGCACTGTGCAGAGTTTGTGCATGACAGGACAGAACACATATGCGGCCACAATACCGATAACTTCATATAACGATATGTAACCGAAGCGAACACTGTAACTTTAGCGAAACACAGGCTGAGAGCACCCTGATGAAGGTTTATATAAACCGAAACATGTTGGAGCAACTATTATAATTTTTGAATGATTTAACTTTTTAACAATTTTATAATTATTTGTCTGAATTAGTTGTACAATAAAGAACGAATCAATTTTAATATTATCCTCTTATCTATGCCTAGGTCTACCACATACTCTTTTTCCTTCAGGTTTCCCACATCAAATACTGTATGAGTTTCTCCCCTTTACACGTGTATTGCAAGTCCTGCCCTTTGAATTCTTCTAGATCTGATCGCACTCAGTGAGGAATACAGATCATAAAGCCCCTGGTTATGTAGTCTTCTCCACTACCCTAGGAATGGTACATATCAGATGCAAAGAAAATCGGTTATAGAACCTGCTAGGAAAATAGTTGTACAAAAGAATTTAACAGACTCTCGCTCATGAATTTCGTGATATTAAGTTGTAGAATTTATAGGAAAAATCTGATGTTTGTGTGACCGTGCATCTCTGATACAATAGTATAAACAACCAACTAGATGCAACAATTACAATTTATTAATAATTTCAATCATCTCAACATGTTTCGGGCGATAATTTCGCCTAGCCTCAGGAGCACTAGACTGTGTTTACAGCTTGTGGTATAATGCACCGACGGTGTTGCCTGCAGGCAGCATGGTCGGTGCATTATACCAAAAGCTGTATACACAGTCTAGTGCTCCTGAGGCTAGACGAAATTATCGCCCGAAACATGTTGAGATGATCGAAATTATTAATAAATTATTATTGTTGCATCTAGTTGGTTGTTTATACTATTATATAGGAAAAAATTTTAAAATATGTGTCAAAAATAAGGCCGAGTGAGGCATGTGAATTAATCAAAATTCTTTCAACAGTTTCTTATCAGCGATAACATATGTAAATACCTACTGGTAGGTCTTTTTTTGTAAACCAGATCTCCGACGCTTAGCGCTGGAGAGCAGGTGCAGGAAATTGGCTCTTGTCTTCAACACAAAAACATAAAAAAATCGGTCTGTTAAAACCGTTCAGTCTTGTGACAATGTTCCTGGACTAGAAACAAACGAGATGCATGCTTGTAATGCGTCACAGTCAGTAGTGGCGTCAGCACTCAGTATCGTTTTTTACTGTCATAAAAAAAAAACAATTTCACTGACTATTGATGGCCAAAATTTGACGAAACTTTGAAGTAAAAAGAAAGGGTAAGAAAAGATTAGCAAATGTCATTGGACGATGGGAGCAAACCAGAACGAATTGAAGGTGAAACAGAAGAGGGAGGGGGGAAGAGAAAATATGTGGCGCCAGTTGAGATATAGTGATGAGAAACATAAGAAGAACCCAACACGCTCGCAAAGTCTACAGCATTCAAACACTAATTATGGCTCATTACAAAACAAAACTACAAAATTTACAAAGTATTTTTTTTTATTTTCCACATTCTTACTGCGCATCTTAATATTATCAAAGTTTTATTTATTTACCAACTGATGCACTAGTGAGATGTCTTAAAAGACTACTAAAATGTACATTAAAACAGTTCCGACATGTTTCGGTGTTACAGTTACACCACCATCAGGGAGCGTATTAATTTGTGCTTACTGAAGGTCAGTTAAAATATTTAATGGACTATTTTAACAACAGTAACTTCAGTAAGCACGAATTAATACGCTCCCTGATGATGGTGTAACTGTAACACCGAAACATGTCGGAGCTGTTTTAATGTAAATTTTAACGTTGTTTTTCAAGAAAACTCACTAGTGCATCAGTTGGTGAATAAATAAAATTCTGAAATTATTTTATGTTTTAACGATGTCATATTCAGTGACCAGTTAGAAAGCTGGTTACTAGAGAGTTTGGAGTGAATCATATTTCAGTGTATTAGAACCTTCTTAAAATTCGATATTATTGTAATGATTAAATAACAAAAAAAACATAAATTCACTGACGACAGAGGCAGAAAAAACTTGCGAAACTCTGGAATCAATTCCGTACTGGCCTCGAAGATTTCGCACTGTATGTCACTCCTGCTGCCATGATTATGAGCCGATAAATGGAAAACAAATTTGTTATGAATCCGTCGGTTCCTTTAACCTTTAGACGCCTAACGTCAACTAGAGTTGACGTACCGCACCGTTAACCTCCAAAGTTGCATTTTATATATTTATTCAACAAATATAGGTACTGAATATTTTAAACATGATATATGCTCTCCTTTTTTCCCTTCAAACTGCAGTTTAGTTCCATAATTCTAACATATTTGGTTCCTGTATTATTCACATTTTATATACAGGATGTGCTAAAATTTAAAAATTAATTCCGGCGCCAAAAGGTTAAGGCCATTTTTTTTTAAATTTTATTTGTTTTCAAGCGACCAAAGACAAAAATTACAATAATAGCGAAATTAAGATTAAGCGAAAAGAAACTGTAGTGGCATATTTTGGCACTTGGCTATACACGTAATGAGATATCTCGATTTTAAGCTACGGATATCTAATTTATTAATTTACTGGAGTGAACCGTCTTTACGCAACATACAAATAGCAGGTACAAATCTACAACTGGTTAATTAAGCGACATGTTTCGGCCTTGTTCAGCCATCATCAGGCTTACAAAAGGTGGTGTTAAATAAGGTACATTCGTTCGTTATACCGATGGGATCCCATGGTTTACATTGATCACAAAGACCAATGGTCACAAAGACCACTGTAAACCATGGGATCCGAACGTTATAGCGAAAGAATGTACCTTAATTAACACCAACTTTTGTAAGCCTGATGATGGCCGAACAAGGCCGAAACATGTCGCTTAATTAACCAGTTGTAGATTTGCAACTGTTATTTGTATGTTGTGTAAAGACGGTTCAATTTAGTAAATTTGTTACATGAACACAGCGGGATGGAAACAGTCCAATTCACGTAAGGATATCTGCCACTACTCTGATACGGAAATTTGTGCCTTTCAGGTAATTTACGTGTAAAGTAACATTCAGGCGCCTTCATTAAACCATTGTTGCAGTGGAAATGCAATTAATATTACATATTCTCAGTGTCTGTTTGTAGCCTTATGTATCCGGCATGCCATGTGCATGTGCCATATTGTCTTCAGTGGTCTGTCTGTCTTTACAATTTTTTTTTTCCACATCATCTCATAAATGGAAGAAAGATTTTCGAAAAAAAACAAATGTTATTGGATATACATGTGTGTGTTTCGATTTCCTCCAAAAAGTTCCTCTCATGCATTTCTCATTCTAAGAAGAACTGAGCAAGATATGATAAAAAATATGTATTGGTCTATAATGTAAAGTATCCGCTATTTTTGTCAGATTTTAATGAAACCTAAATATTCTGGACAACTTTTTCAAAAAATTCTCGAATACAAAATGTCACGAAAATTCGTACTGTGGGAGCCGAGTTGTTCGACGTGGATTGACGTACGGACAGACGGACAGACATGAAGAAGCTAGTAGTCTCTTTTCTCAATTTTGCGAACTCGCCTAAAATGGTTACGGTATAAAATTGTCCGTGCGGTCTAAATCGTGGGTCTGAAGCCTCTTGGTTGCTGGGATCGCGAGTTCGAATCCCGATGACTTCATGGATGTTTGTCTGTTGTGTTTATTTTTGTGCTGTGTGCGTAGCGGTCTCTGTGACGAATTGATCACTCGGTCAGATGAGTGTCTAATTGAGTGTGGTTTATGAACCTTAAAAAATGAGGCGTAGTAGGCCACATTTGAGGCTGTTGCGCCATGGAAAAAGGAAGTGGTAGAAAAAATTCCAAACACTACGTAACAAATTCTAATCGGTATTCTTACGCCGGTGTTGTATTTCCTGTGTCCATGGTACTCTGCGTTTGAAATGTGATGGCACACGCGCAGAAATCAGATCTCGTCTTTAGGGCGAAACGGACGAGTCCATTTAAACCGGCGGGGGCGTCAGTTCAGTCGACTCCTGGCAGCCGAGGTGTGCGCATCAGCAGTAGTAATGCTGGATACACCATGTTCCGAGGTAGTGTGAAGTGTACTGGCTACCCACTCCATTCGCCAGTTTCCCCTTCACTTCCCCTCCCGTACGTCACCGTGTGCCAATAAGTTTCAACTGGACTCTAAAGAGGGTTATGCTTGGATTAGCTTCAGCTACGTCATTTGATACTGCAGACTGCTCATTCTTCGGTAACGAGCTGTAGACACGAATGTAATCCGTCCGTTCATTAACTTGTGCTTCTTTCTAATTGCAACTGGAATTATTACACTTTTTAAAACTTCGCTGCTTGTGGCTTCCTGTAAGGTACAACAAGATCTGTATTGGCTTCCTCCAGAGTTCTTGAAGCTCAGCCATTCACACTTGAGAAAGCGCCAAGACTTCTGTCCACCAACGAAACTTGATAGTCCACAAAGCAGAGTAATTCCCTAGAAGCTAACAGTTCCTCAACTAGTCAAGGATATCCCCAAATTTTATGAAACACGTATGTTCATTACCCTATCCACAAGAGCCCGCCACCTGCCTCTACTTTGAGCCAGATCAATCCAATCCACGGCTCCAATTCTATTTCTTGAAGATCCATTTTCATATTATACTCCGATGTACACTTATGCCTTCCAAGTGATTTCTTTCGTTCATGTTTCTCAACAAACACCCTGTATGCACTTCTTATCTCCTCCACACATGCCACATGTCTCGTCCATTACATTCTTCTTTATTTCATCACCCAAATATAGAATATTTTTCATGAAGCTATTCGTTAAGCGAAAATATAATTCTGAGGTATGTCATCCCCGCTGTGTGTTTAAACTATATGGTGAGGTAAATTCCGTCAAAAACACAACTATAAATATATGGCTAAATGATGGTGTTTATTAGCAATGGAAAAAAACTACACGTTTCGGCCTATAGCAGCCATCTTCAGGTTTTGACAACTTTCTTCCTAAAAAAAGTTTTATATATTATGCCTAAACCCAACAGACATCCCACCAAATTTAGCTTAACAAAAGCACATAAAATGATGATGAGATCTCAACATCACCACGCGGTTAAGGCATATTATATACATAACTCTTCTAGTAAGAAAGTTGTCAAAACCTGATGATGGCCGCTATAGGCCGAAACATGCAGTTTTTCCATTGCTAATAAACACCATCATTTAGCCATATATTTATAGTTGTGTTTTGGACTGAATTTACCTCACCATATACTTACTTACTTACTGCATGGTGCAGAGTCCTTCTTGAGCAGCTAACTGGTTTGCAGCTAGTCAAGAAATTCCCCGCATTTCACAGAACCCGAAGGTTTATTACCGCACTCACAAGCGTCCGCCACCTGTCTCCATCCTGGGCCAGCCCAATCCAGTCCATATACCCACATCACACCTCCTGGAGATCTATCCTAATATTATCCACCCATCTACTTCTAGGTCTCCCTAGATATACTAATAATATAAATTAAAAGGTCGTTCTCGCAGTCATTTTACATTCCCATTTGTTCCCGTTGTTTGAAAGTTCCGTAGTGAAAGGCTTATTTTAGGGTAAAAGTCAAGGTTACAAATAACGTAAAAGGAAAACAGTATTCAGTCAGTTCAGTTGGAAAACCGAAAGGACTCGAATCCTCAGCTAACACCGCTGTGAGGACCTCAAACATCGGAAAAGGATAGCAAGTGCTATAATAATGATAGTAGAATTCGAAATCTGGTCGCTAATATTTGAACTGACTTGTAGAATTGATGGGGCAAACAGTAATTTATTTTGTATTGAATCTTTGGAAATAAACACAATTTTCTTACACTGTCTTATCCTGATTCTGATCAAAGTGACCTCATAATTTTGTCAAACATAACGTAATAATACGAGGCTATAAAAACTAACATTTCAAATCTCGTTAATAATAATAATAATAATAATTGCGACGTGGGTTTGGCACTATTGCATAAAAAACAGTAAATTTATAACAAAATGTCTGTACATCACACAACTTCGATGTAAAATTTTTATCAGCATGGAAGATTTAGAGAAACCATGTTCTGGACAACATGTCGACTCTTGTTGTGCTACGCAATCACTTTCACGACACTGATGGGTAAAAATTATCGTGTTCCTCCTTCTTTACACTTGTATTTGCTCTACTTTCTATGACTTCATTTTATTATGTCCACTTCTTCTCAGCAGTTTTTTCTTTCAACCCCCCCCCCCCAAAAAAATATTGAATTATATTCCAGAATTAAAAACTGATATACTGAAGAAATGGACACACGAGGGCGGACTGATACGATTTGCCTCCACTTAAATAGAATATGAACCGGAAAATATATTTTATTGAAATAAAAAGAAATATACCTAAATCAATTATTTTCAAAGTTGCATAATTATTTTTCTACAAAATCACCAGCACTTCAATACACTTCCGCCAACAGCTGCACTAGTTTTAGAAATCCTTAAATAAAATGGTGTTTTGTTTTTGAAACAATTTCCTCACTGCAGACTTCACCTTACCCAGCGTCTTACTGTACTCACATCAACACACCGATCACCATAAACGGCTTGCATTCGTCTGTGAATTTCAATTGGAGGAACTTTCTCCACGGTTAAGAATTCAATAACAACACGCTGTTTGAACCGAACGTCTGAAAATTCTTCCAGTTCCAAGTGCACTTGGTGAGGACTGTAAGCATCTGTGTGTTCAAGGTGAAGTATGATGGAAGAGAGATACCATGCGACTACACAGAACCGGTTTTTATCCAGATATGTCTAATGTAAATAAAAATATTACAGTGGAGGCAAAACTCATCAGCCCACCTATGTATGTTTGAAAGCCCTGAAAATTTGGTACCATTCAACTGCCAATACATAAATCTAAAGCCCGATATAATACTCATCCGAATGAAAATTTTAAAATGTATGACCACAAATGTTTGTAATTTATTTTTCTGCGAGTTGTGTCAATTTGGTTGAGTAAAATAACGAAAAGCGGCACTGAACCAAAGACCTTCAATCGCGTGCATTATTGTGGCCAGAGGTAATGTTTTAACAGCCACAGGCATCCCATTTGTAGGGCGATATAAGCAAAAATAATTAATCGCAAATTATAATTAATTGTATGACATATACCATTGCTGTGTGTACAGTGCTAGACTCCTGATGATGGACAGAGAAACTGTTCGAAACATGTAGAGTTTTATTCCAAAAATAAATTTGAGGAATTAGTGCATCTTGTTTGGTTTTGTTATAAGAATTTATCACAATTCACGGTCCTCTGAATGTCAAACTGGTATCCGAGACTTTAAGTATTATATTATACATCACACCGTTCGTGATAAATGGCACAACGTACAGAATTACAAGCCAGTTGTTATTAAATGTTATGTTATTGGTGAGATATTGGAAAAAATTATATTTTTACGTTGGGTTGTAATTTTTTTGTATAAAATAAACACATTATGACGATCGGCTTTAGCGGAACTGAAATACGCCAGCAGCGAAATTTTCTCTCATCGCCGTTCTTCGCTGTTAAGTTGGGTTGGCCTGCTGAAAGGGTAGAGTACAGGCCGAAGGAATGTAGTCGCTTTACTTACTTACTCCATGGAGCAGAGTCATTCTTTGATAAGCTGACCAATTCTCAGCTAGTCATGAAATTTCCCGCATTTCATGGTACCCGAAATTTCATTACCGCTTTCACAATCCCGCCATCTGTCCCTATCCTGAGCCAGCTCGATCCAGTCTATGCCCCCAATTCTCACTTCCTGAAGACCCATCTTATGTTGAAATTAAATTTGCACATTATTTGTGCGATATCGCAAAAAATATATATTTTCACGTTGGAATTTTAATTTTTTGTATGAAATAAGTATCTTATGATGATCGGTTTGATCGAAAAGTGTGGTGTCTGACGAACTAATAATAATTAAGAATGTTTCAGACGGAATATATATTGTCGTTTATGTAATTTCAAAATCTTCATTAATTTCGTTTCGCCTCTTTCATCGACATTCCTTTTTTCTTCTCAACCCTGTCTTCTTCCAAACACACATCCCACCTCCACACAAGTCTTTCTCCTCTACTTTTTTTCAGTCTGTCTGTCCCTCCGTCACTCTTGTTCTCATCTTCTTTATGAAAAACACCTGTCGGCTACCGAAGTAACAAAACAAAGGTAGCAAAGAGAAGATAATATTCATCTAGGCAAGGTAGCCTCTTCTTCGTTTGTTTTCAATACTCAGAGGGTAGGTAAATAGAGACAGACTAATTTCGGACGATGTGGAGAGGGGGTTGGTTCTCCTATATACACGTAATTGTAATTTAAAACTGAAGTTTTCCCGAGGTGGAAATGAGAAATGACGACAAGTACGAGCACTTCACAAAGGGGTTTGAGAAAACAGACATTTGGAAGGATACAAAGAGAGGTCCGCTCTACGTCTGAAGTCTATGACAGTGTGAGAGCAGAAATGGCTTAAGGCAAAATTTCGCGGCTGTTATTAAAGACTTAACCCTTCGCCGGTCAAAAATTAAAAACGTATAGTGTGGGATTATATACCACAGATTTTCCATTTTATCCGTTAAAGACTTGCGAACGGATTTCTTGGTGTTAGTGACCCAAGCATTCTTAAACGTTGCTCTTAAAATCTGTCACACGCAAAAATCGTGTGACACTATTCAAAGTCACACCTCACAACGGGAAATATTTCCAGGGGGTGTAAAGCGCCCAGGGTGTAGATCTGACCACACAATATCAATTTAGTGCCGATGTTAAGGATGAATGAATCAATATCTACTCTGTATGCCTTCATGTCTTGTTCAAGGGACAAATGTACAATAAACGTGATTTCTCGCCGTGTTAGAGGCCAGTTGAAATGTGATGACACACGCGCAGAAACAAGATTTCGTCTTTCGGCGAAACGGACGAGTCCATTTAAATCGGCGGGGGCGTCAGTTCAGTCGACTACTGGCAGCCGAGGTGTGCACATCAGCGGTAGTAATGCTGGATACACCATGTT
>Ga0136643_10018472_pt1 | contig 10515 bp, 7 predicted proteins | sample TergutLab28metaG_FD_96883 | JGI IMG/M metagenome (GOLD analysis project Ga0136643, IMG submission 96883) | Labiotermes labralis P1 segment gut microbial communities from Petit-Saut dam, French Guiana - Lab288 P1 (version 3) (version 3) | ecosystem: Host-associated > Arthropoda: Insects >... | reverse complement strand
GGGCTCGTGGGGAGAGGCGGGCCGCACAGGGGTGCGGCCCCTACTGCGAGCAAGTCTGCGGTAAACCACAAGCGATTTAAAGTCGCCCCGACAACGAGCGTGTGTGGGATTAACCGGGACGATGTGAGCATCATACTCTACGCCACCACACCTCAACTCCCCTTAATATTCCTAATAATATCATTAACCATCTCTTTAAGCTGCGTATCCTTAGCCATATTGCGCTCAACCTGCTGCACAGCATAAACAATGGTAGAGTGATCCCGATTGCCAAAATCTTTGCCAATAGCGGCCATAGATATCTGCGTTATCTCCTTAACCACGTACGCCGAAACCTGCCGCGCCGCCGAGATATTCGAGTTGCGCTTGTTAGAGCGAATATCCACCGGAGAGACCCCATATGTCCGCCCAACCTCAGTAAGAATCCGCTCTATAGTTACCGGCACCGGCTGTGTGTCATTGAGTACGTCCTTTATGCTGGTCTGTGCCACCACTATCGAGGGCTCCATTCCCTGAAGCATCTTGTACGCCTTCATCTTTTTAACGGCGCCCTCCAGCTGACGAATATTGTTTTTCAAGCGGTTGGCTATGTACTCGATGACATCGTCCGGCACATCGAACTCGATCTGCTCAGCCTTCCGCTGGATAATCGCCGCCCGCGTCTCAAAGTCTGGAGGCTGTACGTCGGCCAGCAAACCCCACTCAAATCGGGTACGCAGCCTGTCTTCCAGAGTGCGTATCTCCTTAGGCGGCCGGTCGGATGTGAGTATAATCTGCTTGGAATCCTGGTAAAGTGCGTTGAATGTGTGAAAAAACTCTTCCTGGGTACGGTCTTTCCCGCCTATAAACTGTACATCGTCCATCAGCAACACGTCCGCCGAGCGGTACTTGTGGTGAAACTGTGCGGTCGTTTGGTCTTGTATAGCCTGTATAAGCTCGTTGGTAAACGACTCCCCGTGTACAAAAAGCTGCTTACGATCGGGGTAGCTCTTGGCTATCTCGTTGCATATGGCGTTGAGCAAGTGCGTCTTACCCAGCCCTGAGTCCCCGTAAATAAACAGCGGGTTATACGCGTTAGAAGGGTTTGTGGCCACCGCTAAACTGGCCGCGTGGGCAAATTTATTGGAGCTGCCCACCACAAAACTGTCGAAGGTATACCCATCTCCGCAGTCGGCAGTTACTTCGCTTGTGCGCGGGCCGGCTTCACGCAGACCCATCTCCTCCTCGCTCAGTATGTTTACCTCCACCTCGTAGCCCATTATCTCGGTGTACGCCTCTCTCAGCAGCTCGTAGTGTTTTTCATTAATCATGTTCCGCCTAAATGTCGTCTCAATTACAAGGGTAGCTACTCCATCCTCCAACGAAACCGGGGTAAGGTCTCGTATCCAAAGCGCGTGTGCCACATCAGAAAGCTTGCCCTTACAATAGTCGCTCACAAGTTCAAAAACTTGTTCAAAGTCGCTTATCTGCCGCATTTGTGCCATCCAAAAACTCTCCCATATTCTTGCCCTCACACACCGATGTTGAAAACCCGTTGACAGCTCGGCGCGCTCCTGTGCAAAACTTTTTTATCCACACACATTCCTCACACCACATTCTACCACAAACCACACCATTTTTCAAGTTGTCAACACCCATGTGAAAATAATGTGTACAAAGCTGCATCGTATAATTACAGCCCACTTTATTCTGGTTGGATTCTATCATTTTATTGCAGGGCACGATGCTCACGTAGCCTCGTCTAATACCACACATAATCGTTGCAGGGTCTGGCTTCCATGCCTGACTGGATACCCCATGTTTGTCCGCTGTGAGGGCCGCGCCTCTGCGCGGCCCGGTTAATTCCATACGGTCGTTGTAGGGGCGACTTTATAGTCGCCAGCGGGCTGGGCATACTGTACCGCTCATACCGCGGAGGCACTTACTTTTGAAAAAGTAATCAAAAGAAAAGCGTCTGGGTAGGTTTGCGGGCGGCCCCTACTACAGACCCGGTCGGGCATAAAACCCTGACGCTACAACAACGGGTTCCAGGGTAAACCACAGGCGATTGAAAATCGCCCCTACAATGAGCGCGTGTGGAATTAGGCAGAACAATACGGGCATCATACCCTGCATGTGCATAACACCCCCACAACAAACACAGCCACCCTCACAAAATCCTCACCATAAATCACTTGACAACCCCCCGCCACTTGGGATATAATGATACCTCAATGCCAAACCAAGGCTAAAACCGCAAACTTTTCCACCGAAAGGGGGTACCATAAATGAAGAGAACCTACCAGCCCAAGAAGCTGCATCGTAAAAAAGAGCATGGCTTCCGCAAGCGGATGAAAACCCGCAACGGCAAAAAAGTTCTGGCCCGCCGCCGCCTGAAGGGCAGATTTAGACTGACCCACTAAAGGCTTTAGCACAAGATGAAAAAAACACTCAAGCTCACCGAAAACTACCTCTTCCGCCGCATTTACCGCCGGGGCAAGAGCCTGCTGGGCTCCACTATTGTGCTCTACTACCACAAAAAGCCCGGGCAGAAGTACAACTACCTGGGGCTAACGGCCTCCAAAAAAATCGGCGGCGCGGTACAGCGCAACCGGGCGCGGCGAGTTATGCTAGAGAGCTACCGCCTGCTCGAACACAGTGTAGAGACAGGCTATACCTTTGTTATTGTGGCCCGCACCAAAGCGACAGGTGTCAAGATGCAAATAGTCAAAGACGACCTGCGCCGTTTGCTGGGCAAAATAGGGGCCATCGGCTCCTAATACTTGCGAGAGGTGACGGACAGATATTCGCTCACTCTGTCCTCCCACTTTGTGACTTCTGAATTATGAAACTCATACTCGTAACTCTACTAAAGGTGTATAGGAAGGTCATCTCGCCCCTCAAGATGCCCTGCTGCCGGTTTTACCCAACCTGCTCCACCTACGCGCTAGAGGCCATCACTGCGCACGGTGCGCTGCGGGGTGGGTTTTTGTGCGTCCGACGCATCCTCAAATGCCACCCATTCCACCCCGGCGGGGTCGACTACGTGCCGGAGGTCTTTTCTTGGAGGGGAACCCCACAGCCCACGTCCGGCAGCTGCGGCGCCGACAGCGACCTGTAAGGGCTGTTTTTACCATCAATATCTCTGACATCTGTTTCGTGGAAGGAAGAAAAAAACGTATGGCAATACTTGGCGCCCCGTTTGGGGTTGTAATGAGATGGATATTCGAGCTTGTGCAGAACTACGGGCTCGCGCTCCTACTGTTCACCATTCTCTCCCGCTTGGTTATGATTCCGCTAACCATCAAGCAGACTAAATCTTCAGCCAAAATGGCCATTGTGCAGCCGGAAATCCAGGAAATCCAAAGGAAGTACGCGGGCAACCGCCAAAAAATCAACGAAGAAATGATGGCACTGTACGGCAAGGTGGGCTACAACCCCACCGCCGGATGTCTGCCAATGCTGGTTCAAATGGTTATACTGTTCGGTATAATCGACGTTATCTTCCGCCCGATGACCCATATCCTCAACTTAACTGCGAGCGTTATCGACCGCGCCAACGACATAACAACCTGGCTGATAGCCGAGGGCCTTATGGACGCAAGCGCGCGGGCGCAGCAGTCAATCGAGCTGGCCACACTCTACGCGATCGACGGCGGCCTGGTCGAATACTTCCACGAAATCGGCCCAACCTATATCACCAGTATGCAAACGTTTGCTGGGCAGATGCATTTCTTGGGCACCTTCAACCTTATGGACACCCCCAGCCTTGAGATGAATGCGCTCATCCTCATACCAATCCTTTCCGGCGTTACCTCGGTCTTGCTTACCATGGCGACCATGGGCCAGATGGGAGCCCAAGCCCCCGGTATGCCCAACATGAAGATCATGATGTGGATGATGCCGGTATTCTCCACGGTCTTCACATTCATGATTCCCGCCGGCGTCGGCATCTACTGGATCTACGCAAACGTTATCGGTTACATCCAAGCTAAGATTCTCAAGATATTCTATAACCCAAAAGAGATGGCTGAAAAGCACAGAGCGCAGATGGAAGAGATCAAAGAGCGCGAGCGCCAAGAGCGTAAGGCAGCTAAAGAGCGCGCCAAAGAGCGCGGCGAGACCGATGATATTGAATCCATGTCCAAAAAGGAGCAAAACCGCCGCAGGCTGGCCGAGGCCCGCAAGCGCGACGCTGAAAAATACGGTGATAGCTACCACGAAGACGACGATTAGCAGGTGCGGATACATCCGCTTTGCCGCACGGGCAGGGATGGAACCCTGCCCCCAAATTCTAGGGTCGGGCTTCCATGCCCGGCTGCACCTTTACGACATTTTCCGGTTGATATTTGCCCAGTCTAGCCTACTGTCAATTGCAATTCAGGAGGAGACACGATGCCATGCGCAACGAAATAATACAGACCGACAAGACTATAGAAGGTGCCATAGAGTCCGCCTGCCAAAAGCTGGGCTGCTCCCGGGAAGACTGTGAGTGGGAGATTCTCGACCTTCCCAAGCGCGGTTTTCTGGGTTTTAAGAATACTCCGGCCAAGGTTCGGGTAAGTGTTCCCATGCCGGAACAACCGGCGGTTGCCATGCCTGGCAAAAGGCCGGCATCTCAGCCGGCTTCTGCGCCTAAAGTGCCTCCCGCCGAGACCAGCGCGCCTCAGCAGCGTCCGCCACGGGCAAAAGCACCACAACGCCCCGCAGCGCCGCCAAAAGCCGCGGAGCCCAGGCCGGTCCCAGTTCAGCAACCACCACCCGCGCAGCTACAGCCCGATGAAAAACCCACTGCCGACGCCCTCGAAAAAGGCGAGCTCGCCTGCGCTTACCTGCGCACTGTGCTGGGCGTGTCCGGCCTTTCCGGCCCGGTCGAAGTCGAGCCGGTCTGGGAGAGCGGTGGCGTCTGCCTTAAAATCACAGGCGAGGGCGTGGGCCAGATTATTGGCCGCCGGGGTGATACCCTGGACTCCCTCCAATACCTGAGCAGTCTGGTCGCCAACCGCGGCGGGGGAGACTACCTTCGCGTTACTGTCGACTGTGGCGACTACCGCCAACGCCGACGCGCTACTCTCGAGGCCTTGGCCAAAAAGCTGAGCGCGCAGGTGCTCAAAACCGGCCACAACAAGTCCCTCGAGCCTATGAACCCCTTCGAGCGGCGGATTATCCACGCCACCGTCTCCAACATTGAGGGCGTCTCATCGGCGTCTGTGGGCGACGAGCCCAACCGCCGCGTGGTTATCACTCTGCCCGGTGGCAGACCCCGCCGGGATGACCGCCCACGCGACCGTGATCGCGCGGACCGCGCTCCTCGTCCTCAGACCCAAGCTGTGCCTACCGCATCCACTCCCCGCCCCGATTGGCCGGACAAAGGCGCCAAGGGTGACCGCCCTAATGACGCCGAGAACACCACTCCCGGCCGCAGATCAATGCCTCCAAGAGGTGGTCGTGGCCGCGACGGAGACAGGCGTTCAGGTGGCAGAGATCGCGACCGCAGGGATCGTCCGCCGGCGTACCAGCCCACCAAAGACAAGCCAGACACCCCACCCACCGAGGCCGAAAACAAGCCGCTCTACGGCAAGATAGATTTAGAGTAGCCGCGCACCCTGAATACGTACCTTACGAACCTGCCGTGGATGATTGGGCGAAAGTTTTTTCGTCCGGCATATGCGGCAGGTTTTTGTAATATTTGCGCATTTGCCTCGTATTGGCGTGTAAGTGCGATTTAAAATCGCCCTCGGTTTTCCACAAACCTGTCGTTGTATGGTCGGGTTTCCATGCCCGACCGGGCCTGTTGTAGGGGCGACTTTTAGTCGCCCGCGGGTTTAGATCAAGGTTTAGGTATAAGTTCAAGGCTAAATTATAAATCAGCCTTTTGCTGGTGGTGTTACACAACGTCCGGCAATCACGGGCAGTCTTTGAACCGGTGGGTTGGGATTTAGGCCGATGCCCGCCCGCAAACTTGCCCATCCGCTATGCGAGCTCGGGTTTAGAGTAAGGAATTCTCGCGATGAGATGTTAGCTGTTGACTGTGCCACTATTGACAAAACGGGCTTCGTGTTTTGTTGCATTTCATATGATATGGCTGCGAGACAAAGAAAAGTAAGTGCCCCCGCGGCATGAGCGGTACAATAATCCCAGCCCGTAGGCGAATTTAAATCAAGTCCTTGACCCTGACCTTAAACTTGACCTTGGCGGTCGGGGATGGAACCCCGACCCTACAGCGCCAGGTTGGGGCAAATCACGGGGCCCCACGTAAACTGCGGGCGGGAGAATCCCGCCCCTACAGCGGCAGGATTGTGGGGATTGGCGAGACGCCCAGTGTGAAGCCCATACAACGACGTAAGCCTAAACGGGCATGGAGCCAAACCCTATAACGACAAATTTGTGGTAAACCGCGGACGATTGAAAATCGCCTCTACAACGACAGGTTTGGCGAAACACCGGGACACACGGGATGCTGCCCCTACAACAAACCTAACCATAACCGCCACATTATGGCCCGATATACCCACATCACCCACCCCCCAAGAAAGGCCACAACCATGACCACACCTACCCCCACAATTGCCGCCATAATCACCCCGCCAGGCGCGGGCGCAGTTGGCATCGTCCGCCTCTCGGGACCGGATGCCCTAGCTATTGCCGAGCGCATCTTCAACCCGGTTAGCCCGGAGCTAAAGCTCACGGCCATGCAGGGCTATCGGGGCGCTCTGGGCCTTGTGTTTGATACCGACGGTCACTTCGACCAAGCAGTGGCATTTGTTTACCGCGCCCCCAAAAGCTACACCGGTGAGGACGTCGCCGAGCTCTGTTGCCACGGTGGCAGCTATGCCATACACCGGCTGTTGAGCGCCTGCATCAAGGCTGGCGCGCACCCGGCGGCTCCGGGGGAGTTTACCAAGCGGGCGTTTTTGAACGGCAAGCTCGACCTCGCTCAAGCCGAGGCTGTCATGGACCTTGTCGGAGCGCAGGGCAAAGCCGCTGCCAGAGCCGCGCTCACAGCCCTGGACGGTGCGCTGGGCGAGAAAATCTCTGCGCTGGCTGGTAAGCTTACCGCGCAGGCCGCGCATGTAGCCGCCTGGTGCGACTATCCCGAAGACGACCTTGAGCCGGTCGAGCTCACCGCACTGACCAGCGCCATACAAAACGCCATTGCTCAGCTACATGAGCTGCTGGCAGGATACGACACCGGCCGCCTTATCCGCGAGGGAATCAGTGCTGCCATAGTCGGTCGGCCTAACGTGGGCAAGTCTACCCTGATGAACCTGCTTTGCGGTCAGGCGCGCAGCATTGTCACCCACCTGCCCGGCACCACCCGCGACCTAGTACAGGAGCGCGTCAGCATGGGCGGCGTTGTGCTAAACCTTACCGACACCGCCGGCATACGCGAGAGCGACGACCTTGCCGAGCGCGAAGGCGTGGCCCGTTCCCTGACAGTCCTCGCCCGCGCCGACATTATCCTGGCGGTCTTCGATGCCTCCACATCCCTGGCAACCGACGACCACCGCCTGATAGAGCGGCTCTCCGCCCTCGAAGGTGTTCCGGTAATTCCGCTACTTAGCAAAGCCGACCTGCCGCCCCTCTTAACCGCCGACCAGCTGCCATTCTCGCAGCCGATACAGATAAGCGCCGCCACCGGCCAGGGTAGGGAAGAGCTCGAGACCGCTGTCCTTACCGCCCTACGCCTCGAGAACATCGACTCCACCGCGACACTCGTAACCAACGAGCGCCAGCGCCTCTGCCTAATTACCGCCACCGAGTGCCTTTCAGAGGCACTCTCGAGTCTGAGTGCCGGTATAACCTTAGATGCGGTCTGTGTCTGCGTTGAGTCTGCCATTGAGCAGCTGCTCACCCTCACCGGTCAGCGGGCCACTGCCGCCGTTATCGACGAAGTTTTTGCCCGGTTCTGTGTGGGAAAATAGGGGTCACGTCCGTGTGGTTTACCCTGCTGGGCCTGGCTATGTAGGGTCTGGGTTCTATCCCCGACCGCGCCTGGTGTGGGTGACGATGCCCTCATTGTCCCGCCTAATTCCACACAGCATTGTAGGGGCGACTTTTAGTCGCCTGTGGGTTTGGTCAAGGTTTAGGTCTTAAGTTCAAGTTCAAGACCAAATTTTAACTCAGCCTGCGGGCTGGGGTGGGGCTAATGTACCGCTGATGCCGTGGAGGCACTTACTCTTTGTCTCGCCAAAGAGTAAGCAGATGGCGACTTAAGGGGGGCGCGGGGGGCGCCCCCCCCAAGACCCCCCTCAACCCCCCCGCATAACATCCGGCCTCGCTGGTCGAATTTTTGCCCGGGTGGCCTCTTCGTATTTGTAATGCACTGACAATACCGGGCAAAACCATTTGCTCATGCGGTCACCAAACGCCCGACAATCACGGAGCAGGTTTTGAACCGGCAGATTGAGCTTAGGCCGATGGCCGACATCAAACTTTCCCAGCCGCTATGCGAGCCCGGGTTTAGAGCAAGGAGTTTTTGTGATGAGGTGTTCGCTATTGGCTGTACCGTTACTGACGAACACGTTGGCCGCGGAGCTGTATCGTCTGTCCGCAAACCTACCGCCCCCACTAACAACCTGCCCTTGACCTACCAGAGGGGGTCTGGGGGAGTTGTCTGCGGAGCACGTCCTTTGTGCGTAGTCAGATCCGGTCCTCCCCCAGTCGCCTTTCTTTTGCTTACTTTCTCTTTGGCGAGACAAAGAAAAGTAAGTGCCCCTGCGGCATGAGCGGTACACTATTCTCGCCCGCAGGCGAATTAAAATCAACTCCTTGACTAAAACCCGCGGACGCCGGGTCAGAGACCACTACAATAACAAATCCGCGGTACGATTGCCATCGTCCCCTACAACGATAGGTTTGGGGAAGCATAGGGACGCCTTTCTCATCTTATCCCACAAAAAGCCAACTGCCAATCCACCCAACAAAGGAGACCTCACCCATGCCCACAGCCGCATTCTACACCCTAGGCTGCAAAGTCAACCAATGCGAGAGCGCGGCTCTTGCGGGCGCGTTTGCGGCGGCGGGATTTGCCATTACGCAGCCAAGCGAACCGGCCGATGTCTATGTGATTAACTCCTGCACGGTTACGTCTACCGGTGACAAAAAATCCCTGCAAGCGCTGCGGCGGTTTCGCCGCCAGAACCCGCGTGCAATCATCGCTTTGTGTGGCTGCCTGCCCCAAGCCTTTCCCGAAAAGGCCGCGAGCGTCCCCGAAGCCGATATTGTTCTGGGCACCAAAAACCGCGCCAGCGTCCTCGAGGCTGTGCAGATACTGCTCGAGGGCAAGTCCGGTCGGTTGGTAGACATCCCGGCCCACGGCGGGGCAGGGGAGGAAGAGTTCGAGCGGCTGCCCGCCTCACATCCCACCGAGCGTACCCGTGCATTCCTCAAAATCCAGGACGGCTGCGAGCGCGAGTGCTCCTACTGCATCATCCCCAAGGCCAGGGGGCCGCTGCGTTCCCGCTTACCCGCCGACATCATCACCGAGCTCGAAGCCTTTATCGCCGCCGGCTACAAGGAAGTCGTACTTTCCGGCGTCAACCTGGGCTGCTACGGCCACGACCTTGGCCTGAGCCTTATCGACGCTGTCCGCACCGCCTGCGAGATACCCGGCCTTACCCGGATTCGCCTCGGGTCAATTGAGCCCGACCTGCTCGACGAGGCTGCGGTTGCCGCACTAAAATCGCATAGCGACAAGCTCTGCGACCAGTTCCACCTGCCCCTCCAAAGCGGCTGCGATAAAACCCTTGCCCGAATGCGCCGCCCCTACACCACCGGCGACTACCATCGGGTTGTGGAGCTGCTGCGTGAGGCATTTCCCGGCTGTGCAATAACCACTGATATAATGACCGGATTCCCCGGTGAGAGCGAGCATGAGCACAGCGCCACCCTCGCTTTTATCCAGGAGGTAGGCTTTGCCCGGGCGCATATTTTCTGCTATTCACCCCGTCCCGGCACTCCAGCCGCCGAGCTGCCCGAGCAAGTTCCACCGCAGACGGCCGCACGCCGCGCCGGCGAAATTACAGAGCTAACAACCTCCTCCCGCCAGGAGTTTTTGCGCTCCCGTGTCGGCAAAACGCATCCAGTTCTCTTCGAGGTCAGCAAGGATGGTGTTTCGCATGGGCACACCCCTTGCTACACCCATGTGCGGGTGAGCGTCCACGGCGACCTCTCCAACCAGATTTTGCCGGTGTGCATAATCGCCTCCGAGGGCGCCGGCTGCGTAGGACGTGTCGCCCCCGACGCGCCGGCCAACTCCACACAGCCGCTGTAGGTACGATTCCCATATCGACCTGCCTAACTCCGCACACGCTCATTGTAGGGGCGATTTTCAATCGCCCGCGGTTTACCGGGGACTCATTGTTGTACGGTCTGTTTTCCATGTCCGCCTAGGTTTACTATGTAGCCTGATGTTGTAGGGGGCGATGGCAATCGTCCTGTGGGCTTAGCTTTGCTCAAGGTTTAGGTCTTAAGGTCAAGTTCTAGTTCAAGAGCAAATTTTAACTCAGCCTTCGGGCTGGGATATTGGTACAG
>Ga0136643_10018470_pt1 | contig 10515 bp, 4 predicted proteins | sample TergutLab28metaG_FD_96883 | JGI IMG/M metagenome (GOLD analysis project Ga0136643, IMG submission 96883) | Labiotermes labralis P1 segment gut microbial communities from Petit-Saut dam, French Guiana - Lab288 P1 (version 3) (version 3) | ecosystem: Host-associated > Arthropoda: Insects >... | reverse complement strand
CCCAAGTAATCCCCTTGATTACAGCAAACTGTTTAACTCTATATAAGGGTTGCCTATATGCCTAGAATAGTCTTTGAAGCCATCTAAAGGAACTGCATTTGAGTGGTTATGCTTTTCTTGGTGCCCTCAATGCCCAGAAGTATTCTTTATTTTAGGGTGGTTTCCAATTTAGGCAGTGAAAAGAAGTTTAGCATGTGCAAGGTCAGGTAAATTAGATGGGAGACTGATTTCAACAGGGGCATGATATGTCATCTGTAAAGCTGTGTGGAACAAACTTCATGCACAGTAGTACGTAATTACCATCAGTGTCAGATCATCAAATTACATGGCAACATGTTTTCACCAAAATTAGGCCACCTGCTGGCCAGTTCTTTCTGTAATTATTAGATGATACATGTTGCTTACTAGTTTAAAATCATAAAAATATGTAACAGCATAATGTAATATTAAAGTAATTTCAGTGTTGAATATATCTGATTTGTTGTCTTCCCAGGAGATTTCTCCTTGGTTTGTTCCATGATATGCAATGGTCTATTAGATGTGACTATTAGTAAGCATGATTAATACTGGTGTATAGTAAATTATTTGTGTATTTCATGTTCGTATTTTTTATCTGCTAGATAGCCAAGCAAATTTGCTTATATAAAAAAATGTTAATGAAGAATCTGATGAGTCAATTATTGTAGATTTGATTCTCATTAGGTTTAGGCTCATTTAAGGGTCCCTGGCTACCAGTGCACAAACTTATGCAGCTGTTTCCTGGTTTTGAGCAGTTGACAGGTACTCATTCCTTGGATCATCTTTGAGATCCTCATGATCCTCTTGAATCTTTTGTACCTTTCGAAGACATGTATGGTTTTGATTTCCATAAACAGTTTCAAGCATCCTGTACATTTCTGTAGCTGTGTTCCCAAGTTTGCACAGCACTTACACCCAGGGCTGCTATGGATGAACACAGAGCTAGAGCCTTCTTTTCACTAACTCTTTAATGATGAAGCGCAGGCTGCTTTCTTTAAAGACACAATTCGTACTGCGCAGTAAACACTTTTCATCCCGGTTATAAAAACCCATCAGTTTATGATATGGCACCAGTTGCTGTTTGTTCTCAGATAAATACAAAACACATAAATACACTGTGGGCAGAGCGTACAGTTGTTGAATGTTAAAGTTGTTGGTGCATCATGTAACCAGTAGGCTTTAAAAGGCTAATCCCTGATAGTTGTAACACAAGCTAAAAGAATCAGCTGCAATTTGTTTATGTGCCAAACCCCACCTGTATGATAGAATCAATTCTGGAACATTATTGTTTGACCATATAGCAAACAGAAAGTAAACATACAAACTGAAGAGAAACATGGCAGCTTGCAATATGATTCGTTGCTAATGCAAATGAAAATGAAGAACACTTGACCATTGAAAAAATTTGATAAGATTTTAGCAGAAATGAACTAATTACCACCAGTCCACTGAATTATCTTTGAAAGAACATTATGTCTCTGTAATGTGTCCTTGCAGAAGTAAGTGTAGTGTACTGATTCTGTTGAAGTATCGTTATTTTTTTAGTGTAAACCCCAATCATATTGGTGTATTTGTCCTTTCTTGGCATGAGTTTAGATATGAGACACAGTAGAGACTGGACTATTGCATTCACAGCCATTTCTCCTTCATCATTATTGTGGCATCATCAGCCTTCCAAGTGTTGCTTCAGTGGCCCAATTGATATGTTTGGATCCAAAGTACCTAGTGAAATGACTGCAGCAACTCTTGTGTCCAATGTGTGCTTTGTGGGGTTGCATAGTTGTGCATAAGGCCCACATCTTGTGACAATATTTGTTTCATTCACTGAAGCAACACTTGGTAGGTCACCAGTTCCACAATAGTATTGGCTTTTTGTGAATGATAGCTAATGAAACAGCTCATTTCTATTGCAGAAGAATTTTTAAGCTTTTACCTAAATGGAACAAATGCAACAGTGTGCTTGGGGATTATGTTGAAAAATAATGACACTTTATTGGAACAAATGCTGCATATAAAGTTTTAATGTTGTCTCAATTTTTATGACCTATGGAACCTTACTTATTGAATAAGGAATTATACATCACTGAGTGTGGCAACATTGGTATACTGACTGGTTAACTGTGTTGCATTGGTGATTGTGAAATGTCAGCTTGATGTGCTACTCAAGGCAGGTTGTTTGAAGCACAAGCATGAGTTTTTCATGAGAAAATAGAATGGGTGTTCATCATATCAGTCACAGCAGAGTGCCAGGTGTCATTTGGACATGCATTTCCTGAGTTATGCACTCTTAAAAAATAATCTGCCATGTTGTTAATCGTACTTATGAAAAAGGCAGCATGAACAACAAGAAGGGATCTTGTCAGCCATCCTCTCATACTAATGAAACATTGATTGATGTTCATCTGTGCTAACACAGACACCCAGAAAACTAATCAGAAGACTGTCAGCAGAAATTTGAAAAGTTGCAATAAGCATCTGAAACTCTTGCTGTAACCAGATTCGCATGGCATATGAATGCAAAGAACTGTACAAAGAGCAATATGTGTGCTACAGTGAGAGATTTCAACCACCCATCTGGAATGGTGTTGGTACTGCACTAAGTTTTCTTTACACCTGAAATATGGTGTCATCTGAGTGGACACATTAACAATCAGAATAACAGGATGCAAAGGAGCCTAAATACACATGCTTTCACTGAGGTCCCATAGAGCAGTGAAAAAGTTGGTAACATGTGTGCAGCGTCATATTGCCAGTTGCCTTCAGAGAAGGTGTGACAGCTGAACACTGCGAGTAATTAACCATGCAGTTCATTTAATTGCTGGATGAAACCAAATGGATTGCTGGTTGCAGTAGGGTAGTACAGCTGTGTGCACAGGCAGGTTCATTGGTGACCATGAAATTTCAAAGAATCTGTGCCCACCACATTCACCAGACCTCACATCCCCAGATTTTACTTCAGAGATGTTTTAACAGTGCATACCTACAGACACTTACTCTGGAAGAACTTCATCGAGACACGGAATGATGCTTAGCAGCCACATCCCAGGCAATGCCTGGCTGTATGTGTATTTGTCATGTCTTTTGTTTCATTAAGGTGGTTTTGTTTTCCTTGGTTTTCGTTCTACATTCAGAGAAGTCTTTGACTCCCTGAAATTTCAGTTACCTGCTGAATTCATATTTATTGTAATATAATATGAAGTTTTATGTGTCAAAAGTTAAAGGGAAGACTAGACCAAACAGTACTCTGTTTAACAAAATGGACACTCAGTAGATGTGTATGTGTATGACACTGTGACTAGATAAGTATTAGGTGGCTAGAAAGGCAACCGTTACAACTTGGTAGTAAATGTTTTAAATCTTATGGCTGCTGAAAAATCACTGCCTTAGCATTTTATACAGTATTTGGTTTTTGATGTTGAATATATGGTATAAGTGCAAAAGAAATAAGTGTAGAAGTTACAGGCTGAAGATTTGAGAATTTGTGCACACAATTGAAAGTCTGACAACATTAAAATGTGAACATAATTTGTATACCATACTTCACTGAAGTATCATATTTAAAAAGGAAACTTACACATTTAAAAGAAAATTAGAAGTGCTGCAATTGTAACACAGCAAATATAAATGTGGGATAAAAGAACTAAAAAGATGTACACATAAAAGTCACAGACATACAGATTATGAGAATATGATGGCTGTAATCCTTTACTTATTATTCATTAATCAAAAATAGCGCATAGCATGCACATGGAATTTTCTTCATTGGGTGCTATGGCATTCTGTTGGAAATACACATATCTTCTTTGGTTAATTCTTGAAAGAGGGCCTTGAGAGTTTTGTTCATGTACCATTATGAATTAACCATCACACAAAAGAACATGGGATCTGTGATTTTGCACATAGAGCACTCCGTGCACCGACTTTTCAATAAGAATAGCATGGATTTTAGTAGCAGGTGTTTTATGAGTTTGTGGAACCACTTTAATGAAATTAGTTCTAGTTCCAGATTTGAAGAAACTGTAAGTGCAGGTTGAAAATGGTATATCTCCAATTTTGAATGTATGTAACTTTTTTATGGCTTTAAGAAGGGTTCAGTCCCAGTATTATTTCATGTCTTGGTGACTTCTTGCTGTCAGCACATGCTGTGATTGATGTCATAAGAACAGTTTCATGCCCCTTTTTGTACACCTTAACACATGTTGTGTGGAGGTAACAGTGAATGTGGATACTGCCACTGAAATTTATGAATACTCTTGTCCTTAGTTTCTTTCTTCTAACATGAACATGCATTGTTCAGTTCTGTCCCTCGCTGTGCCTCAACACAAACGCATTGAATGCTCATATCTGACGGTCACAAGAACAAGTATACAATAATTGATAGAAATACATACCTGTTATCAGGGTGTCTTTGTAGTGGCAGGCTGTGTTTATATTAAGAGATGAGTCAGTGCATACTGACCACTAAGTGCCTAAATGATACGTAAAACAAAATACTGTAACTGTTGGCTGAACATCTCTGTATATACAGTAATGTGTGATTTGTGTGCATGAAAGTTGTGTAATATTGCATCTTGGTTTTTAAGACTGTTTGTAAATTTTCTAGAACATTAGCATAAATCTTGTAATATTATGACTTGGTAGGTATAATTAGGTGTAGAAGTTAATGTGCATATTCTTATTGCAGATGTGGCTCCCGTTTAACAACAGATGGAAGTGTAACAGAATACTCTAAACAAAACGAGGAGCAAACCAGTATGAGTTGTGTGCTCTGAATGCGGTACCAGTAAAGACATTGGAGACCACTTACAGGGTTTAAAGATTTGATGAATGAACCCGCTTTCTAAATGCGACGTTATAATTTCCACCTTAGGTGCGTTGTACATTGAAATGCATCACTTTTGCTTGTAATACAGAGTTATTTATCTTTTCATTCTATAGGCAGAGTTGATGTTCCTCTCTCATTGTAGTGTGAAATGTTAAAAACTTGCAGTTTGCACTAGAATTTTCAAAGATTGACCATCTGATAATATGGGGCTAGATGGCCTAAGTGACTTCTTTATTAACCTCTTAATGTCTTACTAAATGCATTGCTATTAACTGTTCACTATCATGTCAGTTTATTACTGTAATATTTAAGTAAATGAGACTGGACATACTGGCCACTGTCACACAGGCCATTTTCGCAAATATTATAGAATTTTGTAGACAGTCTGCTACAAAAAGCACTGTGATTTTATAATTTTGTGTAGTGAGAAGTTTTACAGTGATGTTTAATTGTATAGCATGGCAGTTGCAAGTTTTTCATACAGTCACATATGAGCTCTTTCATATGAAATAAGTAAGGAGGCAGAAGTACATGTATTGCTTGTACAAGGACAAATTTTAGATATGGAAGTCCAAGAATATGCATTTTGAATCAATTCTGTTTATTGTATTATTACTTACTGTTAGCTCCTATGTGTTGTGGCTTATCTGAACCATCATCAGGGATAACAAAGAACAAGAGAAAATGTGCATGTAAACACTAGTGTACATCTTCACTGGAGTGCATAGCTAATGCAGGTGTAAGACATAGCAGTAAGTTTTATGTATACAACATAAATGTTGATTAAAGCTTGAAGGATTAAAATAATGATAAGTGTGTATTCAGTTATCGTAATTCACACGTGTATGAAGATATAGTACAACGTATATATTTGCATCCAAATAGCTATGATTTCTTGAATCCTTATATGATTCCAGTCTCGGTAAGTGAGTATTGTGATGCGTACTGTTCAAAAGAACCTGCTGTACTCTTTTCTTGATGAAAACTTGAATGATAAAAAATGTAAACAAGGTAAAATTCTCCCTATAACAGTAAGTGAAGGTCCAGAGGGGGAGTGGAGATATAGTTCTACTCTTTTAACCTTGGCACCAGTTGGGAGGTGGATGGTCAGTGCCACACCTTGTCTTCTTTATCTCCAGGAAAGAGACCTGGTACTCATTGTACATGAGGCTGGCAGGGCCTTGGAGATGGTGTGGATGGGTACGTAAAACTCTCACCCCTACTGAGTTTTGAACACCAGACTGTCCAGTCCATAGGGAGTTGCTTTAGAGACTATGCTATCCTTGCCACCCACACACACACACATGAATTAAGATAATTAACACACACATTTGTCAATATTTTAATCCCTCAAGTTGTAATCACATTTATATAACTGATTGTTCGGGGCAGAGTCCTTTGTGAGAAGCTAGTCAAGAAATACCCCTGATTTTTTTTGGAAATCAAAGGTTTATTACTGCATTCACAAGTGTGTGCCACCTGTCCCTAGCCTAGGGCCAGACCAATCCAGTCCATGCCTCCCATCCTACATGACGGTAAAGGTAAAGCAGTCCCGTTACAGGTCTGGAGTGGCCCAGAGAGTTCCAGGAAGTTAAGGTTCCCAGATTACATGACAACGGCACAGGATGGTGACATGGTTGTCAGCCTAATGCACTGGCCGTCTTTATCCCCAGGAAATACTCCTGGTACTCATTTCTGTTAGAGGCTGAGTCGACGCCAGGGCCATAGTGCAGCCGGAAGGATATTATGTCAAAAAAAAATCCACTGACACCAGCTGGGATCGAACCAGCGGCCTTCTGATTTGTAGCACAGCACCATAACCACTGTGCCACCATGGTCCCCCATCCTACATGAAGATTCATTAAATATTATCCTCCCATCTACATGTGGGTATTCCAAGTGGTGTCTTTCCCTCAGTTCTCCCCACCAAAACCCTGTATGTACCTCTCATGTCTCAAATGCATGCCACATGCCCCACCCATCTCATTTTGGTCACATGAATAATATTTGGTGACGAGTATAGATCAAGAACCTGTCATTATGTAGTTTTCTCTGTTCCCCTGTCAGCTGGTACATCTTAGGCCCAAATATCTTCCTCAGCACCCTATTCTTGAACACCCTCAGCTTATGTTCGTCGCTCAGTGTGAGAGACCAAGCTACACACCCATGTAAAACAACAGGCAAAATTACATTTCTCTATGTGTTAATATTTATATTTTTGGATAGAAAATTGGAGGACGAAAGATTCTACACCAGCCAATAGCAAGTGTTCCCTAACTTCAGTCTGCTCTTAATTTCTCCATGCATGGACTTTTCATTTATGAGGGTTGTACCGAAATATCTGAACTGTTCAACCTTTGAGTGGAATTAACATTTATATTGTGTCTATAAAACTTGCTGCTAATGTCTTATACATTCATTAGCTACGCACTCTAGTGAGGATACACACTAGTGTTTTCTTTGGTACTTGGTTCTCCATGATGGTGGCACAGGTGAGTTGAAACATGTAGGAAAAAATAGTATGTAATAATAATATATGCAAATTCAACTTGGGTGCATTTCATTGGACTTACAGATGTAATTGTGTAATGAAGAGAAAATGGAAATTATTAAGGACAAACCTTGCTAATCAAAAGGCTTACAGTGAAATCTACCATGTAAAAACATTATGTAGGTCATAACTTATGTTAAGCATATTAAGGCCCTTAAAAGTTTACAAAGTGTATGAAACACATCAGTATTGCTGTACCAGGGAGTAAAGTTTAGCACTAAACTATGTAGGACCTCCCCTTTTTATGCAAAACATATTCAGTACATTTTTCACCATTAGAGGGCCAGTCTTGATTTTGAAACATCTTTTTGGCTACATTTAGTGGTTTTGTGGTAGATCATTAAGCATGATGGAGTGTCTTATCCTTCTGTGTGACAGTGGCCACAATGAAATTAACTTTTCTTTACTGAAATGAATCGAATAATGTGTGTCTGGTCAAGACTGCATAAAGCTGAGTAGATGAAGCCATGATTGGCTTTGTTAAAATTAGTCACTCTGTGATACGCTGATAGAATGAGTTCTGTCAGCTGTGTTTTTAAGTTGGACCTTTCTGTGTAGTTAGTGTAGATAGTTATCTGTTGCTTTGTATCTGTGAGAGAAGCTTAGGAGTGTGGCATTGAGCATCATCATCATCATCAGTATTTGTATTGTTATTATTCCTTTAGGTGGTTCTGTATGAAAATACGGTAGAAAGACAGTAGCTGACTTTTGGAAAATGCATGATACAAAATTAGAGATACCGTTCAAATATAACGTGTGTACATTTCATATACATGATGATCCACCTTGGGAACTACCATAATTATGAAATCCAAGTGGTAGTAACTAAGTTCTGAATAATTCAAAATACTGTGTACCACTTTTTCTGTAGGCTGTATAGTTATGTGGAAGAAGCAGAAGAATTTCCTGTAAAATATTTATGTTTTGGTTTGTAAAGAATACAGTAATTGCATTTGGTGGGAGAGTGTAGAATATGCCATGTGTACAGTAGATTGTTTTGTGCCTGAATACAATGCCATGGTTGAAGTTCATTTGCCAGTATATGAGAATGTGGGTTCTTCTGATATCATATATCTATTTCAAAAAATTAAAGATACTAACATGCAAAATTATCTGTGGCTGCACAAAATTTTCTGGCATTGTTATGGTAAATGTCTTTGAATAGAGTTTTGTTCTCACACCATTTCCTCATGCAACCTGCCTTGTTTCAGATACATGATAATCAACTATTTATATTTGTCACATTGATGTAAGAATGTCCTCAGTGTGAAATCTTATTGAGAAAGTTCACATTATTTACAAGACACAGTGGATTCTGAAATAAGAATTTCACTCATTGAAGGATGAGGTTTTGTAGTCTGAGCTGAATATTCCATTTTTTACTTTATCCCATTCGCAGTCTTCTTCTAGTTCCAATTCAGAACATAAATGTGAGTTCCGTTGTATCTTACTGTGTATCTTGTGGCCTAGGGGTTGATCAGGTAAATACTCCGTCTTTTATCTTGTCTGTATATTTATGGGGAAAAAAATGTAGTATTACTGTATACTTTCAAAGATACAGGCTGCCTCATATTCTTTTAAAATTAAAGTAAAGTAATAGTTTTGTTCAGTAATCGTGATGTGAAAAATATGACAGGAAAGTATTTTTAAGTACTAAAGTAATATTCTTGCACCTGCTGCCCAAAATATTGGCACACACTTTGGGTAAGGCTCTTCTCAGTAAAAGTGTACGTATGCAACCCACTATTTACAAATTCTTTTAAGACAGTGGATTAACAGCGTGTGTGATTCAGTTTCTGTAATGACTCCTCATCATATACTTATTTATTCTTTATTTTATTTAAGGGAATATCTGCCCAGACATATATATTTAATTTGCAAATAAAGAAATCTTGAAAACTGTGGTGCTTTTGAGATGATTAAACAGTTGTGTGAGAGTTATGTTTATTAAACTTCATAAGTGCACATACATGTATTTAAATCTTCATCCTTAACACTGATTTTGAAAGGTGTGCTATTAATTATGAGTGATATTTATGTGAGGGACTGATCTCCAACTGGAAAATTTGAAGTGTGGTAAATTTTGAGAAGTGCATTATATTCCAAAAGAAGAGTGGAATCCTGTACTGTAGACCATGGAGGTCACTAATATGGGCTTCTGTTTTATGACACCATATGTAGGTGGTTACCTGTGTGCTTCAGCACAACACACTGCATTCATCTTCTGCTGGAATGTGGAGGCAGCATGTGTTCATCAGAAACATTGGTAATCACATACATGGTCTCAGCTTAGAAGACCAAAGGATGAATCTTCACCACTGTGGAAGCATCAAATTATACATGTAATATCAAACATTGATAATTCTTTAAACGTAACTGTACACATATCAGATATTCGTTTATAAAGAAAAAGATTAATTTGATTATCTGTGATTGTGCGCATCATTGTGTTGAAAACTTTCAGTTTTAAAAACGAGCCATGTGGTGCCAAATATTTTGAGTTTTCTGTGGAGGTGTGCAACACAAGCTATGTTCTTGTACATCAAGGCCACCAAGGGGTGGTCCAATACTACATGTTGAGATACCCATACGGATGTAGCAGTCCTTACAGTTTTTTTTTTTTTTTTCTTTAATTTAGTAGAGGACATCCTGTTATGTTTAAGTATAATATTAAAATGAAAGAGAATATATACTTCATCAAACACAGCTATCTTATATTTTATTAATTTAAATATTGGCAACTAGTTTTGGCCTAGGCAGGCCATCATCAGGCCAAAATATTTATAAAAACTTAAATGCCTGTGTATACAATGTATTTTTCGTCAATGTCATGGGATCCAATTTATAATCATATAGCTCTGCCTGCAGTAGTTATGTTGTCTATGGTAAGTTTAACAAACATTGTACACATATTGTTGAAATATTGAAACTGATGGTGTTAATTGTAAAAGTATATAAGGGGGTACACAGTATAAAATATTATAAGGTTATTAGGTGTGTGTATATATATATATATATATATATATATATATATATATATATTTGTTTCTCTTTTTTATTTGTTTGTTTTTTTTTATTTTTTTTTTTCTCTGTCACACACAACATAAAAATAAATTTATAT
>Ga0136643_10018469_pt1 | contig 10517 bp, 11 predicted proteins | sample TergutLab28metaG_FD_96883 | JGI IMG/M metagenome (GOLD analysis project Ga0136643, IMG submission 96883) | Labiotermes labralis P1 segment gut microbial communities from Petit-Saut dam, French Guiana - Lab288 P1 (version 3) (version 3) | ecosystem: Host-associated > Arthropoda: Insects >... | reverse complement strand
CCTATCAAACCTCTGTGTGGCCTGTTTACCCACTGCTAATCTTTCCCTAAACTTTGCAATCACCAGATAGTGATCTGTATCACAATCAGCTCCCCTAAAACTTCGCACATCCAGTACACTCGATTGCCATCTCCCTATCTATCAATAAATGGTCAATCTGGTTGTGAGTCTTACCATCAGGGGAGGTCCAGGTGTATTTATGAATGTTCCGGTGAGGGAACATCGTGCTCTTAACCACCAGATTTTGTGATGTGGCGAAAAGTTGGTTAATTACTAAGATTATACTGAGATGCGCGGTCAGCAAAACATCAAAAAATTTAAAAAAATGTTTTTGTGTAAAGGAATTCTGTTTCATTGGAGGTATGTCACTATACCTGACTATAGAAAGTGATGTAAACATATGTTCTGTTATATGAGTAATATGGGACATACTTTTGTGATAGAATTAGTAGTCTCAGACATGACTTCACGAAGATCTCTGAACAGAAGATCGTTGTTCTTGTCTAGGAAACCATCTACATTGTAGATGACATCTCCAGCATAGTGCTTCAGGCAGAACTCCTGAAATTACAAAATATTTTCTTCACAGTATTGACTCTTTATCATCAGTTGTTAATTACCAGTAATATACTTGTACTTATTTTTATGATCAGGATCTGAAGCAATGTACTGTACTGCACCATTTTTATATCAATCATGGAGAGAAGGCTCTTGGAGTTTCAGACCTTTATCATCTCATTGTTTGATTTTGTCTTGTTGGATGGCACCACAGAATCTGAACTCCATTAGGGTATTGAATTTTGAAGGTCAGTAGAATTCTCGCTTGGTTGCACAGCATAAAAGAAATAAGAAATTCCAACTGAAGCAGTATCCATGGGGTAGTATTGACTTTAAATGTGACTAACCCAAGACTTTGTAAATATGAAGTTAAAAAGGATTCCAAGTCCTTGTTCATTTTGCATTTCATTATTTATACGTTGAACAGATGGTATTCTTGGACATGACGCAGTGTAGTTTGGTAGACAGGATTCAATGTTCTGAAAGAACCTGCTGCCACCCATATTCTTTGTCTGAGATGGAGGCAGCAAGTTCTCCCAAGTGTACCTATACCACACTGCACAGCATCATATCTCAGGAAAGTGTGATATATGCATATATATATATATATATATATATATATATATAATTCTATAAAGGACCATTGGTATCGGGTATTAAAGCTTTTAATCACCTACCTAACCATTTAAGACTTTTGGTCAGTGATGTGAAATGTTTTAAAATATCTCTTAAGAGAATTTTATGTCACCATTCTTTTTATACGATTAAGGAATTTTATGATTACAATGAAAACAAGCCCATATAAATTTATTTATATGAGGTATGAACCTAACCTACTTCTGCTATGAACTCTTATGACAAATACATTATTGTAATGGACTGGCATTATTGATTATGTTTACTCTATATTGTATCTGACCAGTTCCATATCCACATGGATTTTGTTTCCTGTATGGATTTACGGAATGTAAATAAAAGAAATGAAATGAAATGAGATGAAATATATACTCATTGCCATCAGAACTTCAATTACATGTATTATGGTACACTTTGCAAAAAGCGCATATGTAATGAGGAGGTTACATTCCTTTGTGCCCACCTGCATTCCCACATTTCCTATCTGAAGGTATTCATCTCATTCTGATCATGTGTTGCACCTAAACTTAAAGGTGTGGGACAAATTTAATTTCGGTGCTATAAGTTCATTATCATCTCTTCTTTATATGAAGCTGAAGTAAAAATTTTATTATTTTTGTAAAAAATGATTACGTATACAAATAATATTAAAGTACCTGTATGTGGCTCATTATGATCTACAGTGCTTGTCTGAACAATTTGTGTATTTATACATCATTCTTAATGAAAAATATCTGTGTATCTGTGGTGTTAAGTAAGTCTGAAATAACAGATTTGTATCTACAGCATGTGCAATGTGTGGCTGTTAGAGTCCTGGAATGATTTTATTGCATATATTCCTGTATACTTAAAACTGCATGAAAGGGCCTACTTTGAAAGTAGTACTCTTGAGTGGCTACACATGCAGCCCAGCCATGCTGCCACTGTTGGAGACAGTAGTGGAAATCCTCTGTCCGAATACCTTCATGCCTTATCATCACATTCTTCTGAGCATCTGTGATGTCCCAAAAACCTTATCCCTTCAAACTGGATTTTAATATTAAGAAGAGCCAGCAACCACTGGGGGGCCGAATTCGTTCCGGAATGGGGTGTTCAGTTCAATGACAGATTTTTTGCCACAGACTGCTGGGCAGTTGGCGTTTTGTGAGCTGGAGTGTGGCCATGGTGGAGGAACCCATTGTTGGGTCACAATTTAGGCCTTTTTCTGTGCATAGTTTCAAATAACCTCATTAATATTTCTGAATAATGAGCCTGGTTAATTGTTTAACCTTGTCTCAATAAAGAGGACTCTGCACTTTTTGTGGAAAATTTCTTCAGTACCTTCCACATCCTTCTGGCCCACTTTGAGCCCATCAAAGAAACTAGATTTCTTCATGACTTCTGTACCTTATGCCTCAGACAGCTTTGTACATGTTTCTCATGCACTTTTCCTAATTTCGCACAAATTTCATATTAATTCTTTGCTCTAAATTTCAAAAAACCATTTTTGAATGGCAGACAGGGTCACACACACACATGACTTCTATTTCTGCCATTTCTTTGACACAACTGATGCTAGTTGAAATCACAGTTTTCACAAGTCAGCACATGCTATGACATGATTTTGACAAAATCACGTCTAATTTAACACAAGGGGCTGTGCAATAGAATAATTCCAGGAACTTACTAGCCACACCTCACATGTGTATTTCTGGTGGAGTTAATCTTTCCATTCCTGTCACAGTCAGAACCACGTTATGGCATACTTCACATTCCTTAACCTGCTTGAAAGTACACCCATGGCCTAGAATACCTAACCTTTATTTTCCATCACTGTAAATACAGACTTATTGAGCTGTAGACTTTAGTAGTTCAATTTACTCCCTGTCCCCAGACAGAAACCAAAATAACAGAAAACAATGGAAATGAATCATTCATGATTTAATACTTTTGCTGTGTTGTGAATGTTGTATTCTTTCTTTAAGATGATTCTCTGGCATCTGAATTTCATGTGCCGACAATTCGAAAGTTTCTTATTCACACAACCAATGAAGATGGAACAGACAGAGTGTTCCAAAACATTGGCATATAAAATTCAGACACCAGGGAATCACCCCAAAAGAAAGATACAATAATGGAAATTAATTTTAGACCTTACCTCACGAGTCATAGATTTTTGCAAAGCCTTGCCAGCCTTCTGGTGGCTAATGTAATGTTCATGACGTAACAGATTCGCGTTCATCTTGGCAAGGAAGCTCTTGTCAGTTGGTTCACCAGGTCGGAGACATTCCTCATCCATGAGGGAAATTATTCCTGTATGATTAGTTGCCAGTGTCAGTAAGAAGGAATGTTAAGCTACTTACATTCGTAGTTTTCTGTCCCATTAAACAATCACACAGAAAATTTACTCAGGTTTTTGTTGTTTTCCTAGAGACCCTCTTCATAATTTCCTTAATGACATTGTGACAGCTTCCTTCCTAATTCCTGCCTAGTCATTACTTGTGACTACCAAACTTCTTGGTCAACACTGTGAATATTCTGTGGTTGGTACTGTATCATTAAATAAACTTGCTTGTCTACAGGTTGTAACAGTCTGTTGAAGGAGAAGTGTGTAATGTAAATACTCATAGATGCATTCTCTTTCTGTCCTTTTATGAATTATTGTTTGCATGTGTTGTAATACTGACCCTCAGTTCCATCACAACCACTGTCACTTTATTTATCCTGCCAGAGTTTCACAGCATAAAATGCAGTCTGTGTCACTGTTCTGATATTATACTACTGCTTACTTCATCAGTTTTCACTTCTTTTATACACAATAAAGAAAGAGTATTACAACCACAGAAGAAAGTAACAATCGCGATTCTGATAGACAGAAGTGCTGGGACCTGTATATTCTGTACTTACACTACCTACAAATAAAAATGAGAAAGGTTTGTGGGAACCCCTCCAGATTTAGTTTGTACCAAGTCTTCAACCTCCTGCCAACACCAGTCAGAGATTAGGATAGTACATCTGATTTAGTTATTCATAAAGTTAGCTTTAAGTTTTAATGCATCAATGTACATTTTAAATTAAGTGTATATAATTAACAGCTGTATGACTTTACAACTATAAAGTGTCATTTCAAGGCTCTCTGATCTGCAGTCCAGTGGCGAATCCTGATCCAGAGGTCAGAATTTACCACCGCTGCAGTCACCTTACAATAATTCCATGCTGCTCCTGAGTGAGAGTAATTCCCCACCCATGATTTATTACAGCAGTCTGGCACTGCTGGAGTAGTCTGAAACTGTGGAATAGTTACTCAATTTCAATACCACTCACCTTTGTGTTTCTCCTCGATCAGGTCACAGATGACTTTGTTGTTAAAATAATCAATGTGTTCCCATTCAATGCCCTCCCTCCTATACTCCTCCTGCTCAGACTTCAGTGTCAGCTCAATGAAGAGTTGCTGAAGCTTTTCATTGCAGAAGTTGATGCAGAATTGTTCAAAACTGAAAATAAAGTGCAAGTTAGATGAATGTAACTTTTGTTCTGCATACATTACAGAAATAATGTTTCCTGTTAAATAAGTACTCTGTCCCTCCCTGAACACTCAAAACGTATTAGCACTGTTGACAAAAACCTTGAATAGTAGTTTCAAGTGTATGGACTAAGTGTCTTCTCAGTATGTATCACCTGGAAAAAAGAGGAAAACTTTTAACTGGGACAGATTCTTACAGAGAAGCAAATATTAGTTCAGCTCCAAATTTGAAGAGGTAAACTGTGAAAAAACTGTAAAATAATGTAGACGGGAACTAAGACCTATTAGGGAATTTACAATTTCTGTTCATCACCTGTTTCTCTCAAATACTTCAAAGCCATAGATGTCCAGGATTCCTATAACCTCTTTTTTCTGATCCTCTTTGGGCTGTAGTGAAGTGTTGAGCCTCATCACAAGCCACGTGAACAGTCTGTCATATACTGCTTTTGCTAATGCATCTCGTGCATAGATTGCCATGTCTCTGGACAGAGGAGATGTCACTACATCACCTTTGGCATCAATTGTTCGGTGTGTGAAGGCTCTGTCCAACTTGCTTACCTTACAGTCCAGTAACTGCACAGACAAATACAGTTTTATCAGAACTGAAAACAGTTAGTAAATATTGTTTGTGGAATGAATTTATTGTGTCCAAATTTAAATGGTGCACCACACAGCCCAGTAGCCATGATTAAGTAACTGTCAAGATGCAGCTGGAGCTGTCCTCAAGCATTATGCCATGAAGATATATGAGGTATGGGTTAAAAGCTCCATATTTTAATCATTAGCACTGGATGAATGAGGGTGTTGAGTTTCAAGTTCCATTGCACAGGAGGCTAAGCATTTGTCATAGATGATGTAGGCATGGTGGTAAAAAAAATATCCTGTGCTTCTGCTAGGAATCAAACCCTCTTCATCTGATCTGTAGCTAGTCAATAAATGGGTGACGGTTAAAACAGATTAAAAAGTCAAGACTTAAGCAGTACAGTTGTTGTTTGGTCATGTGTGATACCCACAATTAACAGTATTAGAAAAACTTCATGAACTTTTTTTGGTTTTCCTGAAAAGTTTTCAAGAAAGTAAAGAGGGTTATTATATCACTATGCTGCCTGTGTTGTCCCCTTTCATTTCAAGTTGAAACTGATAAAATTATGATTTCCATACCATGCAGTGTATCAAACTGATATGAACATAACAACAGCTAGGTCCCCATGAAATTCCAGAATGCAGCAAATTTCACTAAAATCCATGGAGTACTCTCAAGCTGCACAGACAGACACATTGCCATTTTCTGTTTTTTTGTTTGTTTTATGCAAAAAATTGTAACCTATCCACAACTTTTTTTTTATGTGTGGTGTTAAGAAAAATGTTGTTTTCGTATCATCCGCCCTCGCTCTTGAATATGTAAGGGAGTCAGAATCCAGTGAAGCACTGCAAGAGACTAAATCACCATTCCCATCATTGTTCCCCTTACCCTAAGCCCCTTGTCAGTTACATAATTACCAACACACACTTGCAGAGCAAACTTTTGAGTTACCTTTGAAATAGCTTCCACACACTCAGGTTTAAGGACTTTTGCTTTGCCGTCCTCCTCTGTGAAGCCAACATTGCCCATGTGCAACACACTGGCAACTATGGCAAATATGTCATCCTGTTCCTGGTCTGTTAACTCAATGACTGTCATAGCCTTCCTTACTTGTTGGAACTGCTGACTATCATTAATTGTGCTCACTTTCCCTTCATCCTGTATCAACCACACAAATCATGTTAACATGCTGATAAAGCACATGAGTATTACATATTACTGGGATAATATAAAAGACACCAACATCACATTTAAACAAATTCCGGTAGAAATCATAAAGCGTACAAGACTTCCAGTCTTACAAATCTTGTGTTACCATATCTCCATTAAAAAGGTAAAGGTAAAGTGATCCCGTTACAGGCCCGGTGTGGACCAGAGGGTGGGTAGAGGTATAACTCTTCCATGACTGTGGCACTAGAAGGGGGTGAGTGGTCAGCAGCACGCCCTGGCTGCACTTTACCGCCAGGGAAGACCTGGTACCCATTTTACTTGAGGCTGGGTGGGCCCCAGGGCCAGTCTTGATGTGCAGAAAAACTATATCTCCATTAGTTAACTGAAATTTACAATCTTATAATAAGATTCAGTTTAGCTCTTGGGGAAGGATGATGGAATCATATGTAGCTGGTCATAAGACTTAATCCTATTTGTAACTAGCACTGTTAAACCGTCAAAAGACGAAAATTAGCCCAAATTACATTTAAAGACTCAGTTCATATTGTGCAGTGAACACACTCTGTCTTGAAATAAACACACAAGTCGCATAAATACACTATGTGGGCAGTGTGTAGAATTTTGCAATGTCAAACCTGGTGGTTCATAAAAGCAACCAAGAGTCTGTGTATGGTTAATGTGCATAATGTGACTGGTAATAGTGGATAGGTTTGTTTCAAGTACTCTTGTCTCTTATTTACAGGTGACATGTGATTACAGAAATTTATTTACATTTTAATGAAAATTTTGTTTATGTCTTGACAATATTTATATTTGTGGAACCTTTGGAAATTCTTTCAGGAACGTGTGGGTTTAAATGAATGCATTTTCATGATGATGCTTGCCCATATTGTCATCTAAACGGTTAAACTTAGTAAGATCTTCTCTTACTTGCTGACCAGGAACTTACACCATGACTGATGTAGAAGTATGTGTCCAAATTTCTCTTTAGTTGGAGTTTGGCAAGCATTTCATCTTCTGCACCAGCTAGGAGCTGGTAAAAAATGTGGAAATTGCGTTCCCTGGGGTTCTGGTGGACTACCCTTGACTTCTCAAGCAAGTAATTGAGGATGTTTCCTCCCACTGGATTTCCCTAAATGAAAAACAAATAATAAGAATGAATCTCTTTTGCACCATGACTTACCATGGAGAAGAGTCCTGGAGAAACTAAGTAGCCCAACTAGTCAATAAATTCCTTGTCCTTTACAAAACCTGAACTTATATTCACATGGCTACTGTCTTGCATCAGACTTCTGTGTACATTATACAAAATATCAGAAGACAAGCTGGCATCTTTAAAACTCTTTTCTTCCTTATAGTAAATTACTAAAATTAACAAATGTATCAATAACAGAAATATATTCCACTTTATACACATAAAACATATGATAATCTGTTGCTTCCTCTTATGCTTACCACACGGCACTACTCGTTACTTACCAGAGAATCAAATGAAACGTCCATGTATTTGCCAAAGCGACTCGAGTTATCATTACGGTTGGTCTTAGCATTGCCAAATGCCTCCAGCACTGGGTTTGACTGCAGAAGTTTGTCTTTTACTGTTTCCACTTGTCCCTTGTGGCATGTTGCTTCTGCAATGAATTGCAAGACTTTCTTCGATGCTTCTGTCTTCCCTGAGCCTGATTCTCCTGCACAAACATATGCAAACAGACACAGTGAGCAACTGCACGTAATACTGATAAGCACAGTCTTTTCTCATGATGATGATTGTGATGTGATGGTGATGACAATTACAGCAATAATTACGATGACTACAATGACCATGACAGTGTTGCTGAAATTCGTTCCTGAATTTTAATGCATATTTGCAAAATTGCATAAAGCGATTACTGGCTTTTCCAAGTCTGTCTGTCCATCCACACTGAACAACTCGGCTCCCACTGGAAGGTTTTTCATAGAATTTGAATTGAGGAGTTTTCGAAAATCTGTCAAGAAAATTTATGTCAGATTAAAATCTGACAAGAATAATGGGTACTTTACATAAAAACCTATAAAAATTTATAATAATTTCTCCCTTAATTCTTCTTTGAATGACAAATGTTTAAGAAAAACATTGTAGAGAAAATCAAAACACACATTTTATGTTGAAAAACTTTCTCTGAAGATAGTGCCGTTTGTAAGATAATGTGGAAGAATATGGTACAGCCAGACAGGCCACAGTTGACAATACAATATAGAACAGAAAGGATGTGATTGGCATGCCACATGACCAAGGCAAGAATACAGACAATCAATAATATTTAATACTTCTTATTGTTAAGAGCAGTATGAAATATTCTGTAGATCCACATCAGCACAAAGTGAAACTGCTGTTGCATTTCCATGGCAACACAGATTACTTTTATATTGTTGACAGCTACATCTTTGTGAACAACAATAAAAGAAGGGGGTGTGTCGTTGCATTTGCATTACAACAATACTTACAGGAACACACCACAGTGTAATGTTGTATGTACATTGTCTGCCTTGTTGAACTATAAGCAGGAAAAACTGACTGACTGACTGACTGACCAAGCAACTTATTAATTAATATAATAAGAAAAATATGTGCAAAGGTGACGAATACAAATGGAGGATGAGGAGGAGGAGGTGCTGGTGGTGGTGGTGGTTATGATGATGATGATGATGATGATGATGATGACATCACTTGTATGGATGGTGGACACTGTGATACTAATACTACCACAATATTTCATCCACAAATATTCCCTGAAAACATAAAATAATGTTGGTGGATGATATACATTACAGAACCCAGAATTTAGCTCTTTCACACCTGTCTGAGGGACAAGCCATTCTTGAAAACCAGAATTAATATTTAAGACAGTTTGATTCAGTATTCTCAAAGCATAAAAATGGTCGAAAAAAGATTTGGAGAACTTAGTGATACAATTTGAGAAAGAAAGGTGTTGGTACTCATAAGTGACCAACATGGGGATCACATTTTTTAAGCTTTTTGACAAAAAATATTGCCAGTCCTAATGCCAGTAAAGAAATTAAATTGAAATGTTTGTTCTTATATCGATGCACATGTACGTTTTCAGATACACGCATTTCTTTGATACTCATATGAAAAACTTCTGTGAAGATTTTTGTACCAAAAATTATGCAAAATGCGCCATGTGTTATATGAGGGAGTGCTGATAAGTCCTTAGCCCGACAACGAAGGAAACAAGCTACAGCGACCAAACTCGGGATTTATTCAACATACGCCCCACGGAGCTCAATACAGTTCTTAGCCCATTGCTTTAACTTTTGCAAGCCACTCAAAAAAATTAAGAAAGTTGTCCGTCCAACCAGGTCTCCGCGAAAGCAATGATCTCCACGTCGGACGAAGAATGGTGAACTTTAAATTGTTTTTTTCAGTTCAGGGAACAGGTGGTAGTCCGACCCGGCCAGATCCGGAGAATAGGGTGGGTGGTCTAGACATTGGAAGCCAAGGTAGGCCAGTTTCTTATGGGTTGCAAGTGCCCAGTGAGCCGGGGCATTGTCGTGCATTTAATGACCTTCCCGCGGTCGGCGTTTTTCCTTCAAAAGTCCTTCAATTGCAGCAGCAGAAATGAGTAATACTCCACGTTGATAGTTTGGCCCTTTGGTAGATACTCAATAAGGAGGATGCCGTCTTGATCCCAAAAATCGAGGCGAGAAATTTTCCAGCGGATTTTTGCAATCGGAATTTTTTGGGGCGGGATGAGTCGCTATCCCGCCACTCCATTGATTTTGCTTTGTCTCCGGGTCATGGTGACATAACCAGGTTTCGTCCATGGTCACCAATAGCGACAGCAAATCATTTGGATCGCGCCGAAAAAATTCCAAAATTTGCTCAGGCGACTGGCACAGTTGACGTTTTTGATCTGCGTTCAGGCATTTCGGGACCACTTCGCGGTGAGCTTCCACATGTCCAAATCTTCATGAATGATGGACCCAACCCGCTCACGTGAGATGCCCAGTTGCTCAGCTATTGATTTAGCCGAAATCCGGCGGTCTTCCAAGATTAGCTCGTGAATT
>Ga0136643_10018468_pt1 | contig 10517 bp, 5 predicted proteins | sample TergutLab28metaG_FD_96883 | JGI IMG/M metagenome (GOLD analysis project Ga0136643, IMG submission 96883) | Labiotermes labralis P1 segment gut microbial communities from Petit-Saut dam, French Guiana - Lab288 P1 (version 3) (version 3) | ecosystem: Host-associated > Arthropoda: Insects >... | reverse complement strand
CTACAGTGCCACAACATTATATAAGCTACAGTGCCACAAGTGCCAATGATATAAAATGCATGCAAAATTTTATAGTTTTAATAATTTGTTTATCTAGTTTGAATTTTGGCCGGAAAACCTGAAGGAACCTGGACGTTTGGGAGACTTGTTTGCAGACAGTAACTGGCAGAAATCAATTGTGATGATGTGCACAGGATTCAACTGGCGCAGAATAGTGTCCCTTTTCCGTCTTTTGGTAATGGCTCTCCCGTTTGCGGGCGGGAAATTTGCTGCTTACCTGAGCAGCTGCTGACTTGTGTTGCTTGAGGGTCTGACGGCAGTGATAGTGAAGACTCACGTATTCTTGAAAGTTACGTCGTGTAGACCGGCAAATATTTACAGTCGTTTCCCAGATATTTGTCGGCAATTTCGGTAGTTATTTATCAGTCTACGTCCCAGAACTGGGGAGCACACTTTGGCGCGGTTGGGTGAGGCACTACAAGCCGGAAGGTCGCAGGTTCGATTCCCGATAGTGTCATTCGAATTTTAGTTGACATAATCCTTCCGGCCGCACTGTGGTCTTGGGGTCGACGCAGACTCTAACAGAAGTGAGTACCAGGAATATTTCCTGGAGGGTAATGGTGGCATTCATATGCCAACTGTCTCGAAAGCTGTGAGCGTCAACCTTCTGGAAACCTCTCGGCCTCTAATAGGTCTGTGCAGTTACCTCCCAGAAGATTTTAATCCCCCACTGTAAAATTCTCAGAAACCCTCTGCTTCATGGAGATGGAAACGTATAGATATGAAGCCTCAATGATGAGGATGGACTGTTGCATCTGCAGGTGGATAACTAGCAATTGATTCTTTCCCACCTGTACAGGTATTGCGGATGTGTCGCCGAGCGGGAGCAATAGGTGTGACTCTTGGGGTAATAGATAGTGCAACAGTTGAGTCGAAACAAAAGAATTTATTAAATTGAATCACCGGAGTACAGACCGGTCTGGTCTGTCGAATGTCCGTGTCAGGCTTGTGAACAAGGATATAAACTGAATATAATTACCACACAGTCTGGCCCAAACACTGACATGGCTCACAAGGATCCACAAGTGTTCCAGTTAAAGTTAACATTTCATCAACTCCTGCCAAAAGAAATGCTTCTAGGGAAGCTTGACTTACTCAGTTCACACTTGAGAAGGAAAGCTTAGGCAACAGAAATACAGTCTCTCCCCTCCGGGTCAAAGTTCAGCTCCCATAGCAATAAAGCTGATACTTGTCTGTTCCCTTCCTGTCTGACAGTTATCGCTTGGTTTGGTTTTTCAGTCTTTGGAAATATTATGAAAGCACACTGTTACAACATTCATAAAATTAACTTGTCAAAACTGCTTTCTACAATTACTGTCGCACATATATGATTGTACGTCTGTGTACGTAAAATTTCCTATAAGCATACATGTAAACACCTGCATATAACATCATAACACCTCTATATAACAAGACAGAATGACCTGTGTAATTCTTACTTCAGAATAAAGTATTGTCCATGAAGAGATTACTTGATGGTTTACCATTGCTCTAATTCTTATTATTACATTATTTGGGAATGTTGCCCATGGGGGGGAGGGGGTGGCTGGCAGGTAATTACAGAAGTTTCAGAGCGATCTGCCACCTGCTAATTCGATGTACAATATGACGGTACTTAGCTACCAGTCCACGCTGCCTTATGTTTCCGAAAATAGCAATATTCCTACTTACGATCCTCCGGTACAAAGCTGGACACACACATGGAACATGGGTGTAAGATATACAATACATATGGTATAACAGGTTTCGAGAATAAAAATATATTATTATTATTATTATTGTTACTTGATATCAACTTTATATGGGTTATTTAAATTACACATTTCTTATCTGGAACAAACCATATCTCCAGGTTACAAAACATTACAGTTATAATTTATGGCACATGTAATGTTATTTCGCATGTTAAATATGTTTTTTTAACTTCTGCATTAGTGCATCCCGAAGTATGTGTGCAGTGACCAATATGGCTATTTTCTGTAGTTCCTTGATGTCGTGCTTTCCAGTTATTATTATTATTATTATCATCATCATCATCATTCCTGTTATCACCTTTACGCAGGGCATTTACAGTTATATACCTGAAACAAACTATTTTTCTAGTGTACACAATTTTGCAGCTGTTCTGTATTTACAATTTGTCCTACACGTAATGTCATTTAGCCCGTGAAATATGTTTTATACTTTTACATTAGCACTTTCCGCAGTTTGTGTGCAGTGCACAATACTGGTTTTTTTTTCAGTTCCTTAATTTCATGCTTTCCTGTTATGTTGCTCAAGCACGTCTGAGTGATTTTGAAATGGTTCTAGTCGCCCCTGTTATTACCGGCATTATTATTATTATTATTATTATTATTATTATTATTATTTTGGGACGTCGATCCAGTAAGTTAATAAATTCTAACCGGGTTTAATTAAATTTAATTATTTCTGTGACTACAGGGACGCCGGAATATTGGACGACCGAGAAATTCTATTTCGATTCCCGCCATGGGAAAAGAGACGTTTCTGTTCTCCAGAACGTCCATACTGTCTTTATGACCCACCCAGTCTTCTGTTCAGTGGGTACAGGGATGTGAATCCGACCTTTGTCGAAATGTTGAGATAAGGAATGTGTGGATCTGTATTCCACTCGTTCATATACCTTCATGGCATGCACAAGGACAACTTTACCTTCATTTGTGCCTATACAGACTGTAATCGAAGCCCATTCCGTCGCCGCTTCTCACGTACGGTTCTGTACTTAGGCGAGTTGAGTCCAGGGAAAGCAGAACTGAAAGAAGTTCGCCTTTCACTTGAGATGCTACAACTTTTAAAGATTTACTTTCTGCTAACTCGGTGGAAGTCTTGTGGACTTCTTAGCAGCACTCAGTCCTCTTCTTCTTCTTCTTCTTCTTCTTCTTCTGTCTTTTTTTATTTCTCTTTCTCTCTCATTTTCTCCTCTCACTCTCTCTCTCTGTCTCTTTTATCTTGAACGACTTTTCAAAAAGCACAGTAAAGCAAAGTGTGTTTGTTTTGAAAACGAGAGTTTTGATTCGAATGGACGTTAAGGAATATTTCTTTTTTATATCAAGACAGAAGATTTGTCTGGACCCAGAAGTGTGTTCCTCACTTTTGAAGAAACGCGTGTGAAGATGCATTCGTTCATACTGTTTGACAGGAAATCTTGAGGATATTCGCCATTTATGATGAATGATGAATGAAGGCATTTATATGTTAAGTCACTCGGCATGTATTTCTGTAAGAGCGCCTGTTTGGTCTGACAGGTAAAGCTAATACATACGAAGAGTAGTGAGGTTATGTTTGCGTCTGATGTCGCAGTAGTAATCCGTGGTTTACGTCTCGACAAGTGTGCCTTCATCTGGGGAATGCGAGGTTGATGTTCGGTCAGCAGTGTGTGTGGCTAACCGTAGTCTAGATAGGATTTGTGCATAAAGCAACTGCTTGGTAGTGGTCTGAAGTTTCACGTCCGCGAGTGTTGATGGTGTCTGGTAGGTCGTCTAGGGCGTCGCTGCCTGTTTTGGAAAGTGGGTGCATTTTTAGTATGGGTTTGTCTGTTATTATGCGTGTCGTAATTGTTCAGTTCACAACACTCAACCAACATAATGCACAGAATTGTTCCTTAGACAGTTATATTACAATACCACGCCTAATATTCCTACATGTTTCGATCCACAAGGAATCATCATCAGGGAACCGAACCAAAACAATAGCGCGCAAAACCAAATTAGCCACATTTATACACAGTTGACGTGTTTGAAAAGAGTAAAATATTTAAAATGTAGATTTGGCTTTATGCGGTATGGCTTTGGTTTGGTTCCTTGATGATTATCCCTTGTGGATGGAAACATGTAGGAGTATTCAGCGTGATACTGTAATATAGCTGTATAAGGAACAATAATGTGCCTTTGGAGTGTAGCGAATTGTTGACCAACAATGCGTGGAATGATTAATGTAAAGTCGCAGTGATTCCTTTGAAATGTTATACAGGAATAGCACTATTGTTGTTCTCGTGATTTGGTTGTGTATTGTTGTCGTGTTGTGTATTGTTGTCGTCGTGGTTTCGATGTGTGTTGTGTCGTGGGCGCTCATTTCTTTGTTGTTTGTCTGAGTCGGTACTACATACGAGATTGTCGGTGGTGAGAGTAATGCTGTGGCGAGTGTTTGTTTGTTTTAAAAAAAATACGTAAGAATTTTACAGTTTTTCGTAAAGACTCAAAGAGAGTTCGCAAGGATGTGAGTTTGAAGGTTTGCACAGTGTGAAGAAATGTATTGTAGTCTTAGTGCTTACAAAACAGCGTTGTTAACTAGTAGATTGGTATGCAAATTTCGGAGCCATATTGTGCCCGTGTCCTTGCGATTACTGTCCTGAAAATAGAGTAAGAACTAGTAGATTGGTATGCAAAGTTCGGAAGTATATTTTGCCCAAATCCTTGCGAATACTATCCTGAAATTAGAGTAAGAACTAGTAGATGGGTATGCAAATTTCGGAGGTATATTGTGCCCTAGTCCTCGCGATTAGTATCCTGAAATTAGAGTAAGAACTAGTAGATGGGTATGCAAAGTTTAGGAGGTATATTGTGCCCGAATCCTTGCGATTACTCTCCTGAAATTAGAGTAAGAACTAGTAGATTGGTATGCAAATTTCGGAGCCATATTGTGCCCGTGTTCTTGCGATTACTGTCCTGAAAATAGAGTAAGAACTAGTAGATTGGTATGCAAAGTTCGGATGTATATTTTGCCCAAATCCTTGCGAATACTATCCTGAAATTAGAGTAAGAACTAGTAGATGGATATGCAAATTTCGGAGGTATATTGTGCCCTAGTCCTCGCGATTAGTATCCTGAAATTAGAGTAAGAACTAGTAGATTGGTATGTAAAGTTTAGGAGGTATATTGTGCCCGAATCCTTGCGATTACTCTCCTGAAAATAGGGTAAGAGCTAGTAGATTTGTATGCAAATTTTCGTAGGTATATTGTGCCCGAGTCCTTGTGATTACTATCCTGAAAATAGAGTCCTTACATCTCTTCAAATAGAGTTTTCTGCCACACCCCACAGCGTGGTTTCATAACACAGAGGAACAGGAAGACAATTTGGAATATGTTTTAAAGAATCACTTGACAAAATACATTGTGGCAATTGCAGTATTTATGCTCAATTTTTTATTGTATATATTTGTCTATTATCTATCTCCTTACATTGGTGCTGATAAGTCCTTAGCCCGACCAGGAAGGAAGAAAGCGACCAAACTCGGGATTTATTCATCATACTCCCCACGAAGCTCAATACACTTAGCCCATTACTCTAGATTTACAAGCCACTAAAAAAAAATTCAGAAGCTTGTCCGTTCAACCAGGTCTGCGCGGCAGCAATGACTAATGGCTAAGGACTTATCAGCACCCCAGTATTTATTACTTATTTACTTACTTGTTTGTTTGCCTAACAATAATCACTTCTCACCAGACATCTTATTATTGTCATCAAATGGAGCTGGATGACATGGGCGGTACATGCAGCACGCATAGAATGGATAAACAAAGCGTATGAAGTTTTAGGCGGAAAATCTGGACGGAAAAGAAGCTTTTGAAGGTCCAGGCGTCCATTGTAGCATAAAATCGAACTGAATCTTAAAGGAAGCGCTCGCGAACGTTTAGACTTGATTCTCTGACTCAGGATAGGATCCCATGGCACGCTTTTGTGAAGATGGTAACGAAAACTCGGGTGTAATAAAAAAAATAGAAGGGGGGAAAATTCTTCCTGAGCGACTGTCAGCTTATCATGCTGTGATTGTTGTCACTTTTTTTAGATCAAAATTGTTCTTTCTGCAATTAATTTACTGTAGTCAAACTTGAAATTTCCCTTGCAGGTAATATATCAACAATTTGTTGGTTGCTGTAATAATCGTTTGCGCGGTATGTGTAATACAAAGATTCAAATTGTCCTGATGTATGTCGTGAACATATATTGGAGACCGGAGGGACAGCTATAGCCCCACTCACACTTAAAGATTTTCGCACCTCGGCAGCTTCACATGCAGGAGAGGAACCTGCAGCACCAATTCAGTAGAAAGCTTGGTGGAGCCCACAGTCGGTCAGGACGTTTTGGAGAAGAGAAAGACCTCTTACCCCGCCGAGAGTAGGACCGCATTTCCCCTGTCGTCCAACCAGCAGCGTGTTCACTACACCGAATGCCACATCCAGACTCCAATTAAACGTACGGCTGCGACGGACGTTACCGTACTAATAAATTGTTGTGGATCTCCAAAGTACACACTGCATTGCCTCTACGTTATTCCTTTTTGGATATGGTTGAGGGAAGGGAAGTCGCTTAATTATGGTGCAGAATGCAGTAAAGTTGAGCATTCGTAGCTCATTTGGTACAGTGACGGTTATGTGGACTGAATAACTGGAGAAATTTGGGTCCAATCACGGAAGACGCAGAGAAACCTCTTCTCCGAGACGTCCATACCGGTCACGGGCTCCACCTAGCTTCCTATTCAGTGAGCAACTGGCGCGCTTTACACAGCAGGAAGCCTCCATATATTGCCATGTCCATGTGCCTTCGTGGCATGCATGTGGACAGCTTTACATTTGTGATATTTAAAGTTATTACAGCGGTGTCAGCTGAGATTTCTGTTCCTCTTGAATGTGAAGCTGTATTATGATGGAGAACAGTCAGCAGTATTCTACATAAACCGTGTGGTGTATCAGAATTTACTTGGCAACGAGACCTTTACCTTGTGGTGTATGTTTTTAAGTAAATATTTAACATACCTCACGCATTTGCCTATTTTACTCAGGCAAGTCTTAAAACAGCGTATGAAAAAATTCCAATTTTGATGTTTCTTGAACTCAAAACTTGTTTACAGGGTAAGATTTGAAAACCGCGAGTAAATCCAATTATGAAACCCAATCTGACCCTCAATTTGTGTGTGTGTGTGTGTGTGTATATATATATATATATATATATATATATATATACATAAACACACACACACACACACAAGTCAAATGTTGCCATACCCATGGCTGCAAGTTTCGTCCTTAAGAGAAAAGGATACTATTTCTTAAACCCTCGACTCTTAGGTTAAGTGAGTGTAAATGGGCACAGAAATCTCCTTGATGGACCAAAGTTGCCCGTTTAGAAGTTTAAAAACCGAACTGTTGGATAAAAGTTAATATTTAGTACTTAAAAGAGCAACGAGGCGAACACAGTACTGTACCGAAGTTGGTGACTGGCGTAACGTTGCCAGTAGATATCAGTCCACGCATGCTGAAGGACAGACAGACGAACGCCGTTAACGGATTAACACTTTTGAACTACAGTTTGGGAGTGTCGGGAGACTTTTCAATCAGTTTGCAGAAGAGAGTCTGGACGGAGCAGATACGAACAAAATCCCTAAGTAAAAAGTTGCAGCTTTGAACATGTTTAATGGCAAGAATCTAAGCTCAAGGCCCAGAATGTATGCCAAAGGTTTTCTTTATTTTTTGTTTGTTTGTTTGTTCCATCAGGACACACGCAATCCAAACGTCGATTTGCTTGTTTGTTTGTTTACCGAAAAGCATGTAAGGCGCAGCTGGAACTGCTGCCAAAACCTATCAGTAAAGGACAAATAATCTTTAATCGGTGTAATGACCATGGTCTCGACTACCGTGGATCTGAGGTTCGAATCCCAACAGCGGTGATACTGGCGTCTTCACAGTCAGCCTCTTATACAAAAAGTAACGAGGTAACTTTCCATGGAGGTGAAGAGGCGGGGCAAAGAATCTGGCCACTGTCCCCCGTCTAGTACTGAGGTTAAGAATGGGTGGATCCATGCCTTCACACACGCGTGTAATACATGTGATAGTAATTAATTGATTAATTAATTAATTTGGCAACTTTTCCTTTTTAAGAGTTCTTTAAGAAGTGTAAAAAGAACGCCTTAAGTACAGCCCATGTCCTTCCGTCTGTGACGGAGTACCATCGACTGAACTGTTTGTCAGATCTTCATGAAACTCGATAGAGAAGTTATTTACAAAGAGTTGCTCAGTAAGCGTAACCTTCGTGAAAATCGGCATAGTGACGATCATGTTTCAGTACGCCCTTAAATAATTATTTTTACCCAAGATTTCCACATTTATTGACGGATTTTGGTAAAAAAAAATAAAATAGGCACAGAACATCTCCATGTGGTACCTTTCAGCAATTGCATGTTCTTGCATGTTCGTGTGACTGTTCAGCGAAAAAGTATATTTATTTGTGGACATACTTTAAATTTCGTCCAAATGTTCTGCATTTTTTTTTCCTGTCCCAGTGCTGCTTTGTTTAACACACATCCAACATGGACCGAACTGGGATCGAACCCGGACCCCTACAATGTAGTGTACAGAGAAACAAATTTGTGTAATATACAGTAAGAGAATTAAACATCAGACAGTTTCTAGTTTGAGTAATAAAACTACCAGGTTTTATTGTAATATTTGCAAGAATTTCATGACCAAAACGTACAGGTAGAAGAGAAGACACACATATTAAAGGAAATAAAACAGTATCAGAAAAAGTGGCTACAACATGTACAGAGGAAGGACACAAACAGACTACCAAAACAAACACTACAATATAAACGAAAAGGACGAAGGAATAGAGGACGACCGAGGAAGAGATGGAGGGACCAACTTCATCTTGAGGATCAAGGAACAGGAAACACGCCTAACCCTTCAGGAACATGATTATTATTATTATTATTATTATTATTATTATTATAAGAAGAAGAAGAAGAAGAAGAACAGACACGAGGTTCACAAGACGGCTTCATTTTAGGCGATGTTTAAAAAACACGTGAGAAGGAAATGTTACAACAGCAGTGAAACGGCAGGTCTTCTTCATATCTCCGCTTTCTCTCTTTCTTTTCCTTCGTCTTGTTTTTTTTTTTAAGGTGCTTTTACTCGAAAACTTTGTTACCAAAATAAAAGGAAGTTTTCGAGTAAACCTGGGAGTATACCGCGGGAGAAAAACTTTGATTTCAGTCTATCGCATTGAAAGTTGCACAATCGATTAATCAAACACAATCCAGTGAAATGCTACCATTGTACACTAATTTAAACTCACTTGTTACTTGTTGCTACTGAAAGAAGTGCCGTAGTGACACTTGTATACTGTTTGGGTAGGACAAGGTCTACCTCGAAGTAATGCATGTGATGGGACCGAGAAGGTTTCACAGTTCCTAAGATTCCACGGAACTACAAAAGACCTCTTCAGATTGACTGAAGTTTTACCACTTTCTTTATCACAGTTTCTTTTTCCCTCCACGCATTTTCGACCCCTCTTGGACGCTTGTTGAAATTGCTTTGTCCTTCGCCCCCCACCGCCCCCCCCCCCCCCTCCGCCCGGGCCGTCCGTCCGTACTTACAAAATAATTCGCGAACCGCTGAAAGAGTTTCACAGATTTAGAATTTGGATTCGTCAGTATATGGAGCCATTTCAGTTTCCATTTATATCCAATGTTTATAACGAACAGTTTACATTACAAGCTGCTACTCTAAAGCACATACCTGGCGCGAAAATGGTTAAATATTTAGAGAGTTACAGTATGGAAACTTATTCTGAAAAGACGTTCTAGAGAAGAATAAAATACACATTGGGCCGGTGTCAGTAGATTTGTTTTGTACGTCTTCAGGTAAAAAAAAAAGACCCTGTCCACGCGTTGAAAACATATAGGGAGAGCAGAGGTATGGCTCCACTTATTCCTAATCTCAGCCGTAGGTGGAGATAAGTGATCAGCTGCACACCCCGACGGATTTTTCCCCGGGTAGAGAAATAATCCATGTCTCTTGAATAGTAGGTTGGATGGGCCCCAGATCTTGTCGTGTGGGTTTTACGAGATAAAGCAAATAGAAGGGACGCTGTGTGTACATTTCCTAACTTGAAAATCCAAACATGCCAGAGGATAGCCGAAATCTCTGATGGTTGATAATAATTATTAAACAAAGTTACCTCTCTCCGAACAGGGTGACCACGCAGTCTAAGGCGTGGGTCTGCGACCGCTCGTTTGTTGGGATTGTGGGTTCGAATCCTGCCGGGACCGTGGATGTCTCTCTGTTATGAGCATTGTGTGTTGTCAAGTAGAGGTTTCTGCGATGAGCTGATCACTCGTCCAGAGGAGTCCTACCGGTTGTGGTGTGTCTGAGTGTGTATGTACATGAATGTTTGTGTGTGCGTGTGTGTGAGTGTGTGTGTGTGAGTGTGTGTGTGTGTGTGTGGTTTGTGTGTGAGTGAGTGTGTGTGTGTGTGTGTGGTGTGTGTTTGTGGTGTGTGTGAGTGTGCGTGCGTGTGTGTGTGGGTGGGTGTGTGTGAGTGTGTGTGAGTGTTTGTGGTTTGTGTGTGGTGTGTGTGTGTATGTGTGTGAGTGTGAGTGTGTGTGTGTGTGAGTGTGTGTGTGTGAGAGAGAGTGTGTGTATGTGTAAGTATGTGTGTGT
>Ga0136643_10018466_pt1 | contig 10517 bp, 4 predicted proteins | sample TergutLab28metaG_FD_96883 | JGI IMG/M metagenome (GOLD analysis project Ga0136643, IMG submission 96883) | Labiotermes labralis P1 segment gut microbial communities from Petit-Saut dam, French Guiana - Lab288 P1 (version 3) (version 3) | ecosystem: Host-associated > Arthropoda: Insects >... | reverse complement strand
TGGTAGGTTGTCAGCCTTACGCACCGGCCGCCTTTACCCCCAGAAAATACTCCTGGTACTCATTTCTGTTAGAGGCTGAGTCGACCCCAGGGCCATAGTGCGATCGGAAGGATTTTATGTCAAAGAAAAATAAATAAACTGTGTGTCAGGATAAAATATGGATTCATCTGGCTCGGAACAGGGTCCGGTGAAAATTCTGATTTCGTGATGAGACGGGACACTATCACCTTTTCAAGACACATGCAATTCGTTCCAAGAACGATACCACAGTCACTTCTCACAGGCAACTGTTTCAGAATATTTTAATTACGATGTGTGAACCATATGGCATGGACTGCAGCCGGTTGAGTTGGTTTTGGATAGACTCAGTAGTGAATTAATGGAATTTTCATGCATCAGCGGCCACTTTTGTGCTGTTCATATTTACTTCTGCGTACTGTTACGGATCTTCACGCTTGACGAAAATCGTGCGTCAAAAAAATTGAGCCATCTACGCAAAAGACTGCAAAGTAAATACGATGCAAATTACACGCGGCAATGCAATGTCATTAATAGCACAACGCGCTAGTGAAGGCATGACAGTAACTGTATATTTCGCGAGAGTAAGTTTCAAAACAGTGCGCAAAATGTTGTTATAGTATTTTCTTACTGATGATTCTTTCCAGCTACCCGTGCTGTCTACAAGGTCAGCCTGAAGTTAGCAAGTTCATTAATGTAAGAAAGACGGTAGGGACAATGCCAATCGTCTTTCTGCGACCAGAAGCCCCGATTTTCACATGTCTTGTTAAAACTAGGAATTAAGACTTTTACACATGTCTTGCTATGAATAGGAATCCCGATTTTTTTTGCATCACTGAATTTAGTGTTTTGCTGACCGTGCATCCTGGTATGACTGAGTAAATAACCAATTTGATGCACTATTACGTTATATAATACGTTTATTATTATAATCCTCTACATGTTTCGAGCAACTCTGTGCTCATCATCAGGAGGTCAAATTGTATTAATACAGCATATGGTATAGTATTCTCTGTAAGTGACCGTCCGGTGTGCAGATTGAGAAGAAATCTGCACACCGGACGGTCACTTACAGAGAATATTATACCAGATGCGGTATTAATACAATTTGACCTCCTGATGATGAGCACAGAGTTGCTCGAAAAATGTAGAGGATTATAAAAATTAACTTATTATATAACGTAATTGTGCATCAAGTTGGTCATTTACCCAGAGTAGGAATTCAGAGTTTTACGTGTGTCTTTTTGTAACTAGGGATCTGGAGTTCCAAATATGTTCCTGAAGCACTTAAAGTGAAAAACTAAATTAGTCAGCGTAAAATATGTTTCTGAACCCCAATTATCGTTCAAATTAACCTCACAACAATCCACACTACTCGCTGCTATGTACGTTGTGCCTTACTAGCCTAAACTGTCGCAACATGAATAGCAGTTCTCATGAATTTCTTTAGTAAATCTTGATTATCTGACAATATGTAGAGGTAAACGCGTCAATCTATGGACAACTGTTTGGGCAAACATCTGTTTCGTATATTGTAGTGTATTTCAATGGATGACTTCATATTCCAGAAAATCGGTGGTTCCTACGCCAAAACTGTCAGCTGTCTGCGTTTGTAAGTATTCTATTCAGGCTTTTACATGTACGGTGTGGGAGTAGCAAAACGCGTTCCTAAAGTCGTGAGGGCAGACGCACGTCGAAGATCGAATAGATGTCGTAGCTCCGAGTAAGACCCTACAGGGAGAACAGATGAAAGTGTTTTGAGATGAAGTGTCCTTTATACCTACGCTACTGGATGTGACAGTGCGTACTACCCTTACACACACGGACAATGTGACCTCAGCGTGACCTTAGGCCTATGTGTGTAATAAAACCTGATTAAACAGGAAGCTAAAATTGGCGAACTGTATCGTTTGTTCTGTGAACCAAACCAACAAAGACCTATGTTAAACATGTATTAGTCTCTCGATTCCACTTTTTACTCGTCTTATTTCATTAAGCGCCAGAAAGCGGCTAATGAAAATCGACTACTAACACCGTCATTTATGTTCAAGTGGAACTGAGAGTCTTCCATATGAAGGATTTTCTAAATTTTTTGCGTACTTTTCGGTTTTGGCTAACATCGAAAAAAAAACACGCACTTTACATGAATATCTACGTAAATTTGTCACGTATCACTGCCATTAATCTTTATAATTGAGGTACTCTGTTCTGTGTAACGTACGAGATGAAACCGAAGAAAGGTTGACGAGTTGGGAGAAAACATTTGAATATCGATAAAGGGTGAATGATCGTCTCAGACGGTGAGCGTGTCAGAGTATGCTGATGGTGATTTTCATGTTCTAACCAGATGCTGTCTTGACATACTTCGTCAAGGTGTATTCCCACATTCCTTAACATTAAAATATTTACCATCTTTTAAACCTGGGTAAGGTATATCTCAGTATTTTTGCCTTTTTTTTTGCTGCGACAGCCCCCAGTGGACTAAGTCTTCCTCATTCACGAGGATTCTAAATCACACAAAATGACGCAACACAGTCGGTAGGACTCTCTGTACGAGTGATTAGCCTGTCGCAGAGACCTCTACCTGACAACACACAACACTAACAACAGACAGAAATCCATGCCCCCGGCGGGATTTTTTTGTATCTTCTGTCTTCATTCTACAAATTTTTGCACACATTTTACAATAGGAGTGGTATCGTTATGACACAAACTTGTATATGAAACTGTAATCGTCTGTCGCCTCGGGAAGAAACAAAAAGGCCATGCATGATTTCCTGTGACTACAGTTACTTAAGCCTATATAAATTCAAGGTACACGTTATACTCTGTTGCATGGTAAAAGAGATCTGAATGTTATTTACTGGATGTAGCAGTGATAAGTCAAATGAATAGTGCCATGGTGTTGGAGAATTTGAAAAGACGTGTCGCTATCATTTTATGACTATCCACTGCTACTACGTCGCTTTCTACCTGGACCACCGGCGTAGTTGGCAATTGCGGGCCGCTTGAGGTGCTTGGCATCCTGCGAACCTAAGAGTCCGCGACCCAGACCCAGGTACAGTCCACGTTTTGAAATGATAGATCTTTGTCATCTACGTATATACTGGCTAGTATGGCATGTCCAGGACGGTGAGGAAGTTAACAACGAGTTTATGTCGGTTGGACTGCATGTACATCTTCCACTTCGACCTCCGCATAAAGTCCATTAGTTCTTGTGGCAGCAGGGTGCACGGGTTATTCAGTCGGAAGTTCGCATAAAGTGCCAGCATCCATAGCATTGCGCGATGTCGTTGCGGGGGCCATCATTGGAAACGGGGCCGTATTAGCCGTTCACTTGGGATGTCTGCAGCTGATGATCGCATAATCCTTGCTATTCTACTCCTAGTCCAGTTCCACGTTCGTATCCCTTCCCCACACTCAATTAGTCGATGTTCGAGAGTGTCTCTATGTCCGCACTCTGTGCAGTTGTCAGTGTTCGACATGAGTATGCGGTGGAGTCGTGTGTTTGTTGGAATGATATCGTGAATTGCTTTGTACCATGTCATTAAGACCGAGCTAGATACTGGTGTGGCCAGTAGATTTTTCCAAACTAACTCCCAGTCTGTTTGAGGCCACAACTTTATGATTCGCATTTCCTGGATCGTGCTAACCTCATTGCTTAGCGTTTGCAGAGTTGCATATATTCTCTTCTTGTATGTTTTGGCAGGTTCAATGTTGCCTTGATTCTGGACGTATGCTGCATCTAAGACATACGCACGTATATATCCAAAGGCTGCCGGTATTAGACCAGGATAAGGGGGATTCTGGACTTCGGTCCGAATGTTCCACTTCGCCATCCAAGCAGCAGTAACTGATTCCACACACTGTCCCTGGGCCCATAAACGCCGTATGAATAGGGCTCTACTCTTCGCCCATACGTTGGTTAGGTTCCATCTCCCCGCATCTCTACTGCGCTGGAGTGTGGATAGGGGAACTCGAAATATTTCCCCCCGCCAGAGGTACCATGAGATGGCAGTGTTGAGTTGTCGTACACCATAGGTAGGGATTGGGAATATTTGTGCCGAGTACCAGATTTTTGCCAGCAGGTATTCGTGTATGTACCGGATCCTCATGTCAAGGCTTAATTTCCTATAATATGCATCTTGGGCTGCTGCGCGTACCTGTGATATGACACTGCACCAGTGCTCCTTGTTCGATATGTTACTTCTGTTTGTAAGCTTGAAGCCCAGTATTTTTATCTCCTCGTGATATGAAATATTCATTATATTCTTTGTCGCCTCCCACCCACTTATCGCTAGAGCCCTAGACTTATCCATGTTTATTTCCGCTCCTGTTGCTTCTTCATAGATGTGGAGTACCTCTTGAAGCGTCTGAACCTCATCCGGCTTCGTCAGGAATACGGTTACATCATCTGCATACGCTACAGTGGCTGTTCCTGGTTTCCCACGTCCTACCCTGATGCCAGTGAGTACCTGCTCCAGGGTTTGTAGTAGTGGGATGATACATATGGCATAGAGTTGCATACTAAGGGGACAGCCCTGTCGCATCGAGCTATAGATTGGAAAACAATTTGACCTGAAGCCATTTATTTGCACCTCAGATGTTGCGTTTCTGTATAGTCCCATGATTCGTCTTACGAATAGGTCGTCAAAACCATATGCTCGAAGGGTTCCCTCCAAATAACGGTGTGATATTCTGTCAAAGGCCGAGTGGAAATCAAGGGAGATTACACATAGTGGACTATTCGTCGTTTCCGCGTGTGCGATAACGTCACTTATTGTCGCAAGAGCTGCAAACACAGACGTCCCCTTAATGCCGCAATGTTGTTGTGGGTGTATTAGTTCCTGTAGAATTGGTTTCAACCTGTTAGCTATGATTCTCACTAATATTTTGTAGTCTGTGTTTAATAATGTCAGTGGTCTATAGTCCTTTATACGTGCTGGGTGTGGCTTTTTGGGTATGCAAACAAGGTGTCCCTTGACTTGTTGTGCCATTAATGGATCTTTTAAAAACATGCAGTTCATTATTTGTACAAGTTCTGTTTTGATTACATCCCATTCCGATCTGTAAAATTCCAGGCCTATACCGTCTACCCCTGACGCTTTATGTGGCTTGCCTTGGGATATTGCTTTCCACACTTCGTCCACAGTTATGAGTTCTGTCAGTGTGGAGTTCATATCAGGTGATATAGATCGTATACCGCTTTGTAATACTTTATCCAAACTGTCCTCCTTTACATCAATAGGTTGGAATGCCTTCTGAAAGTGTGTCGTGAAGGCCTTCAGTATCGCTGTGGATGTTTCCTGCATCACTCCATTGTCATCACGTGTCTTGCTGATCATTCGGTTCTGTTGCCTCTTCCGACTTTTTGTAAGGTGGTGTAATGAAGGGGGGTCCTCCTTCTACTCTATCCTGTTCAGCGGTGTTTAGCATTACCCGTTGTCGATATGTATGGTTCAGCCGGACGATTTTTGCCGTAAGGCTCTTCAGCTTGAGCATCTTGTCGGCATGTTGTCCCGGTTCCCGCACAACGTCATAAATTACTGTATAGTAAAAGTCCTCCATTCTGCGTCGGTCAGAATTTCTCCCTGCTCCTTCTCGGGTAAATAGTAATTTTATTTTCTGTTTCACATAGTGTACCCACCAATGCCTAATATCCGCATATCGCTTGATGTGCTGAGTCCATTCGTTCCACGCTTCCCTCAGCTTCCTTCGAAATGGCGCGTCTTTCAGAAAGGACGTGTTCATAAACCATCTGCCTCTCCCTCTAAGGATTATGAGTGTCGCGAGTTTGATCCGAATGAGTACAGCTAGATGGTCCGTAAAGACTGCGGCAATGGTCTCCGCGCCTTGCTTGTTGCATAACAGGTCCTCTGACAGGTATATTCTGTCTATGCGCGCTGCACCCTTTGGCTTATAGTGAGTGTATACGTGTGGGTTCGTCTCTGTATCCCAGGCACCTTTAAGCCGAACGTCGTTGATCAGTCTTTCTAGTGCTCGACTGCAGGTACGCTGGCCGGTGCAGTCATTGTTGTTAAGTACACACTTAAAATCTCCAGCCAAGATTAATTTGGTTGGACTTAGTGGTAAGAGTCCTAATATACCCGAGTTAAAGAAATCCTCCCTTTCGGATCTTTTTGCAGTACCTGAAGGGGCATAAATGTTTACAATACAGGTGTCATCAAAATACACAGCTATCCCCCTCCCAGACGGTATGCGTTCTATTCTATGGAATTGTATGTTTAGCTTGTAAAGAAAGATGTGCCCCGGCCCGTAGGTCCTATGTTTATGGTGGAGTGGTAACCCCTACAAACCAGTTTGTCACCATCCGTTACTTCCTGCAGTAGGACTATGTCTGCATCATGTCGGTGAACAAATTTTTCCAGCATGCGGATTCTATTGTGAGATTCGATCCCGTTTATGTTCAAAGTTAATATCCTGTAGGTATATTGCATTGTGTATTGCATGTCAGAGAGGAAGGGGGTGTGGGGGGGGGCAATTGCTTATTTGTTGGAGTTCTTGATTCTCGTTTTGCTACGGTTCCGGGTTCGCAGTACAGGGTCATCACAGTCTGTTTTTAGTTTCTTTGGGCGGCTAGTGTTTGTCAATGGGCTCGTCATGGAATGTCCCTCTTTGGGGAGGTTCTCGTCACTAATGTTGTCGTATGAGTGTCGTCATTCCATCCTATTCGTTTCCCCCTCCAGTTCATTGTTATATGTCATCCTTGTTACCGTCTCTCCTGTTGCCCTATCTACAGGTATACCTTGTTGTTCTATGATGTATGGTAGAATGCTCGGTTGTTCGTACTCATTCCCCTGGTCTGGCGCATCGACGTTCCTTGTAATCGTCTCCTGTGTGTCCATGGTAAGATGTTCTGGGTTCAGGGGTTGGGAAAACGTAGCAGGTGTTAGTCTGTCCAAACCTCTACTCAGCTCCTGCATGTCTTGTGCCTGCGCACGTATGTCCGGTTCCGGGGATTTGTTCACTATTCGGGAGGGACTCTCCGGCCTGTTCCTAATCCCGTTATCCGACTGCCTTGTTGGTATGTTCTCATGGGAGTCCCGAGTTGCATTGGAGACAATGTCAGCCCATGTTGACCTCAGGCCATATGTTAGGGGGGTCCAAACGCTTTCTACGAGGGCAATCGACTTGCTGGTGTCCAGGCTCGTTACAGCGACAGCAAGTCGGTGGTTGCCCGTCATATGATATTAGGACGTCATTGTCCGCTATGGTCAAATGGGAAGGCATGTGTCTTTTCAATTTGATCTCTACTATCCTTATGCCGTTGAAAACCTTATATCTATAAGCGGCTGCCCACATTTCGTCCCGTATGTTCACGATTTCCCCATATTTGGAGAGGCTTTCCTTTATCGTAGCTTCCTTGACTTCCGGCGGTAATGCGGCTATCCGTATTCTCTTGGTTCCCATACCTGCTATTTCTACACTTACTTGCGAAATTTCGCCACTGTCGTGTTTGTACTCACATGTTCCATTTGTATCCCGTAGTATCTCTTTCATCCTGTTCTCATTGGACAATTTGATGAACACGCGTCGTCTGGGCCCATCCACTTGTATAATCTGGATGTCTTCTTCCACCAGCCGTAACGAATCATGGATACATTCATGAATGTTATAAGCCGAGATCCTCGGGCTTCGCGGGTCAAAAATGCATACCAACGTAGATAGCCTGTCACTCATGTTGACACAATTGCTCAAAATACACTTTCTGACTCGCTATTCACTTACAGCACACTCTGCTATTCTTACTCACTACACACCACTGAACTCTCTCTATGCGGCCGCTCCAGACCGCTGCTCAGCGCAGAATGGATTCGAACCCTGTCTCAGCAAGCGAGCGGCCGCGGACCTACGCCTGAGACCGCGCGGCCACTGGAATGGTGTGCGTCGTGTCTTACGTAGTGAGAGACTGGCTTTCACTACGTAACACACGACGCACACCATAGCCAGACGCATTCCTAACAACGTACTCTTACGCAACACGACATGCTGCCACAACACCCTGTCAATATAATGGAATTATTTTGTGCATGTTTTTAAAATGACTTTAGCAAGGAACAACGTAGCTCCCTGAGGATGATCTTAGGATCGAAACATGTCGTAGCGATTTTAAGTGTTTGAAATCTTACACAGTGCATTTGTTGGTTAATAATTAAAGTGATTCTATGAAATGCACGTTGCAACAATGAGGATAAGAATATTTACATTCATCTCCACAACCCAACAATAGCACACTCGTTGTAACTTCGTTATCCAAAAGACTGCTTAGCAATAAAATGTAGATACGTATATTTTGCACAAAAACATTTCAGCAGGTAAAGGTAAAAAGGTAAAGTTCACCCTAGAACAGGCCCAGAGGGGGAGCAGAAGTATAGCTATGCTTCTTCTTTAACCCTGGCACCAGATAGGGGTGGGTGCTCAAATCCACGCCCCGGTGCCTCTACCCCCGAGAATGAGAGCCAGTACCACACGTACTGGGAGCAGGGTGGGACCCAGGACCGGCCTGGACTGGTGTGGAAAATCTCGCCCTCATCTGGATCCGATCCTGGGACCGTCCAGCCCGTAACGGGTCGCTGTACTGACTAAACTATCCCGAACCAAAATTTGGCAGGTTTTATACAAAATTATTTTACATTTAAAAGTATTTGTTGTAAAATCTTGGTAATTCCTACATGCATCACACAAATCAATCTATAAATTAAGCGTTAATGACGGCGTTATTGATGTAAATAAAAAGGCCTATCTTTCTTGCCGTCATACTTATTAATTTAATATTATACAAGTAAAACTGTGAGTGGAAACACAATATTCACAACACCACAGGCGAAAATTAATAGTCTTTAAAACAGCAAATTTCACTCATTAATTGTGCACCATTAATTGTCGAAAAACATTACTATTATTATTATTTGAAAGTAATACTATAAACTTCGCAGCAAGGGTTGTGTGATTTCTTGATTGGGGTTACTGATGAGAAATAATTTCAAAGGCAGGACTGTGTGCGAAATCCATAGCATGACTGTTGGTACAGGATTTCACAGAAAGAAGATAGCGCAATGTTTATAATGCAATGACAGAGTGGCAGAGACAAGAAGGAATATATGAATAAGTTATGTCTAATATTAACGTTAACTCTTCTCGAAATAAAAACAGCCATACCTATACTGGTATAACAGACAATGGTGCTTTGTAAGGCCTTCATAATTTATTAATCTTGATATAACAGTATCAGCTGTCACACGTAACCCATATTATCCTCAGCCCTTTTTCAAATCACTCTGTACTCTCTAAAATACGTGAAAATAAACGTTTCTACTTAAGAATAAGCCCAAAGTGTTCGGTAATATTATACTTCACTACAGTTTTGTTTATTTATAATTCCCTCACTTCGTATCAGCTAAAGAGTCTACTGTGTCATCAACGTGAGTAAATGATGTAATGAAAGGAAATGTTGAGGACGCGATGGTTCTGGCCTCTTCAAGGAACACACGTCAGGAAGCTGAGAAATTTCACGAAGAACAGCGAACAAATTATAACATAAACAACCAACTAGATGCAAAAACGACAGTTTATTAATAACTTCAATCAGCTCAACATGTTTCGGGCGATAGTTTCGTTCATCCTCAGGAACACTAGACTGTGTCGGTGCTTTATACCACAAGCTACAAACACAGTCTAGTGCTCCTGAGGATGGGCGAAACTATCGCACGAAACATGTTGAGCTGATTGAAGTTATTAATAAACTGTCATTTTTGTATCTAGTTGGTTGTTTATGTTATTGTATCAATGATGCACGGTCACACTAACATTAAAAAGCGTACAAACTGTTGAATTTCATAAAACATTCTTTAACTTAAAGCGGATCGACTTACGAGGGTATCTAAATGGATTAAAAACCATGAATAATTTTTACTGTTAGTGGTGGAAGAAACAGCTTAGACAGTTGATAGAGTGAATGTTCTTTGGGTTCGGTTAGCTAATTGCGGCATGAAAGGGAGTAATTATAAACGAAGTTCCAGGCATTTAGATATGAATCTGGTAAACAAATTTGTGGAACAAAATGAGAATTAAGCCAGTATGCAAAATTCGGCTCTTCTGTACTGAAACCAAAGGTACATGCAATTTTAGAATCAAATCCATCCATTCCTGTCTCGTTTAACAGTCTTGTTATGGAATCAAATTTAGTAGGAACTCTCTTAGACAGTATTGGACTGGGTTTACGGAACATTTGTGACATAATGGGAAAAGATTAGACAAACTATCGGGAAATTAATTGTGTCGGAGTTTTATGCTTTTGTCAGATCAAAATCGATATTGGAAGAAAGAATTAAATATGAATTGTTCGACAGTAAAACAAGATTTTACATTCATTGTTCCGTGCATCATTGTAATTCTTTAAAATAACCAACACGATGTCACTTGTAGACTATCCTTTATTTTCATGGGTAGTCGTCATTCACTCTCTACATGTTTCGAGC
>Ga0136643_10018465_pt1 | contig 10518 bp, 5 predicted proteins | sample TergutLab28metaG_FD_96883 | JGI IMG/M metagenome (GOLD analysis project Ga0136643, IMG submission 96883) | Labiotermes labralis P1 segment gut microbial communities from Petit-Saut dam, French Guiana - Lab288 P1 (version 3) (version 3) | ecosystem: Host-associated > Arthropoda: Insects >... | reverse complement strand
TCAGAGTTTCTGGCTACAGATACAGAGGTCCCGGGTTCGATCCCCGGCGCTACCAGATTTTCTGAGTAGTAGTGGGTCTGGAACGGGGTCCACTCAGCCTCGTGAGGTCAATTGAGGAGCTAGGCTCTAGGTCTAGAAAACAGAGATTAACGGCTGTGGGGACCCGTTGCGCTGACCACGTGACACCCTCTATCCGCAAAAGTTGGCACTAACTTCGCCGACCGGTATAGTTCGCGTGCGGACTAAGGCCACGGAGTTTAGTTTAGTTAGGCTTGTCTTCAAAAATAAATATCGTCAATAGCAATAAGACATATAGTAAGAGGGCTAAAGCACCAGAAATGTTAGGTTCTACGGAAATTTCCTAACTTATGTATTATCCTCGGATTATAGTGAAACCGTCCCTTGAAACCGCCGTCTCTAGTGGTGAAATTATCCCTCTCTCGAAAGGGCTCTTTCTCAGACGGTTAAAGCAGCCGAGGCCTGAGGCTGACCATTAATTTCCATCTAGTGAAAAGGACAAGAATCAGTAGAGCTATACCTCTACTTCCACATACTCCTTTACGACGCGTAAATGGACAAATTTATCTGTACTTTAGCGGGAATAAAAGTGTAGCATTCGCGTGATATTATTTAAAAAGTGGGAAACGAGGTAATCTGAAAGAATCCCGTCCACCAAAATTGCCACATGGACTGCTGTAGGCTGAAACCACGTCTTAAGAGTGATCGCCTCAGATATGACACGGACTTAGCACTGTTAACTTTTTTAATTTCAAGACACATATTCACACGGTTCTCTGAAAGCTGCACTCTGTGGGACACACTGTCATACTGATGAGCTGGAGAGGACAGACTGGGCATGGTGGCTGCGCAATTGACTGAATAGATATTCCTAAAAAGTGACACGTTTTTCGTAAAATTTTAAAGTCGTGTGTTAAGAAATAATGTTGAGTTATTCACACTGTACAGTAACGTACATATTTTATAGCAGCAAAAACTGTATTTGAACTGAACTGTCCTCGTAATCTGCCTGGAAACCTCTCGATTCCCGATTGAAGGATGAAATAATGTCGGCTGCGTAGGAAAAGCGCAATTAATTTCACAGACGGGGTTAAGGGAATATTTATCGGAGTGGATAATAAAATATAACGTATTCCTCAGGGCAAAGCAAGCGGTAACTAATCTATAGAAAAGCAAACTTAAAAAAGAAATTTGGTCTGTAATTCATAATAAAGTAAGAAGCTTTACTTTACACAATACAGGACAGCCAATAATATCTTCTATCACAAGGGATCTCTATACAGTGTGAAACTTTTAACACACTTTTCATTTCCTCTGCTTCTTTGTTTTATCCTTTTGGTGCGGAAAAGCGTGACTGATCTATCATCCAGAGGGATTTCCAGTGAAGAACTTCTGTCGTGGAAATTTCCGCAGATGAAACAAGAACAGGGCGTATAACTTTGCTCTCAGACCGAGTCTTTATTTTCTGGCATGCGATTCGACGAAGGAAATTGTTTGTAGCAAGCAAAGGTGTGACCAGTACGAGGGGGGAATTGCTTGCAAGGATTAGGAGAGAGAGAGAGAGAGAGAAGGCAAGAATATGGCAGAAAACTGTTGAAATCAATTAGAAGCGTCTTTATAAAATATTGTTAGAACGTTCTAAACAAGAAGGGCGGCATTCGCTCTCCGGATAAGTGCTACATATTTTCTCTCAGTTCTGCCACGGAAATTCGCATATGGCCGTCAATGCTGACTCGCCTCTAACCTAAACCATTCCATAGAAATATAACAGTAGCTGAAATTATGCAATGACCGCTTCCTTTTACACTCCTCTAGTTTTATATTTTACTACCCGCTTTATTATTTGACGCTGTAGAGTCAGAGTTAAAAAAAGCGTCGTTAAACAAACTACAGTCGAAAAAACAAGTACATCGTTGTTGTAGCTATCTAGGATTATAACGTGGCGTAATATTGTAGGAATAATAAGACGTTTCGGGATGTATTTTCGAAACCAACCTCAGGCTTGAAAAAACAAGAATTATGCCAGACACTGGATTGAGTCAATCCAGTGTCTGGCATAATTCTTGCTTTTATCAAGCCTGAGGTCGGGAACGAAAAATTCCCGAAACGTCGTATCATTCCTACAATATTACGCTACGACCTTATTTTTATCATGGCCAAAGCTTTAAATCACAACACACCGTTCCTCATTACACGCCATATAGCGGTTTTCTAAAGCAATTTCTGAAAACGTGACCCTAAATAGTTCGTTCTACAGCCATGCTTATATACAGAGACAAACAGGGGGCACTTACAAATGTAAATTAATAATATTTTAAGCGTTAGACACTTCAATTACAAAAAAGTGTTCACATTTTGAACAGAGCAAGGGACTTTTACCCTTTTTTTAGTTTATTCTAAGACAGTATCTGATATTCGAGATTATGCAGCTTTGAGGCAACTTCTTGACCAGGTGAGCTGCTAAAACTTCTCAAGCTGTCCTATGAAATTAGGTAGCAAAGTTGATTTACGGGCACTTTTTAAATGCGTTATTATTAAATTACAGGACGATCAGTTTGGCTAGGGGAAAAATAAAACGTTATGAAACACAGCGGTAACATTGCACATCGCTCGTCGGTGACACCAGTGTCAAGCGTACGTGGAAGTTTATCGTAGTTTAGTTGTACGTCACATTCAAGGTTGCCACGGTTCATAAGATCTTGAGAGCGAAACGAGGGTTAACGTATGGCGTGGAGAAACTTGCCACAGCATGTACGGATCCTTTTTGTATCCGACAAGGCAGTGCATTTAGGAACAAAACTCAACATACTTGCATACTTAAGTTTCCGAAGCTTCAGCACAAAGTTACGACATGGCTGTTTCCATCAAGGTGACTCCCAGTAACAAGTGTTGTCAGTCCGTCTGTTCCTGACCAACGACAACAGAAACAGCAGCAGGAGCAAGAAGACAGCGGCAGCGGCATTAACAGCAATAACACCACCAGTAGCAGCAGCAGCAGCAACAGAAATAGCAGCAATAACAGCACCAACAGCAGCAGCACCAACAGCCATAGAAATAGTAGCAGCAACAGCAACAACATAAACAGAAACAACAGCAATGACGGCAGCGGCAGCAACAGCATCATCATCATCACAATCATAATCAACAGAAACAGTAACAACAGCAGCGGCAGCGACAAAACAGCAACAGCAGCAGCAACAATAGCAACAGCATCAACTGAAACAACAGCAACAACAGCAACAAGAACACAAACGGCAGCAGCAGCAGCAGCAGCATAAAAAAAACAACAACAACAACAAACAGCGGCAGCAGCAGCAGCAGCAGCAAGAGTAATGTGATTACGACAGACCTAAATCTTGGCCTCCAGTTTTACCGAAGTTAATGCCGCCCGGTTTCCTTGTGTGAAGACTGTGCAGAACATTGTGTATGCTAATCGTTCGTAAAGTAAATATTGCTGCAGATTTCACGTAGGTCACACCGGATATTGTGAATGGCAAACGGGATATACTGGCCTCCCAGTAAGAACCCTGCTGTGTCAGCGAGGATATCACTTTGTAAGATAAATATCCCCTCCCTGCAGGTAATTCTGTCAAATATTAAGCAATAAACTGAACTCTTTATATTTTAAAACGTCTGACTTTTATCCAATACCGAAAAAAAAAATCAACTTGCAATTTTCTGTCAGTTAATATTACCGGTTCGCTTGCGGTCCGCGATCCCTCCTCTGAGAAACGCTTATATAAGACCACAGAACGCAGGAAATATTTACAGCACAATGCAAGGGCCTAATGTGTCCAAACGTGACATTTTGTACGGTTATTGGTACGCTTTGTGGTACATTTCCAAGTCGAGTCAGTGTGGTTAGCAGCTACTGGGGTGCTGTGCCCTTTGGACTGATGCAGGTAGCTGATCCTCGCCACAAATCTCAATCACTTTCAGCAGCATACCTTTCGCACATCAGTGGGCGCCGCCATGAATAACATCACATGGTAGCAGCTACAGGATGCGTCGCAAAGGCAGGTGGTTGCCACAGCTTGAAGTATGAATCTCGATTAGGAAGTGTTTCATTGACTGGGACTGTTCGCCTTTACCCGGGCTGCAGGCTAGCCTGCAGTCCGGACACTACTCCAGCCTAACCGCACCTAACTTCCAACATACAGCAAACCAAGAACGAAACGACCAATGTGGTAATCAACATTATAGTCGCAAGCTCCTGATGATGGGCATAGTAATGCCGGAAACATTTTGAGCCTATAAGAAGTGCAATAAAATAATAAGTGGCATCTAGTTGGTTTTTTTATTCTTCACGCGTGTATACGTTGATAGTGTAACATCTTGGAAAATGGGCACTTACAAGATAAAGGATTAGAGGGGGCGGGGGAGGGGTGGCCCAAATTAAAATAAATCTTAGGAAATTCGGTTATGAAAATAGAAAGTGGACTGAACTGGTTCCAAGATAATATCGAATGGCGGGCGTGGGTATTAGTGTTGTTGAAGATTCAGGTACTGCTATGGCTGTATTAATTAGAGATTTAACCATATAAACTTACCAGTACAATATTATTATCACAATACTGATATTCCAGAGGCTCTGCAGACATGCAACATTTGCAGACATGTTCAATTACGGCGGTTGGGCGTAGGAATAATTTCTATACCAACATTACCAGACCAAAACAGACTGCTTGCAATTTCAGTTAATAAATAAATCCAACCGGATATTCTGAGTTGTCTAGGTTTGTTATCTGGATTCTAAACATATATTAACAATTTTTATTCTGGTTGTTTCGTCAAAAGTGAAGGTTCTCCATCAACAAGTAATGGATTAATTAATGTGAGATACTCGACGTTTCTCCTGGAATTCACAAACTTATTTCTAAATATTTCAATTCCGAATACCAGATCTCCGATACGGTAAACAAAACCAATTACTTTACTGTCAAGAAAACCCAGAAACTTAGAATATGTCATTATTTGAATGTCACTTGTATAGTTATGTAATGGATATCATTTTATAGTACTGTCTTCAGAAAATACGATGCTTCTTTACGCCATAACCTAGCTAAATCAAGTAGCATGTTAATGACATTAAGCAAAGCAGGAGATAGGAGTAGGTCTGTGGAAACCACAAAACACACTGCAGAAGAGAAAGGTAAGAAATCGACATACAAGAACAGAAGACAAGAAAGCGGAATGATGATAAGATGGTGATGTCTCGGTGTATAGAAGAAACGAAACCTGTTACGTCAAGTATATCGGAGAATTACTTGTGAAGTGAATTCTTTTTGTGCTTTGCACGGACCTCGTAGCAGAGAGGAGAGAGATAGCATGGGAGATAGGCAACTGTTCGTGCACTGTGCCCTCAGGGTTAGGAGTTGGGGGTCCAAAGAGAACCCAACCACCGCTCCAACCGTGTGAATCAAAGCAGAAACACTCGGAGCAAGTGACTACAGTCACAGCCAGAAATCGAGACTTACATTTCACTCGATATGCTGACAAATGTACAGAACGGTGTGTTCATTCGTGTTGTATTTAACGATGCTGTCAACAGCACAGATCAACAGCGTCGAAGTACAACATGGAGAGCTTGCTGTAAATTATGTCAAAGAAAGCTGTCGCAGTGTAATTTGATTATACTCTTGCAATTGGCGTGGTGGATTCAGAGGAACCACAAAATTTCTCAGAATGAATATTCAAACTCCCCAATAACTTGCAGGTTCACTGGCTTGCAAACAGATCTACTTGCTTGTCACTTTCAATACTAAACGAAACATAAGCTCTTCCACAGAGATTTTCTTCAATTGAAGTATTCATATTTAAAGCAAAATATTTATTGCACGCAGCATATATTTTACCGTCCAAAAACCTCTTAAATTTGCTAATAAAATTTATTTATGTGCTTCGAATTATTTTAAATATAAACAGCCACTATGTCCATGAACATAAACAATCAGATGGTCTGATGAAGACAGTTATATATATTAATAATTGTCCAACGAGATGCACCACCAAGCAGTCTATTTATTATTCTGCAAGTTCGCTCTACACGTTTCGGGTGTCAACCACACCGGTCAACAGGAGTACACAAAACTGTAACTACAGCCTTCGGTACTGGTACTGGTACTCCCTCCAACGTGGCCAAATTTGGCCACGTTGGAGGGAGTACCAGTACCGGAGGCTGTAGTTTCAGTTTTGTGTACTCCTGTTGACCGGTGTGGTTGACACCCGAAACACGTAGAGTGAACTTGCAGAATAATAAATAGACTGCTTTGTGTTGCATCTCGTTGGACAATTATTAATATACATCAGCGATGCACGGAACCATAAATATAAAAGACAGAATATGTTTACTTTGAGGTGTGAATTGAATAAATACGGAAATAAACGTAATGCTATAGAGGCTTGTGAGTTGTATGGACAAACATTTCTGAATCGGACATGTTTTATGATCTCCTAGTTAATTCAAAGCAAAGTAGGGGGAGGGAGATTTGCGGTTCTCAAAAGGGTGTAACTGAAAATACATATCTCCAAATATTTCGTCTCTCCAGGCCATAAATCATGTCACATATGTTCAGTATTCATGTACAAGTACCCTTGAAGTATGCGATAGTAGTATTACATTACAATCGCGGCGTCCCCAGTTATGAATTATTTCCAGACCCGACGCTTTGACGTACTCTAAGCAAATTAGTCAAGCAATCGCGGAAATATTTCGGCGCAGTATTCAGCACGTCAGATGCAACAAGGACGGACGGTAAATGTAAGACGATATTACTGACGTACTGACCGACAGACCAAACGACCAACCGAATAATTAACTAACTAACTAACTAACTGACTAACCAACCAACCAACTAACGGGTACAAAATATTTTACTGGGTCACTCATCAAGAACGTCAAATCTTCTCCTTTTATGAAAACCGAAGTTTCACTAATGCGAGCTTTATGTTTCGCATCTGTGTGATATGGCTCCAGTTCAAATGGTAGTGCCTTAATATTCACTTCCACATTATCTTTCCATCTATGACCGAGTCTCTAGATCTGTCTCTTCCTTCAGGTTTTCCGACTAAACTTCCGTACGAATTTCCCAATTTCTCAATTTCTCATTCACGCTGCATTTTCCGCTCGTCTATCTTTGACTGGATCGTCCTAATAACACGTCATAAAGATTACAAATAATACAGTTCTCCGCTGTATAATCTCTCCGCCCTCCTGATATCACTGGAACTTCTTCTGAAACTCTCACAAGTCCTGTGCTGTTCTGGTTGCGTGAGAGGTACGATCATACACAGGCAAATGGCTGGTAAATTATAGTCTACACGTTTATTTCACGCTCAAAATATAGGACACCTATCAAAAATCATGCTGAGCACGCGAACGTAGTTGTGCGGTTTTGTCTGTTAACGGGATCGCACCAACATTATGCTGCAGTTAACACGACTTTTCACTTACAACTTTGCATATCTATGACCAAGAAATGCGATTAGATTTCTTAATCTTCATACCTAATATGTCAACATTTTCTCTTAGATAGAGGGCGACTGTGTTTAGCAAAGAACGACCGGACAGAGGAGTGCCGTCTCGAGAGAGCTTTGTTTACTCTACGAAATGCAAAAGCGAAGCCCCTCGTTTACCAGACCCGTAGTGCTCGAGTGAGTGCATCCAAGCATCCAATGTGGCCAGAATAGTATGCTTATATGTACAGACGTCTTGAACTGTATTTTATTTACACAAGGATAAAGTAAATACATTATAGAACGATATGGGACGTCATAGTCAGGAATAGGCTTCTGGTAGTTGGTCTGTTTACTGAACACTCTATTTTGTACTGAGGAAAATCAAGTACAGAATGTGATGCTTCGCAGTTGGTAACAGGACAAGGATTTCCCTGGTGTGCTGCAACTACTCCCTCTCCTCTCTCGGGGGTGGTCAAATACGACAGAGCTTTGAAAATGTGCCCACATCTCTCTCTCTCTCTCTGCCTTCCTCGGTTTCTCTGCTATAATGACGGTACTGTGGAGATTCCATTCATGTCCAGACGGCTCATCTCTAGTTCAAATACTCGGAATTTCCCTTGTGTGCTCTGGAATACGAATATGATGGCGACTGTCACTGCTCAGTCAGTGGTTCATACGCTTGACCAAAACACTCCTCCAAATTGTGGGTCTAAATTCCAAGATTTAAGATATAAATAAACATTATACAAGAAGCCAGACAGACAGCGCGATCAGGCCGTGTACGACTAGTGACAGAATACAGTAGGATATTGTAAACCGGATCTATATATCTACATTACAAGGACAGCAGTTAAAGAAATGTGGCTGGAGGATGTGGAGAGTATTTAAGTGGTTCAGGACACTCAAGCGGTCAGTTGTGAACATGTTAATGACGCCGTGAGGTACATATAAAAGGAGGCCATTTTACCGACTGAAGGTTTACCAGCCTCTCAAGAGAGATGGAGAAAGCGATGCTAGTTACACGCTGTGAGGATGTGGATAGGATGAAACTGGCTTAAGAAAGAGTACAGTTGTACAATGTTGTTGATACGGTAACAACCCTGCGTGTTCCTTAAGATGTGGTCATTTTACTGAATGCATTATTATGAGCGTTAGACAAGAACCTGCACCTTGCAGATACATCAAGTTACAATAGGGCCACTACAGGGTTATGGGCATCTTCGGCAGCCTAAATGGCCGTACAATTTGGGTAACGCTGTACTAAAAGCTCTGTCTATGAAACACAAGACAGGCAATGTACGTATAACGTAACAGCGAGGCGCGTTCGTGCGACCATTTTTACAGTGCAAAAGCAATGAGTAATACATATTCTGAGGGTTTGTTCGTAGCCTTAGGTACCCAGAATGCGATGTGCAAGCGCCATTTTGTCATCGGTGGCCTGTCCAGCTCTACAATATATTTCCACATTAACTCAAAAAAGGAAGGATTTTTCGAAAAAAAAGTTATTGAACACAAAATGTGTGTTATGAGTTTCTCTATAATTTTTGTCTGAAACATTTTTCATTCTAAGAAGACATGCGTGAGATATGACAAAAATGTACATTGGTCTTCATGTAAGGTACCCGTTATGCTTGTGTGATTTTAATAAAACCTGCATTCTGTCGACAGATTTTCGAAAAAATTCTTCAAATATAAAATTTCGTGAAGATATGCCCAGTGGTAGCCGAGATGCTTCATGCTGACAGACTGAATGACGGACGGACGGACAGGCGGACAGACATGACGAAGCTAATAATGACTTTCGCAATTTTGCGAAAGCGCCTAAAAACTGTAAAATTCAAGGAGGGTAAAGTAAAGTACAAAAATGGAGGAGTACTTTTATAATGACGGTGGAGAGGCTAAGAACGGCTGGTAGTGGCTTATTTGAAAGTACTGTCCTTTCAGTAAACTGTAAAAGGTCTCAAGAAACATGACTGATAGCTACGTATAGATTTCAAGAGAACAGAATTACGTCTTGTGTACTCTTGCAAGCTCTACTGTTCATCCAACTTGCTTGTTGAATGTGAATGGTTGTGGTTATTCCATGATTGATGCCATGGAAGAAATTCGTAGACGCGGAGAAGAGAGATAAATATATTTCATAAAATGATGCTCAATTTGAAGTTGTATGGAGGTACGAAGTGACGTATAATAGTGGGACATTACAGTCACACTCACATTGTCATGAAGAAAGTAATTCCGTAAAGTGCATCTAGGCTATGTAAAGGTGCAGTTTGGAAAAGACACAGCTGGCGAGGCGGGAGTTGGACCCAAGTGTCTGTAACGGAGCAGAACGGGCACTCCCAAGGATAAAACAGCACAAGCGACAAGACGAGACGTTCAGAGTTCAGCATCACAACGTGTTTCCGAAGTCCGTGCTGAGTCACTACAGTTCGGTTGTCTTAAACATGCTGAGCCTCCACATCAGGGACAGGAAGTAAACTGGCCTCTTTTAATAAGATTCGTATCATGCATTAATTTACAATTATAATAAAATCACGAACAATAAGCACAAACATAGGTTGTACACTTGAAATATTATATTTCCGACATATTTCCGTTTATTATGTAACAAATTCACGAAAAATCACATTAAAAAGTATGTATAAAACATGAAGATTACAATTAGAATTATAACTAACTATTAGTGTTATAAGATCCAAAAGGATGCACTATTTACTTTAAATTTATTTCAATAATTAACCTCTACATGTTTCGACCAGGTTTACTTCTCATCATCAGGAGGCACTACTGTGCATATAGAGCAATTGATATATGTCATGTAGAGCTTAGTTACTGAAATAAATTGAAAGTAAACAGTGCATCCTGTTGGTTCTTATTGCACAAATATATCACTATGCACGGTCCAAAAAAATTAAATAAAACCAAGTACCTTAAGGGTTGTTTGACCGTGCATCTTCCTCATGAAATAAAGTGAAATGTCAACTTGATGCAACTAGGTAATTTTATTGATGTATTCTTAGCTCGACATGTTTCAGGTAC
>Ga0136643_10018464_pt1 | contig 10518 bp, 7 predicted proteins | sample TergutLab28metaG_FD_96883 | JGI IMG/M metagenome (GOLD analysis project Ga0136643, IMG submission 96883) | Labiotermes labralis P1 segment gut microbial communities from Petit-Saut dam, French Guiana - Lab288 P1 (version 3) (version 3) | ecosystem: Host-associated > Arthropoda: Insects >... | reverse complement strand
TGGGGACCCGTTGCGCTGACCACGTGACACCCCTCTATCCGCAAAAGTTGGCACTAATTTCGCCGACCGGCGGCGGCCGCTCTGTCGGTATAGTTCGCGTGCGGACTAAGGCCACGGAGTTTTAGTTTATTACTAAACAGAGAAATCTGGCCGGAACAAACGCATGCCTTAAAGCTTGCTGTAGAAGAGCGCCCACATTTATACTGTCAGCCTCGCCCCGCTGTCGGAGAAACTGCCGCATTAGCAAGGCGCATAAACACGCGTGTACGAAGGAAAAGGGAACACAGTAGGTGTCATCGCCAATAAGACTTATGGGAGAATGGCACGTTGACATTGGGCGAGAGAGTGTTATGACCTGCACGATCCACTTCGTTTGATCCCAAGTAAAATACTTCAGACACACAGAGAATGGCCGTCTGTGTAAGAGGCAAATTTAATTTCGTGATTAATTCTTACGATAACTGAACCATTCCGCCTTCAAATTAGGCAAGGAATAGCCTAAACAAACCCAAGTACATTACAAATATACACACGACCCTAAAGTAATAAGTATGCTGTGTACAACCAATAAATATATTTCAGTATACCCGTCTACATGAAGTAACAAAATTACATACAACGTAAAATATTCTATATGTAGTACTCCAGGAGCTCAGTTATGAATTCGAAACAGCACAATTCATGCAACCATTAAGATTCTGTATTCATCCATCTATGCGCTGACAACAATAGACATCCATGGCGCAACAGCCCCCGGTGGGCAAGGGCCACATCATTATCGATGCTTCACCAGCACATTCAGACACACCACAGTCGGTAGGACTCCTCTGGACGAGTGATCAGCCAGATTTAGAGAACTCTGCCTGACAATACACAACACTCACAAGAGATATGATGGATTCGAACCCGCAATACCAGCAATCAGGCGGCCGCAGACCCACACATTAGACCGCGCGGCCACTGGGACCGACAGCAATAATGTACCTATTTCTACACAGTCAAGAAATCCAAGATTCAGATATTGGCCCGATAACTGTCTTTTTTCGTGTTTTCTCTTCATCGCCAGAGATAAATTTTAGAACAGAAATTTAAAGTCTCCTACCACCTGTTCACTTTCGCACTTCTTACCATTTACCATCATGGGGCAATTTAATGCTCTACTGGTTGTCCAAAAGAAAAGTCTTCCGATGTTAAGATGGCCAGTCACTGGCTTATGGGTCAAAAATATCGAAATAACATGGGTAAAGGTAAACGAAAAGTTCACCCTAGAACAGGCCACGAAGGCCCAGAGGGGGGGTAGAGGTATAGCTCTACTCTTTCTTTAACATAGGCTGTAGATGGGGTGGGTGGTAAACGCCACGCCCCGGCCGTTTTATTCCCGAGAAAGACCCGTTACCCATTGTAGAGGAGGCTGGTTTGGCTCCAGGGTCGGTTTGGACGGGTGCGGAAAATCTCGCCCCACACCGTGATTCGATCACCGGACCGTCCAGCCCGTAGCGAAGTGTTATACCAACTGCGCTATCCCGGCCCATCGAAACAACATGGATACAAAACTAAGTAGCTATTCAGTTACCGCTCCTTCCAGCAGAGATCAGCCACCCTTACTGAAACACTGGGCGTAGTCAAGATAATACAAGCTCTGACGTTTACTTACGTAAACGGCATGCAGCTGGAAGTGACACGCTGCATTTTCGGTACAAAAAAGGCTCCCTGTAAACCAGCACTTTTTTCCTTAACGCTGGCTTTAATATATTTTTTGCTCCGTCTGACAGCTGCACTGCCCACGCTGTGCCACGAACAGCTTATCGCATAGCTACGATTTCTCCTAACACACTGGAGGCCAGACAAAAAGACCACCACGACCAATCCATCGACTTCAACAGCAATGATACAAGTACCCGGTGACTTCTCTGCAATACATTCGGAAGCTGTCAAGTTGTTTCTGTCACGTCTTTAATCTGGCATGGAAAGGATTCTCTTCTAAAAGCGATGATATGGAATGTATGCAACAGTCTGCTGTAAAAGTCCGTCAAGAACGAACAAACCAGTTAGCCAGTCAGCGATAATACTGCACCGCACATTTGCCAGAAACAGAAATCGGAATTTACTGAGTAACAGAAAGTGAGGCTTCTTGGTGTACCACGAGTGATGTTGTGGCACTTACATATCTAATATACCAGCACCGACGACAGCGGTAACTACGTTACGGTAAGACTTCGACCCTTGTCAATAGAAGACTTTCCACCTACAATAAGCTAATGAATAGCCACCTAAGCCATGATCAATGTCCCGACAAACCGACAAGAATTACTGCAGAAATATCTCAGTGTAATCAAATTTCAGTTTCTGATATTATACGTTACCTCAGCGGTCACTAAAAAAGTATGCGTGACAATATTTTCTAAAATGTGACGCAGTGTAGTCAATTACAAATTCACCGTTGTTTCGGAGAATCTTATACCTACATCATAACAGCTTATTATTATAAGTATTATTATTCTCTGAAGATAGAGGCAACAGATTACTTCGAAACATAGGTACATTTCTACCAGACTACAGGATGTTACATATCTGTGCATCATCACGGCTGTAACAACATCTAAGTTCTATTTACGTAAGGCAGGAAAGCTACGTTTTTGCCAAACTCCTGGAATAAGGTTGTTACTCGTGTCTATATAAATAAGTATCATTTTAAAGAACTATCTAAGTATTTCCAAAAAAATACTTAACCTCTGAAGAGCAATGGCACTACATGACACCTGTACAACAATTTTATAGTCTTGGTTACACCACGATAATTGCGGCACGGACTGCTAATTGTATTTCACAACTAAAGATATATATCCGAAATACGTCACGTGCAATTACGAAATAATAATAATATTCTTCTTCTTCTTCTTCTTCTTCTTCTCCTTCTTCTCCTGCTCTTTCTACTCCTTCTCCTCCTCCTCCTCCTCATTCTCCTGCTCCGTCTCCTACTCCTCCTCTTTCTCCTCCTTCTCCTACTCCTCCTCCTCCTCCTCCTACTCCTCCTCCCCCTACTCCTCCTCTTTCTCGTACTTCTCCTTCTTCTCCTCCTCTTTCTTCTCCTCCTTCTTGTCCTCCTTCTTCTCATTCTTCTTCTTCTTCTTCTTCTTCTTCTTCTAAAGCGTATAAAGCGCTACAACCTGTATAAGGTTCTGGTTTGCTCAAATACTTTCTTCCAGCTGTCTCTATTCTGTACTAATTTCTTCCAATTGGGTACGTTCATGCACTCTATATATCTTCCAAAACGTCATACGTAGTTCCTCTTTCATCCTTTTAACATGCCTTGGTCGTCCTAAAATCATCCGTCCAGCATTTCCACGCTGAGCTTTTTAAGCAAATAGTTTTCCTGTGTGAGGGAGCTGGCCTCATGACAAACCCCCAACCTGGAGGACCAGGATTTGTCTGGGGTTATCTCCCCTAGACGGATTGCCTTCGCCATGGCTAAGGACTCCCGTCTAGCCCCCTCGTATCCCTGAGGACGGTGCCCTAGACAGGTGCTACCTCCCGGGCCAAGAGGACCTGTAGCTCACAACGGCAGGGGTGTTACTCCCTGAAGAAAGACTGTCTCCGGAGAGAGACCCTTCCCGTTACTATCCCCCAACCTGGAGGGCCAGGGCATCCCTTTTAGTCTGGGTCATCACCTTTGACCTGTCTGGCATGGGAGACCCTATCAGCAGTAAGCTACTGCCAGCATAGCTCTCAGGACCATATGACCTCGCAAGCCCCACCACTACGTCAAAGTAGGGATGCCTTCGGGGGGCAATTACGAATCAAAAAAGTTAAAACAGTTTTACAAAATTACAAATATGCCACTCCTTGAATTAAATGTTCGTTTTATGAACATATCGAAACTTACAAGGCGGTAACAATTTCCGGGTTACTCATAAACTTAATTGTTAAGTTCACATAAACACCCAAATAGTACTCAAATATTTTTAAATTTAACATTGTAAATCTTCCGTGCAACTATATTATATTCACAACGAATCAATACCAGCTAGTTGCGCTCTATTATTTAAACAAATGAACAATACAGTGCAACAAGTTGGTATTGAGTCTTTGTAAAGTAACCAAGTGTGTCTCTTACCAAACTCCATTACGCCATTGTGAACTTAATAAGCTGTTACTTAGGAAATCAATCCGATTTTTATTGCAAGTGACTTCACTTGCTCAACATGCTAAAGTTTCATTGAATGAAAGGGCTCAAACACTGTGAAATACTGCATATCTACTTGCAAGTACTAATACAAAATCAGACTTTGTTATATGTAAAATTATAATCGTTATCATTTTATAATTACTATTCCTCCCCTAGCCGGTCCCAGTGGCCGAGCGGTCTAAAGCGTAGGTCTGCGGCCGCTCGCCTAATGAAATCGTGGGTTCGAATCCCGCCGGGGGCATGGTTGTCTGTCTGTTGTGAATTTTGTGTGTTGTCAGGTAGAGGACTCTGCGACGGGCCGATCACTCGTCTAGAGAGGAGACCTAACGACTGTGGTGCGTCGTTGTGTTTGATCTAGAAACCTCGTGAATGAGAAGACCATGGCCCACTTGGGCCCAAAATCACTACTCCCCAATGATAGATGTCTGTACAGGCCTACCTGTCACCGTAATCAAGAAAATATTTGGTCTCTTCCACGAACAATATGTCACTAGCACAAAGTTTCTTCCCAAACCTAGGGTTTTAATACAAGGCTGTAAATATACTGTGGGAGAAATAGGGACATTTTATTGTGGGAGAAGACATAAATAAGAAAATACTGAGAAAAATACTGCATGCACTCAATCATCCAATAATAATATTACAATTTAATGTACCGAGGTGCTGATAAGTCCTTAGCCCGACCAGGAAAGAAAGAAGCTCGGAAGCATTTAAGGGACGCGCGCGATTTCAACAACATCGAGACGCGAGCTGTCATCAGGTTTTTTTTTCTGCAAGGCAAGGCACCAAAGGAAATTCACGCCAGTCTGACAGGAACATTAGCTTGTTTCCTTCCTGGTCGGGCTAAGGACTAAGCAACCCTGTACATTTCGTTGTAGGAAAATTGCGTTATTAATTTAGAAGGACAAAGTGTGAAATTCGTGGGGACAGAACTTAGTAGTTACATTCTTAACCCTTCATAATTGACTTAACACTCAACAAAACAACGAGGCAGAAACTATAGTTCGTTACGAACAAATTGAAACCAATCTACAAATTTGGGTTTGGAAATACATAACCAAAATCTGAATTTATTGTCGTGTTAAGAGCGGTAATTGGCATACAATCAGGGTCAGTGATATTTCGCTGTGTACCGCAGTTTGCACGCACACGTGTAGGCCTGTACACAGAGTTCAATGAATACAAATCAAAAACAATACAGCAGTCCCGGCCGCACCGCACATTATACGGACCACATTCTCCTAATTATAACTCACAGTCCAATGGACACGAATTTCCGTTGCTCACTTCCGCAGCCGGTTCGACTCATTCATGTGTCACACAAATAATTAGGTCTGCCAACTAAAGCGATGCAAAACCCTTTTTTTAATTACTGGTTTCATTTCTATTTGTTAACGCAGAGATGTTGCACGTACTCAAAGTAAAAATCAGGTACTAAACGCCTGGGGGTTTCTTGTCGGTTTGTAACATTTGGCTTCGGAAAGAAACAGAAATGGAGGATGCAAAGAAAAGGGTAACAAGCTAAAGAATGCAAGGCGAAATAAACGGAAGTAAAGAAAGTGGCAAATAAAGAAAAAGGAATGAAAAGGAAAGAAGCAAAATGAATAAAGCAAGAAATAGTACCCCATTTTCAGAAGGAAACTTAGGTATGTTTTCACGCAAAGTCCCGAAATAAAATGTTTTATCTTAGTCTGAGATTAAGTGGTGACGTTAATAAAAATCCAACCAGATGCAACAGTATGCAGATATTTATTTACCGCAAAGTCACTCTACATGTTTCGGGTGTCACAGCACCCATCATCAGGAGTACTAAAAACTGTAACCGTAACCTCCGGTACAGGTCATAATACTGGTACAGCTACTTCCCTATAACGTGGCCTGATGGGTGCTGTGACACCCGAAACATGTGGAGTGACTTTGCAGTAAATAAATATCTGTATACTGTTGCATCTGGTTGGATATTCATTATTTATTAACATTGAATTACGATGCACGGAATCGTGAGTTTAAAAAAACATTTAGTGGTGTGAATTCAATAACGCAAGTGTATCTGATCCCTTGCGCAGTAAACTGATGTGTACTGTGGTACTACAGTATAATATTCCTTACGTTTGCCACTGAAGAGAGTATTTTTCACAAAAGCTGTTTTATTCTCCAAATTTCAGCTAAACTGCGTCAGAATTTTCATATACGATAAATGAAGCTCAGCAACTCCGTTAGAAAAACTACAGGGAAAAGTACTCCAAAATGTGCTTACTATACACAAGCAGTCAGTGATTCTGATTATTATGCCAGATATCCAGAGACCGAACTGCAATTTTGATAAATACGGTAAATGGAAAATCAAAGTGATAGTTTTCCAGATTTCCTCGGTGACATTTCAACATATATCCTGTTTACACCATCCATATAACACAAACTGGTTTGGTTCGAAATCAGTCACTGTTAGATTCATGCAAAAGTAGACTCCACAATGTGAATGAGGGTGCACTAAATGCTAGGTGAAGCTATTTAAATCATCAGCTACAAGCTGAAAATTTATTATTCGAAATACACAATATATACATTTGGCGATATGAACATCCAGAGTTAATTCTCATGACTCGAAGTGCGCGCTCAATACGTGATTAAAGCGATTTATATTGTGTGACACAAATTGAAGTAAAATGATTTGGACTGCCATCTATGCTACATAAAGCCATTTAAATCTCCACTCGCAAAATGAAGCCGGACGATTCGAAATGAAATGTAATATGCTCCGTAGCGCGTTTAAAATCCTGCAATGCAAACTGAAGCATGATGATCTGAACTGCTCTCTGTGCTGCATTAAGCTATCTAAATTTGCAGTCACAGATTGAAGGCGGTTTATTAGAACCGAATTTTCACTGACCTAGATCAAGCGATTTAAGTCCACAGTTGCAGAATGAAGTAACGTTATCTTAACTACAGTCATTTCGCATTCGTCTAACATGGACAGCTATAAGAATTTCAGTTCAGACATAAACAATATGTTTTCGGTTGTGCACGCGTGTTTTGGATGGTTGTCACATTCATCTGGACCTATATTTCAACTGCGTAAACCAAAATTAGTAATAACATAAATCTTAGCTCTACGTTAGAAATACGTAATTCTCGTAGTTCTTATCGAAATACACATTCATATTATAGGCTTTCTGCTGGTGTATTAATTAAGTAGCTGAGCTTTGATATTTTCTCAATATTTGAGTGGGTGTTCAGTCGTGGTTTGGGTGTGGACCCACGATAACAGAGGACAGACAAGATCTCCAGTATGTCTGCTAGTACCAGACAAGATCTCCAGTATGTTAACTAGTAACAGACAAGATCCCCAGTATGTTTACTAGTACCAGACAAGATCTTCAGTATGTTTAAAAGTACCAGACAAGATCTCCAGTTGTTTACTAGTACCACACAAAATCTCCAGTATATTAACTAGTACCAGACAAGATCTCCAGTATGTTTACTAGTATCATACAAGATCTCCATTATGTTAATCAGTACCAGACAATATCTCCAGTATGTTTGCTAGTACCAGGCAAGATCTCCAGTGTGTTAATTAGTACCAGACACGATCTCCAGTACGTTTACTAGTACCAGACAAGATCTTCAGTATGTTAATTAGTACCAGATAAGATCTCCAGTATGTTTGCTAGTACCAGACAATATCTCCAGTATGCTAATTAGTACCAGACAAGATCTCCAGTATGTTTACTAGTACCAGACAAGGTCTCCAGTATGTTTACTAGTAACTGACAAGATCTCCAGTATGTTAATTAGTACCAGACAAGATCTCCAGTATGTTTACTAGTATCAGACAAGATCTCCAGTATGTTAATTAGTATCAGACAAGATCTCCAGTATGTTTACTAGTATCAGACAAGATCTCCAGTATGTTAATTAGTACCAGACAAGATCTCCAGTATGTTTACTAGTACGCAATCATATGTTCAATGGCCAAGTTTTGTGCTGTAGCGTTTACAACGACTAACTATTAAATGACTCCACGAACTAGCATATGCTGATCTGCTCCAGAATTTCTCCGTCTTTTACGCAGTCCGAAATTTCATTACTCTCCTCACAAATCCGACACCAAACCATAATACGACAGAGCTAAGTTCAACCTATACCCCAGAATGTTCTTAAATGTTAATGCCACTCTTTAATCTACAACCAGGTCTCCAAATCTGTCTCTTTCTGCAGTTTCTCAATTAAAATTCTACAGGAGTAGTCTTCACCTTGTCCATGCTACAAGTTTCGCCACTCTCCCCCTTCCTTTACTTGATCACCATGTCAGTGTTTACTTTATGATACAATCGACATGGCGAATAACCGTGCATAAAAAATCAAAAGTAATGCAGACCTGAGGACCTAACACATTTACTGCAATTTCTCGCACAGGCCAGTCAGGATCTGCGCTCTTCTGGGATCTTACGCAGCGTAAAATCCCAGAAAAGCGCAGACCTCATTTACGTCGCGGCGGAAGACTGAAAACAAACACGTCAGTCGGTCTAAGAATTATTCGAAGCTGAGATTATCTATTCTTGAACTTCATAAAGTTAGCGTATCTTCTAACGAAATGGTTAAATGCTTAAGTCTAAGCCTACGAACTGGTAAGTATGACTTCAAAGTAGTTGAAAAATTACAGGTACAAATTTTGTACGATCTCGAATGTACGTTGTAAATTTTAAGTAAATTCGCTAACAAGCTGGACAAACACAGAGAAGCGCACAATCATTCTTGCTTACTGAGTAAACTTTACAGAAGCAGAATAAGAGTATTAAGTGATATGAGTAACAGAAAAATATTTACTTAATTTCGAATTACCCAGTTGGCAAGAAGGCCGAGAATGTGTCAAAAATTATGATTGTTCAATAAATACCGCTACAACTAACTAAATAACTTTATGCCTTTAGGAAATTTTGGTCTGAAATTAAGTTTATTTTGAAATAGAAATTTCTACAGAGCAGAATAAAACACTGAACAATATTCAAAGTGTAACAGTGTCTTTTAATCAATTTTATAGCTTTTATATGAAATATTCTTTGATTTGCAATAATTATAATAAAAATTAAATACACGATAAATTCAGATACACAGTTATGAAATGATCTAATGAACCCGTATGAATCTAAATTAAATTCAACAATTTCTTTTTTGATTGTGTTTGTGTAACTAAACAGAGGACAAATTTATTGAAATGAACCGTCTTTACACAATACACAAATAACAGTTGTAAATCTACAGCTGGTTAATTAAACGACATGTTTCGGCCTTGTTCGGCCATCATCAGGCTGACAAAGAGATGGTGTTAATTAAGGTACATTCCTTCGCTATACCGATGGGATCCCATGGTTTACATTGGTCTTATATCTTTTTAAAAATATTTAAACGATATAATAGAGTAAAATTAAAATGTTATTAATTTTAGTATCCTAGCAGAGATGGACGTAAGTTGTGCAGTCGACTGTGGTGACAACGAATGTACCTTAATTAACACCATCTCTTTGTAAGCCTGATGATGGCCGAACAAGGCCGAAACATGTCACTTAATTAACCAGTTGTAGATTTGCAATTGTTATTTGTATGTTGTGTAAAGAAAGTTCATTTCAATAAATGTGTCACATATACACAACGGGATGGAAACAATCCAATTCAAATAAACAAAGGACACTGTGTTTGGCTGGGGAGGTAAAACATCGATAAGAGTGAAACAAGGCACATTTCAAGTTTTTACCGTCTTTCATTAGTAAGAGTTACGTACTTTTCTGTAAGTGTGGGGCAGTCAGTAAGGTCATTCACCTGCTGACCGCAGTGCCAAGCCGCCCACTCCTCTAGCAGCGTGACTGCAAACTTCAGGTTCTGTTATCCAAATTAATTACGAATGAAATTTTAATTGGAATTTTACCACTGATATGAACACAATATTGCAAAAGGGATGATAGGGATGGTTAAGGTAGGTTGCAGCTGTCTATTGGTTTTGCCTTTAGCTCGTACACCACAGAAGTATTACTGTCCGTGCACGCACGGTTCGATATGAATTGCGTGAGTCTTGCAAATACACCAGCAGATTTAGGGTCTTGGTGGGGAAGCCGGAGGGAAGGAGACCACTGGGGAGGCCTAGGCATAGATGGGTGGTTAATTTTAGGATGAATCTCCAAGAGGTAGGATGTGGGTATATGGACTGGATTGGTCGGGCCCAGGATAGAGACAGGTGGCGGACGCTTGTGAGTGCGGTAATGAACCTTCGGGTTCCGTAAAATGCGGGGAATTTCTTGACTAGCTGCAAACCAGTTAGCTTCTCAAGAAGGACTCTG
>Ga0136643_10018461_pt1 | contig 10518 bp, 10 predicted proteins | sample TergutLab28metaG_FD_96883 | JGI IMG/M metagenome (GOLD analysis project Ga0136643, IMG submission 96883) | Labiotermes labralis P1 segment gut microbial communities from Petit-Saut dam, French Guiana - Lab288 P1 (version 3) (version 3) | ecosystem: Host-associated > Arthropoda: Insects >... | reverse complement strand
TAATATTCATCTCTCTTTTTTTTTTTTTTTTTTTTTTTTTTTTTTTTTTTTTTAATTGTGAAAAGCATGCAGAACAAGTGTTGTGTACTCTTCAGTAACCGTGACAAATATTTCCCATACAGTTTAAAAAAAAATGTAGGTTTTAAACACAGAATTTTAATGTAACAGTACAGTTCCTTAAAAAAAATTAGGAAATAGCTTATTATTTGATTAAGAGTGTCTCAAAATGTGACAGACCTACAGGCTAGACAACTGGGAATTGATTCCTAGCAGGAATTTTCTCTTTGCCAATTTGCCCACACAACCTGCTGTCCACGAACACTGAAGGCTGTTTCCATGCAAACAATACAGTCAGGTTACGAAACTTAACACAGATCTGTAGCTAATTCCATAGTAACTCAACTGTGTATCTTCATGGCATGGTGCTTAATTAACAATTTGTAGCTTGGAATCTGGTATTAGAAAGGTAAGTGGTGTAAGAAATAGTAACTGCATTGTGAACAGCAAATACAGACAGGGGTAGTACCACTCCTCTTATAAGCCCCCGGTGTATATCTCCTTAAGTGCAAACAGTGTACAGAAGTTGAATAATATAATGGAAGGTTCATGTGTTTTGGAATGATACACCGGGCATATACAGGATCCCTTGTGGATGTGGCAAGGTTTATATTGGACAAAGTGGTCGATCCAGCCATCTCCGAATTAAAAGAACACAATAGACATTATGACTGGCTCAACCGGACAAATCAGCAGTAGCAGAACACAGCATTAACCATGACCACATCATCAAACTACAGGACATGAAACTCCTTTCTGCTAAAACCGGATACATGGATCAGCTCATCAGGGAAGCTATTGAAATTGAAATGCACCCACACACCATCAACAGAGAAGATGGCCTGACGTTAAGCAAATCTTGGAAACCACTTCTACACAAGCTTAAGGAAAGGAGACAACCACCTGATACACAATATTTTGACCTCACCTCGACACGTGCCCTATCTCCCTCACCCCTCCACAGCCTGTTTCTGTACTCGGAACTGCCCCTAACATGTCACCCTCCTTCCTATTGGCTCAGCCTAATTTTGAGCCAAACCTTTTCCTCTATAAATACTCCAGCTTTTCTCAAATCCAGTCATACTTCATACCTACCTGCCTATGAAGATGGAACAGACAGAGTGTTCTGAAACAACGGCATATAAAATTCAGATGCTGGGGAATTACCCAGAAGAACGCACACAACATGATACACCACATTTATTGGTACATCTTTCAGAACTGCACTCTTCTGGGTCATTACGCAGCAAGTAGTGGTAATTCCTCTCTGACATTCAGGACCGATGGGTTGTCCCAAAACGTCGGTAAGGAATTGCCACTACTCACTGCGTAATGACTCAGAAGAGTGCAGTTCTCGTCTGCTGCATGGTGGAAGCCTGAATCATGCATGGCCAGTATTCGTTGATGTTTTGAGGGTATTGCTCTCCGTTGAAACATCAGTACCTTACCAGTTGCCATAGTCTAATGTCCCAAAGATTTGAATCTTCAGCGCTACTGTGAGAACTTCAAATCTCCGATGGTCTCCTTTACACAAATTATCTGCATTTTTTAAAACTGATTTATTTTTTTCTCTTGTTTTTTTTAAAGGCTGGTTCAGGAATGCCAACCCCCCAACAGCCATATCCTGGTGTATATCCTCCACCTCAACACGCTACAGTCCAGCTTAGTTATCCACTGAATCCTGGATTTGCTGCCCAAATAAACACACCTGGAATGTCACAGTTTCCACCTTACCCAGCATCAAACATGCCCTCATATCCTCCAAGTAACAATCCGTCATACCCTGGTTATCCACCCACAAGTCAGCCACCTTACTCCAATCCTATGTACCCATCATTTGGGCAGTCCAGTAGTCTTTATCCTAGCTCTGCGGTGGGCTTCACTGCACCAGCACCTACTTCGTTTGCACCTCAACCTCAGCCATATAGTCCTGCTGCACCTGCTTCTGTTTCAACTGGTGGTGCTGGACCCCCAAGCATGAATCTGGGTGGCCATAGCTTGGATAGAGCTCACTCTAATGTGAGACATACAGTTGACTCAACACACACTAAGGTGAGGAGGATGAATTAATTGTAGAATGCATACTCTGTTAACCATTTCAAGCGTAGTGGTTGCTGTATGTCTCATTGTACTTAACATTTAGGAACTGCATTTTGACTGAACAGTGTATGTGTCCTGCATGATTGTAACAACAAACAGCAATTATTTCTGTGTACAGCATGGATTTTGAATACTAGTGTTAGAATTCAAACTTGGGTTGTGAACTCCGAGAGTAATCAGTGTGCAGCAATCAGTGTTTGACGGTAAATCTTTATTTAAAAGAAAAATTACTGTAGTCTGTAAGTTTTGCTATTAACTTGGTCTAATGTTACATGATATATCTGCCATGATGTGCGGGTGTGCCAAGTAGGTACTTGTGCTACCTGGGTTGCTAAGCGAAACTGTTTTATGATTTTGAGTCATGGATTTGTGACTCAGTTTTGAGTCATGGTCCCAAATGTCTGCGAATCAGTGTTGTACAGTATTAACCATTTTGTCTGTGTACTGGAGATGCAGTGTAAATACTGTGAGGTGGGATACTGAATTTTTAAAGTTCCTGCTGCGGGGGATTACAAGAATGGAGTTGCTGTGTAGAGTCTGTATGTAGTGTTAACTCATATGATGTACAGTCTGTAACATTAGTGAGGCTAATTAAGGTTACATTCTTGTGGGATGTGAGCACCATGCAGTCTGGTAGATATGAACCAGCATTTTGGAGGAATCCTTTGCTTCTGTATTCAGTTCAGGAAGAGACCGCATCTTCCGTACTGCTAGGGGCAAGAGATTTTCTGTTCTCCAAAACATTTAGACCGGCTCTATTTAATCTTTTAAACCTATTTAATCGGAGCCGGGTTAGCTCAGTTGGTATAGCGACTTGCTACAGGCTGGACGGTCTGGGGATCGAATCCCGGTGGGAGGCGAGATTTTCCGCACCCGTCCAGACTGGCTCTGAGACCCACCCAGCCTCCTGTACAAAGGGTACCGGTTGTTTACCGGGGGTAAAGCGGGCGGGACGTGGCGTTGATCGCCCACTGCATCTAGCACAGAGGTTAAAGAAAGAGTAGAAGTTTATCTCTTCTCCCCATCTGGGCCTTTGTGGCCTGTGCTGGAGTGAACTTTACCTTTACATTTAAATCCCTTTAATCGGTACTGCGGTTCCTACCCACAGGTAAAACGGCCGGGGCATGAAGTTAACAGCTCACCTCCATCTAGTACCAAGGTGAAGAATGGAGCCGTATGTCTTCTTCCCCTACATGGATTTCATGATATGGGCAGGGACAACTTTACCTTTACCTTTACAACATCTACCTTGCAAATGGAGGTGGCAAATGGGTTTATCTGAAAAACTGGTGTCTGTCAAAGAAACTGCATGACGTCACATTCCATTAAGACCTATGAGAATAATTTTAATTCCATCGTGATATCCTGAAATGTCATGGTCAATGTATTGTTTTCAGGGCACTCCTACAGTGACACCTGTTGCATCCTTCAATCCTCGACAAGATGCAGAAGTGCTTCGAAAGGCAATGAAAGGTTTTGGAACTGACGAGCAAGCCATCATTAATGTCCTTGCAAATAGAACCAATAGCCAAAGACTTGAGATTGCAGTGCAGTTTAAGACACTTTACGGGAAGGTACGTATTGTCACATTAGGTAGTGATATGTGATGATTGTTGTAGTTTTATGGATGCTACAAATTTTTTTTTTAAATTGTATTTTATCTCTGTTATGCCATATATCATAACTTAGGAACATGGAATGGGGAAACATGTATAAATTCTTGGTCATAGTGTTTTCAGAACTGGACCAAAAAGTGTGAAATGCTAGTTGAATTACTGCTATAACCAAATGCAGGGACAGTTAAATTGATTTCATATCTTAAACTGGTAGTGATGTGATGGCATGGACATCTTTGATTAAAATCTGTTTTTGTTAGGAGTATGAAATAAAGTTTCGTTAGTTTGAATAAAAAATTTACATATAAAATATAATAATGTGCATATATGAAGGCGAGTCAAATGAAAACCTTAAATATTTTTTATTTTTCATCATGGACGATATGGTGTGGTGATCCATGACTTATATCCACATGTGCGGCTACATCATTTGCTGTTATGCAGTGATTTTCCTTCACGATGGCTTCAACTGCTGCAATGGCCTCTGGTGTCACTACTGGGTGTGCCTGACCAGGTCGAGGAGAGAGTGTTGCAGAACTGATGTCGTTCATGAACTTCCTAGTCCTCTCGTACACTTGCTGTAGTGACAGACATGCATCACCATACTGAACTTTCATTCTTCGATGAATTTCGATGGGTTTCACCCCTTTCACTATAAAAACAACGGATGATGGAACACTGTTCTTCTTTGGTGCATGTTGCAAGCTGGGCCGCCAGCTTTACACAACTACTGCGCCATCTTGTTACATTCCTGCACCATACTGCCATCTGACGGCCACTCTTCAAACCATCAGTATCACTGTTGTCAACTTACAAGACAATCGAGCTGTGTTTCAAATTTTTATTGCACTTTCAAGGTTTTCATTTGACTTTCCGTCGTAAATAATATCTAATCCCTGTCATGCTTGGTAAAGACACATTGCACTGTTTTCTAGGATGTGGGGAAAACTTAAACTATGAATTGTCATTGTTGTGGTATGAGAGAGGAGTGACAGTTGGAAATTAAAACAAAATGAATGGCAGAAATGAGGGAAGGATGTAAAGTGAAAAGTTGATAAAGGAATGAAATTATAAGGGTGAGGGAACTTTCAGCATCAGGCAGAGGGAAGAAGGAAAGGGGAGACGAATGAGAGTAGGATAGACAGATGCGGATGGGAGAACTGTAGAGGGTAAAGTTGTGAAGGAGGTAAAGTTACGTAAGGGACAAAATAATTTTAAGATAAAAATGTTTTTCCTTTTATTCTTTCATAGTTCATTCTTTAATGTTAAAACATCAGGTACAAATTCCATAGGGTGAAATAAATTGTACTCTTTGGAACTGTTGAATAGAAATGTGAATTAAATAAATACATAATTATTTGTAGCAGGTTTTATTTTCCTTGCAGCGTGCCAGCACCTAGCAGTTTTCTTGATTACGCTTCCTGATAGTGACACTGTAAAACAGTTGTGTGGTGTTATTTTTTCTTTCATTTATGGTTCTTGTTAATGTTTTAAGGACTTGATATCTGACCTGAAGAGTGAATTGAGTGGTCGATTTGAAGACCTGATTATTGCCATGATGACACCGCTTCCACAGTTCTATGCCAAAGAATTGCGTGATGCTGTAAGTGGAATTGGTACCAATGAGAGCACTCTTATTGAGATATTGTGTACTACAACCAATCGTGAGATCCTTACAATTCGAGCTGCATATGAGAGTAGTAAGTACGATGTTATGCAATGATTAACTTGGTAGATATGTGTACCATGTGCCTGAACATTCGGTAGCTTTGCATTTTGCCCACACATTGTATCAGGCTGGGATAGCTCAGTCAGTATAGGGACTCGGTATGGGCTGGACGGTCCGGGGATCGAATCCCAGTGGGGGACGAGATTTTCTGCACCCATCCCGACCAGCTCTGGGTCCCACCGAGCCTCCCATACAATGGGTATTGGGTCTTTCCCAGGGGTAAAGCTACTGGGGCATGGCATTGACCTCCCTCTTCCATCCAGCGCTGAGGTTAAGGAAAGAGTAGAGCTATACCTCTGCTTCCCCTTTGGGCCTTCATGGCCTGTTCTGGGGTGGACTTTACCTTTACCTTTACCACACAGTGTATGTATGTGCCACGTGATTCTCACATTAAAACGGCGGTTATTTCTACAAACAGCATTAACTAATTTGCTTTGTAAATGAGATGGCAGTGTGTTTTCTGTGCAGTGGGAACAGAGTATTTTTTGGGTAGTATTTGATGAAAATAAGTTTCATATACGTAAACTACACATAGTAGAAACAGAACTGCATGTTGGAAATAAGTATTGTAAGGTGTTAGAAAACTGGCGTGTCTCTTAGTAGAAACATACTTCTAAGCTGAAGTTTGTTTGACAGCTGGAAGTTACATGAACTGCACTGATGCGGGGAATACTGAGTTCGTTCTTTTGACACAGTGTATTTCCTGCATATTTTTTCCTCCCCTTACATAACACCATTAACCTTGTTTTGCTGGTCCAAGGTCATTGCATTATTTGATTATAACACTGAAATGAAGTGTTGGAGGTCAAAGATATGAGCGGAAATTTAAAGCTGATATCGAACCATGCTTCCTGTCCTTATGCTTGGTGTTCAGAATAATCAAGGTTGCAACCTGTAATGGGACTGTTTTACCTTTTTACTGTGTTAAAGCTACAGACACAAGTCCATGGCTCAGTCCTTTCCACATCTTCCTTGAGCTGTTTTCCTTCTTCCTCCTATGTACCTTCATGTATTCCACTCCCGTCATATAGCCACTTTGTTCACACGATTATACAGGGAGTCCAATTGAATACCAAATCCACATACACAGCCAGCTTTACAGTCTCACCTTACCTCATATGATATACATATACATAACTTATTGCATGTTAGAGCGGGTGTTGATAATGACATCCATCAACCCTTAGTTATGTTTGGCATGCGGTGAACATATTATTAATTTCTGTTTATAGTTCTTGTCTAGACAGGCCCCAGTGACTGATGAGTCAAAGGTGAATGAAGTTTGACCATCTTTTGTTCACTTTTCAAGGAGACTAACAGGATAAGCTGCCCGACAGGCATGCCGCAGTTGACTGCACAGATTTCTCCGAACTTATTTGGGCTACAGATGATGTAGGGCTGCATGAAATCCTTGTGCTGGTTTTGGAAGATGAGGGTCTTAATGACACCTTATTGTGCATTTTCACATTGCGGTTTGGGACCATTTGGACTGAAAATTTTCACGGCTCCAACACTTGGGCACCTCATTCCCCTGACCTTATACCACTTGATTCCTTCTTCTGGCACATAAATATTCCATGTGTCTATCTGTTGACCACCTTATTGCTTACACCTTACATGCCTCAGTTTCTTCTTATTCTAGTGCATAAAGGATGTTCTTTATGTTCCATCATTGCTGTATATGCCTTTGGTGTATATCTGGCAGCAGTTTGCTCTTGGAGAACTTGTGTGTTCCACTGTTGTCCACCACTTTTCCCAAACATGCTGGGAGAGTATGTATCACTGCACCTACAGTTGTACCTGCCATGCTTACAAATGTGCGACTGAACACGAACACAGATGTGATGTGTGCTGGGCTACTCACAGTTCCATCATTTAACATCTGTAAACTGTTACATATAGGCCACAAAACTTTGATCATTCAACAACCCAAAAGGCAGTGAGTTTTTATTCCTGTTCCTCCTACTTCTGGAACAATAAAGGTAAAGGTAAGGTTCTCCCTAGAACAGGCCATAAAGGTCCAAAATAGTAGTAGATGTATAGCTCAACTCTTTCTTTAACCTCGGCGCTAGATGGCATTGGGTGGTCAGAGTCACGCTTCGGTTGCTTTACCCCGGGGGAAAGTTTGCCCATTGTATAGGAGGCTAGGTGGGCCCCAGGGCCGGTCTGGATGGGTGTGGAAAATCTCGCCCCCACACAGAGATTTGATCCCTGGATGGTCCAGCCTATAGTGAGTTGCTATACCTACTGCAAACTTCTTGAGCAGACATTACATTAATATTATCTGCATTTCATGTGTTGCCTTGTATTTTAGTTTGTGTTCTGTCATTTTTAACATTTCAATGATGGAGGGGTTTAAATTCTACCTAGCGCCCACAACATTGGGGTTTTAAATATGTAGTAGACTTAATTGCATCCATGAATGTAGAGCACACTGAGGCATGTGAAGAGCAAAAGGTCTGTTCTGTGCACTGAGGTCAGCATTGAAGTGTTAATAGCATAACCATAGCCAGAATCAAGTATGTTTAACTAATACTTTGTCCTGCTGACAACGGATGACCAAGGACAGATAAGCATTGCTTAATGACAGAGATATGTTCTGAGAAATGCCCGTTGTCGTGCAAACATGTACTTACACATACCTAGATAGTACAGCCTACTACAAACCTAGGCTATATGGTATAGCCTATTGCTCCTAGGCTACAAACCTGTACAGCATGTTACTGTACTGAATACTGTAGACAATTGTAACACAGTGGTAAGTATTATAATATTATAATATAATATTTTGGGACCACCGTCGTATATGTGGTTCGTCGTTGACTGAAACATCGTTATGCGGAGCATACCTGTTTTTTTTATTCGTGTCATTTTAGGATCATACAGGTACACAAACACGGCCTGTCCATTATTCATTTATGGTTATTTCAATGACTCTGCCAATAAGTAATTGTATTTCACTGAATTGTTGGATGATGATGATGATGATATTGAAAATGTGTGGAATTAAGCATCTGTGGCCAAGTTTAGGTAACTGTTCAGCATTTGCCATGAGTGACTGATGAAAACTCTGAGCAACCTCAGTGTGGGTGGTTAGTTTCCTGACTGAGATATGAACAGTGCACATGCTGAATAACAGAACTGCTGCACCTGTATCAGCTTCCTTGGTACAGTGTGTCAGCCTTCTCTACAGCAAAGAAAAAGTTTACGGTTTTGTCTCGTTTCATACGGGATTAAACCTTAGCCACCGAATGACATATATATATGTCATGCAGTGAGCCCTTTAAATGGCCGAATGGCCATTAAAGTGGACGGGGGGGGTGGTGGTGGTGGTGGGGATTTAATTCCAGCGTCAAAGGGTTAAGTGACTAAAATATTGATGTGCTCTAACACACAGACATTGTCAAGTTTTACGGGCGCTTGACAGTATTTTAGATAAATCGTGCAATGTGATCTGTTGTTAGACTTAGACTGATGCATGGTTACCTTTTATTTCAGTTTATCGCAGTTCATTGGAAAAGGATTTGGCAGGTGACACTTCAGGGCATTTCAGAAGACTGTTGGTTTCACTGTGCACAGTGAGTTGATATCTCTGTGGCGAGGACGAGGAAATCGTGGACATTGATATAACAATGTTCTTTTGTGTGTGACACCATGTTATTTTATAGACAGGTACCAGTGATTTAGGGCACCTTGCCACCTCTCTTCTCCTAATGTGAAATTTGAAGCTGTGGGCTCATCCAAAACATTGGTACCTGGCTAACAAAGTACATGGCAACACGTCCCAGAAGACCGTGATGTTATATTCATGTTCTGTGCTGTAAATTAGTTTGCAGTATTTATTTCAACAACTGCCAAAAATAAAAGACAACACTTTTTAAACATATGGTACTCCTACATGTTTTGGCATACAGTGGCCATCTATGGGGAGGTGTTTATTATGCCGTCATTACACAACATATAAAACAGTTGTAATATTACAACTGGTTACATTCGGCTACATGTTTCGGCCGTTACCCGGCCATCATCAGGCCAACAAGGAATAGTGTTAATTAAGGTACATTCATGATGGCCGGGTAACGGCCGAAACATGTAGCCGAATGTAACCAGTTGTAATAACACAACTGTTTTATATGTTGTGTGTTGTGTAATGATGGTGTAATATAATAAATAGTTATATGTACACAACGGGATGGCTTCCTTCAAATCTACAGGGAGGTGCTTAACAGAGGAAAGAGTAATTATGGCTAATTATATTATAGATATGCAGATATAAGGTTTGCAGATCCCAGCGGCCGCGCAGTCTAAGGTGTGGGTCTGCGGCACCTTGCCTGCTGAGATTGTGGGTTCGAATCCCACCTGGGGCATGGATGTCTGTCATGAGTGTTGTGTGTTGTCAGGTAGAGGTCTCTGTGATGGGCTGATCACTCATCCAGAGGAGTCCTACAGAATGCGGTGTGTCTGAGTGTGATCATGAATCCTCGATAATGAGGAGGCCTTGGCCCCCAAGGGGCTGTTGGGCCATGGTAAAAAAAAAAAGAATAAGGTTTCCTATATTTAGGTGATCATTAATTTGGCATATATTGTTACATGAAATAGCCACATTTATCTTCAATAACTTGTCCCATGTGCATTTATAATTGTAAATTGTTTTTGCCTGTTGGACATTTGCATCTGTAGCGTTTAACATTTATGCCTAATATCGTAACATCTGTGCAACTAAAATTAAAACTAAAGAGACAAAATGTTAACATATGCATCAGAAACTTGGACACTAACAAAGAGAGGTAGAGAGCAATTGAACATTTTTGAAAGGAAAGTTTATAGCAGAATTTTAGGCCAAGTATATGACAATGGAAAAGAAAATTGGAGGATATTAGCCAATAAAGAAATTTATGCAAGAGTTAAAAAACCTACTCTGTGGTCTAGTGGTCAGAGTTTCTGGCTACAGATACAGAGGTCCCGGGTTCGATCCCCGGCGCTACCAGATTTTCTGAGTAGTAGTGGGTCTGGAAC
>Ga0136643_10018459_pt1 | contig 10519 bp, 8 predicted proteins | sample TergutLab28metaG_FD_96883 | JGI IMG/M metagenome (GOLD analysis project Ga0136643, IMG submission 96883) | Labiotermes labralis P1 segment gut microbial communities from Petit-Saut dam, French Guiana - Lab288 P1 (version 3) (version 3) | ecosystem: Host-associated > Arthropoda: Insects >... | reverse complement strand
ATCATAATCATCCATTGGTATTTCTGCTTCTTTGTACTCTCACTGGATATTATGTCATGTCCACTTGTGACAGCAATGCAATATTTATGTATACATAGGCTTTACAAAGCATTGTCTTGCTATCTTCAGAAAACAGATGGAATGCATCAAACTCACAAACTGTACTAAAGTTACATTTCTGTGAAAGATGATTAAATAATGAACCTAAGAATTTCAAGCTCTACAAATTTCATTGGTTTATTGAAAATGTGAAATTTAATTAGTGTACATGTGAAGGAAAAAGTTTTGCACAAGGAGTGGTTACAGTTCTAGACTAAGGCATAACCAGATTGATTGTGTGTTAAGTCATATGTTTGATAAACTACATAAATATGTTTTGTGCTAATTAAAACTTTGAGTGAACAAAGATGCTTGAGTGAATGCTATTTGCATATGTAAGTGTATAAGATCCAGTAATTATGTTCATCATCATGCTGTTGATGGGATAAGAAAAGAAAATTACTGCATTTGGTTGAGAGTGAACAGTGATGGTGAGATAGTCAAGTGATGAATTGAAGTGTTCTGATATGACCATGCACAAAGAATGAGCACATTGCTAGCATAACAAAAGAGTTCCTTTTCTTCTTATATGTATCTTATTTGTATATTTGAGTAATACAATCTTGCTTATTCTATTTTAGCCCATTTTATGAGGAAAAAATAGTCTTATAAGATTAACATGCTGTGTTTGTGGGTTTGTCTGTCTTTGTCTATAGTTTTAAAACTTGGACATTTTTACTGGAAGTAACCCAATCCTCATGTTTGCTGTTTTATAAAATATAAAATAAAAACATGGTGGATGCACAAATTTTTGAGTCATGAGTAACACTAGAGCCCGTTAACACAGGTCCAACAGTGGTGTATGTTAACAGAAGTTAAAGTATGCAACTCTTTTAAGGTAATTTATTTTTAGAACATTAAACACCTGCATGAAACCTGCATTGTCTGTATTTAGCCCTTAGTTTGTTTGTGTTCACTACTGAACCACTGACACTAGGCTGTGAAATGTGGTGTGGAGACAGACCAACTCTGCTCCCTACCCAGTCTCATCTTTAGTTGGTGCCTGGGTTCTTTCCCTGATTTACAGCAGCTGGGATGTGAAGTTCACCACATGCCTCCATATAGTACCAAAGTTAAGAATGAGTGGAGCTGTACCTGTACTCCCCCATGTAGGCATCCATGGCATGGACAGGGGAAAATTTAGCTTTTACCTTGTAATAGAGCATTTCTCAACCACAACAATTTGAAGGAAGCCTCTGAACCAGACAGAGTCAGTGATTGAGTTGGTTGGTGTGTGTCAGTATTCAATACACAGAAGTGAATATTGCAGTGGTGTTATTTATGTTTTAACAGGTGAGCACTGGTCGTCTGGAAAAATTCTTGGAACTACCTGAGACCTCTAGTGTAACTCCAGCCTCCTGTAATTCAGAGCAACAGCCAGAAACAGAAACAGTTCTTCAGAATGTTACTGTTATGTCACACAACTATTCTAAGGTGTCTAACAATTTCTTTTCTTTTCTTTCATATATATGCTTTGTGTGCAGAAGATAGCATTACTGGGAATAATATTATTGTTTTCTGTCTGATCTGCATTCATCTGATGCTTATCAAATCCCAGAATATGTAATGTGAAACTTTTCAATATCATATTATGAATAAACAGTCACATTGTTTTCTTCTCCTGATGCACACCAGGACAGTGTACTAGCATGTAACTTGCATAATAGAAAGAGATTTAAAATATGAGCAATAATGGTCAAAAACAGGGTTGAACTTCGATTATCACAGAATGTTAGTTCATAATTCTTTTGTTATGTATGATACACCTTAAAAAATATTTTTTTTAAGTCCCATATCTTGCTGAAAATTGAAGAAGTGTCTGACCACCCTTTTTGTTGAACACAAACACAGAAAATTTTAATCTAATTGAAAAGTACTGATAATACTGAATCAGCGTTCTGATAGCTAGAAACGTTCTGCCTTCTACTGACTGCAGTTGAGAAGTGAGGAACACTTTCCTTTCATCTTTTGTTTGGCAACATCAGCATATGTAAAACCAAGATGTGGCCTTTGGTTGTAACAACAGAAGACTTACATTTTACAGGTTTGGTAATCTGGGTTGTCAAAGCTGATCATCTATTACAAGAATCTCATGTTGGTGTCCAGATACAAACACTGTTTTCTATGTGTTGTCTTATTTTATCACCCCTGGATCTCAACTAAGCCTAACTTTCCTATTAGCTGGTCATTGTATGTATTATTCTAACACTGGTGCTAAAAGAAAATTCCCTCTTCTGGTTGCTTCCATCAGAAGTGTGGATTCTTACCTTTAACCTTGCTAGGTTGACAGGTCAGGAAGATTATAGGCTGTTCCTAAATAGCATTGTTTTGATAGCATAATTTTTTGTAGAGAGTTGTTGGGAACAAGACCTTGTCACATACTGGAGAGAGTGAAAGTGTAGGTAAGGCTCGGACTGAGCGAGCTGACAGTGTATTTGGACTTGGGGATATCTTGGAACAAGAACCAGAAAAAGAAGAGTCTGCTGATGATGCAGAAAGAGAAGAGGAAGATGTGCAGAATGTAGGAAACCCTGAGACTAACGGTGAAATAGCAGTCACTGTGGAAGGGGGCAAGTTTTCCTGGAGTGCAGACTTTGGGAAACCTGTGCTCAACGTTTCCAACATTGTCTTTCCTTCAGGTATTGACGAGTTATGAATACTGATTACAAGGTAACAGGATCCTACAACAACAGTTCTCATGCAAAAATTGTCTGTAGCTGCATTTAAACATCTTCTTTGGCCACATAAATAAGATAACTTCTACAGGCAAATTAAATTCTGTAAAGAAATTTGTTTTTTATTTACATTGTAAAGCAATGCATGAGGGAATTGCAAAACAGTCTTGTAGACTTCGCATCTCATTAAAAAATGTACATTTTGAGGTAAAGGGCTGTGATAGTGTAGCACAGGCCTAAACACTTGTACTAAAATAGTCAGCTGATTTGTGCAATATACAATTAAATTTGTCTTAACAATGGAATCAGTTTCCAACAACAGTCTTGTACATTGGTTGTGAAAATAGCTGGTGGCCAACTTTGAGGACTGCTAAACCAAAGGACCTGCTGTGTTCTTGACAATAATTGCTGTTCTGAGACTTTATTCTCTTGCACACTCTTGTATAAATTAATGTCATATCATGTATGTTTCTGTCACTAAACTTATTAATCATGATAACTTGAAAGTTATACTTAGAAGGGATAAGGAATGTTATTTTCAACAGTACATCCATACCACCACTGCAGCTGACTGAAAATCCCACCTGAAATTTACCAGGTCTTCTTTCCATAGTTGTGAAGTTCTGCATTAAATTTGTTTTCTCTTTGTTCTAGCCTCATAGGAAGTTTAAAACTTCAAACCCTTTTGCCTGTTTAAAATATTTTAGTGCAAGGGCATAAGTGTTGATGTATTATATACAAAAAATAGTATTATTTTATCACTGTATCGGTTTGTATTCTGAACAATTTGTTAAAGTATAACAAGACTGTATATGTGCACTGCAGTGAAGCACCTATTTTATTTTTCACATTAATGCTTTACTGTTTGGCATACCTGTTTGGTGATGTTACTGTGTTATAGATACACTGATACATGAAACTCACTGTGGCAACACTTACCTTTTACAGATATCGTGCTACATAGACTCAGAAATTGTATTTACTACATCAAAAAATGTTTTGAACTTAATTTGTAGTTCTTAGTGAGGTCTGTGTTATGAGTGTATTGTCTGTGTTTTTGTTGTCATGCATGCATGTGAAACTGTAGCATGAAAGCATGATTGGAAGAGACTGCTTCAGAGATCTAAATGTACATTTGAGACAAAGGTGAAGTTGCTATTGTGCACGTCATGAAGGTATATGGGGAAGTGGAAGTATATCTCCATGCATTCTGAACAGGGCAGGACTAAGAGGCAGGTCAACCAAGCCGCTGCATGTTACACCATCCTATAAGGAATGCTAAGATGTCACTGGAATAATTGGAAGTATGGTGCTAGTAAACCCAGTTTTATAGGCATGATCAATTTTTCCAAAACTTATCCACAGTTTGGGTATGTGCATTCAAATATATTCCCCAGGCCAAAAAAAAGTTTAAATGATATTGATTTGAAGTGGCACAAAATTATTAGCTTTCCTGGGGTGCTAAATTATTAGTCATGTGTCTCAAACCAGCCCTGATTCTGAAGCTTGGCACTATATGTAGGTTAGTGGTCAGCTTCATGCCTCAACTGCTTTACTGCTGTGGATAGTTCCTCCAATATCCATTCGGGGATTAGGCTGTGTGGGTTCTGGAACCAGTTTTAAAGCTTTGGAGAAGGAAAAAATCTCTTACCCCTGCTGGGACTCTGACCACAATGCCTCTTCCTCCTTCCAACTTGTAACCTACATATTATGCTAAGCTATCTCAGTTCTATATGTATTATAATGGGTTGTATAAATATGGAATAAGAAAATATGGGTGGAACTTGTCTTTCTGAGTGTGGGCTATTATATATTCTGGAATGAATACATGGTTTCGTAAAAGATGGGAAATTTCTTGACATGCAGAATGATTAATAAATTTCTGAGGGAGACCCTACTTTATCAAGTTCTTTGTATGTGTGTATGTGTGTGTGTGTGTGTGTGTGTGTGTGTGTTTGTTTGTTTGTTTGTTACTAAGTTTTGTACAGTTAGTTATTTTTAATGGGATTTTAATAAATTTAATTTTGCTTTTTTGTAGTCTGGGGTTTATAATTCAGTTCCATTTAAAATAAGTTTTAACACACAAATTTGTAGTCTATGTAAATGCACTGAATGTCATATTTCTAGGACCAGAGATTGTCATTATTAATTTTTAATATTTTATTTTAGGGAAGCTGACTGTGATTGTGGGACGTGTGGGCAGTGGGAAGTCATCTTTGCTTGCTGCGCTGTTGGGTGAAATGCACAGGCTTGATGGAAAAGTCAAATGGGCAAGGTAGTATATGATATGTTGTCAGAAATTTCTGGATTTGATTTGTTTATTTATACTTAACACATTTAACAGCTGTTCTATGATTCTCGTTGCAGATCAATATTTATGTTGTGAGTGATACAGTAGGTTTACAAATTCTGCCCATCTTCTAAGCACCTATGCCAGTCTATGCTTTGAAGTAGACAGGTGTAGTCTACATTTGTTATTTGATGATGATGATGATGATGATGATGATGATGATGATGATGGTGGTGGTGGTGGTGGTGGTTGTGATGATGATGATGATGATGTCCTTAAACACATACTCTTCTAGTACTTACCTGAGTTTTTGAAACAGGGAAAATGTCACGTAGTGGTTGGTCTGGAATATATTGGGGGTGGTGTATACAGTCATGCATTTTCTGAGCTTGGATTCCTTCATGGACAAACAGTAAGTGGGAACACTGTTAATCTTGTTGTGTCGTATCCCTTTGTGTTTGCCAATATGAAATCTAGAATACCTCTTTATGCAATGGATACAACTTTGTTGGCAAACAAATTCCCTTTGTTGGCAACTGTTGTATATTTCAGCTTTCATAACAAATAAATAAATAAAAGCCATAACTAGACTAAACCACTGTAAAAGTATTTTTCTTTAACATCTTAGTCTGAAGTGTTCAGTATTAGTGGTCACCAGCAGCATGTAACATTCAGACGCCATATCTTCACAAAAAGTTTGTGTTGTGATCCACAAAAGCACTGAATATCACCTTCCACCATTAATGCTACAATTAAATTGGGTTGTATAGGGGAATTTAAATTTTGTTGGTAAATCCTTATCCAGAGATCAGCTCTATTTGAAAGGTACAGTGCCACCCCCATATCAGGATCCTCCATTGTCAAAGTTATTGGCCAGGTAGCATTAGCATACCACAAAAGTTAATGGTGTGGCAAATTGTTAACATATATTTCATTTCCATTTTTTGTAATTAAAAAACATCATTGGCCTTTTAAATATATTAAAGATAGAAACCTCCCGTTGAAGAGGATGAATCAGCCACATGAAGATAGAGTCAGTGATATAGGACAGTTGAGACAAGATATCAAGCTAACAGCAAACCAATAGGAACATTGTAAATGAGCGCCATCTCTATACATGCTGAGATAGCATAATCGGCAGTAAAGTTAATAAGTTATGGGATGGAAAACCAAAGCAGGGATAAGAGATTTTTTCAACTGCAAAATGTTTGTACCGGCTATGGCATCCACCCAGACCCCTGTTTGGTGGCTACTGGGTGCACTTTACCTGGAGGTAAAGTGGCCGAGGCATGAAGCTGACTACTCACCTCCATCTAATTCCAAGGTTAAGAATAAGTGGAGTTGTAAATCCATTCTCCCATATGTCATCATGTCATGCATAAAAACAGCTGACCTGTACTTTTCCTATCTGTATTTCTCAATGTTTGCCCACCACTTATCTATCTTGATGATGAAGATTGCATGTTCCACCAAAGTGTTGTTATACAGTTGTCAGATGTAGATGACCTAGACTGCAGATTAGTTAGAACTTTAGAGATAATACTCTTGATGTTATGTTTTGTGTCATGTACCAGTTTTTGTGTGATTACTTATTTTCAGAAAATTAATTAAGTTTGGATGCAACTTCATGCAAAGTAGTAGTATACCGATGTTAGATCAATATGCATCAAAACTAAATTTGCCTGTATAGTTTTATTTACATCTTCATTACCAATTTCAGTCAAAATCTGTTTATTATGGTTGACATTAAAATATACGGACAAATGGATAGAGAGAAAAAACTTATGCTGTATGCATTTATTTTGTGAATTTTTTGTAAATGAAGCACAAAAAATATGTATTTCTTAATTTTTTTCCACAGTGGCTCTGTGATTGGATATGCTTCACAGAAACCATGGCTTTTGAATGCCACCTTGAGAGAAAACATCTTGTTTGGGCAACCATATCGCCCTCGTCGATATGGACGGATCATTGGAGCATGTTCCCTACAACCTGATATTGATATTCTGCCAGGCAAAGATCTAACAGAGATTGGAGAAAAGGGTATCAATCTGTCAGGGGGACAGAAGCAACGTGTAGCAGTAGCCCGTGCCCTCTATTCTCAGGCCAACGTTGTTATCTTGGTGAGTTCTTCAGTAGCAATGACCTTGAACTATTAGTAAATGCTGATGGGATGAATTCATAACAAAATTCCAGATTTTGTACAGTAGTAGTGAGATACTGAATCGTGGGTAGCTCTTCTGCATCATGTTCGGAAGTTTCTGTATTTTTTCTCAGCTGAAAGACTAGCTACTTTGACTGAGGATTCTTCATGATTTCTCTGAGTTCCTCCAGACAAATGGTGTGATAGTATAGTCACTTCCTTCCACATCTTTTTCCACTTCCTTCTTCACCAATTTTCCAATTGTTTGATTCAAAATAATCTAACCTATTGAAAGCAGGGTTCAACAAACCATCAATAAACAGTTACAGTGACATGTCATGAACAAGGCATCTGCAACAGATATGCTAGTAATGACATTATAGTGTGAATGGTGCATCATGTTACAGGATGACCCACTGTCAGCTCTGGATTATCAAGTGGGGCAGAAACTTTTTGATTCAGGAATTAGACGTCTGCTTCTGCGCCAGAAAAGAACTGTAATTCTTGTGACACATCGTCTTCAGCTGCTGGCACATGCACATCAGGTGCACTGAATTTCATACTCACATGCATGCCTCTTCTGATTCTTGGAATTCATTTTGTATGGCGTACAATGTGTTTTTTTGCTTTAAGCTGTTGTGGCTGGAAAAACTGCTTAATGGAAAAGCATGCTGCATGCTCTAGTGAAACAGAATACTCTTATGAGCTTCTATTTCCGGAAATTATTCAGAAAAAAGTTCAAAATTGGTACCTTGGAGTTTTATTGTATGTTGCTGGTGGTCAGAATATTCCACGATATGTGTTAATCTCATTCACTGTTGCTTACACCAGCTGAATGATGACTGAGTCAGTTAATGTATGTGATAATGTCATCTGTATTTGATTAGGCTGACAAACAGTTTCAGGAACACAAAGTGATAATATGAAATGAAGAATAAACTGACTTCATAACCATAATAAGAAAAGACTGAATTGAAATGAATGTTAAAGCTGGTAGTTTAAAGTTGATAACATGTAGTTACTTTTTTTCTGATTAAAGTACATGAATCTTAGTAATTCTTAAGACTACTTAAGAGCATGAAAATACACACAAGTCTGTGGTAGAAGTGTTAAAAAGTGTCACCTAATTTTTCTACAACTAATCTGACAGATCATTGCACTAGAAGGTGGGTCTGTGAGAGCCCAAGGATCTCTGACAGAGATTGAAGCAAATGACAGAGAGCTTGTTCGTAACTGGCGAGCTGCAATGACACGTGAAGCTTTGGAAGAGAAGAGGAATGCTCGCAGTGAGGCAGCTCGTGAGCGCTGGCAGCTGTTGAAGCTTGTGTCTCGCATTGGAATACAACTCAAGCACCGCAACAATGTGGATGGAACATGGCAGACAGACGAGCAGGCTCACGTGGTAAGGAAATAGCAAGAATAAATTTAAAATAAGATTTCCAGTATTGTTATTCAGCTTCAGATCTTACTGTGCTAAGTTTGTTTTGTCTGTGTGTTTATGTAGTAGCTAATAATTTATAAGACTGTGAATCCATGCAATGTCATTAATTGTTGTTAATCATCAGGGGATAATGGTTTACCTGTTTTCACTTTTATTATCAAATGCAGAATATTCTGAGAATAAAAGGGGTTCTGAATAAGTTTTTGCTTTTGTAGTGTGAAGAGAGTTGTGGATGGTACATAGATAAAAGTTGTACCGTGCATCATGACCACGACATGGGACATGATGATAAATTTCTACATAATTTAGATTTTTCCACGGCTTCTTTCTATGACAGCTACCCCTGCACAAAGATTCTTTTGATACTACTTTGATAGGTAACTAAGTGGACCATAGCCATTCTGGATGTGTAGACAAATATAAAAACAACCTTTTGTAACCAGGAATCAAATTCTAGTTGTTTTGTGTCATGTCTCCCACCATTTATCGTGCGTTTCATCTCTTTTTTTATCTGCAGTATGAAAACAGTGATGCTAAAGAAATGGAAGTGAATACCGTGTGAAGGTGTATACGTGTGTTTGAAATTGAATGAACATTTGAGATGTTAGAGAAGTCTGTACGTATAATTACACTGGACATGTTGGTGCCTAGCAGTGATAAGTCACGTGCATTGAATTTGTTTAGCCATCTCCAGCATTTCTTCCACTCCGCCGTCATCAAGGCGCATTCTCTGGATCCCGTTACTTTACTCATGATCTTCCATTGCCAATGGATGAGTGTGAGGCTGAATTTTTGGAACATACTCGAAGAGCAAGTGGTGGAAGTGGACGTCTATCACTGCACCTCCGGAGTAGGGCTGCCTCTACTACTGAGACTCCCGGTGTAATGAAACAGAAACTTTCTCTCCTGCGGGCCTCTTCTCTTCAGGCAGGTCACACTGTAATACATGGTGACACCCGTGCCAAAAGAAGCTTGCACTTATCTACCATTGTACGACAGTCTTCTTCTCCAAATGTGCCGAATTCACAGAACGTGCCAGACATAATTTACAGGTACTGCCAGGCTTTGCCTCGCATAATCATAAATTAAGTTATTTGCATCTGGGCTGTTTGATGCCTGCCTACACTAAGGTAGTAAGTGTGCAACAGGTATTGTAATGAGTGTTTCTTTTAGAACATCACATGTGACCCATATGGCAGATCTTATTTAAATTATCACTGATTTTTCAAAAATGTATGTGGTACATTTTGAAGAGGAATACATTTTAAAACACTGCCCTCTGTGTGGATAAATATACTGTACTAGTCATGATTCCTTTTTTGTTCTTTTGGGATAAGATTAGGTCCCTTGCTACTATGGCCAATAGTGTGTCTGTTTTACCTGCCAGTGATGATAGATAAACGAATATGGAGGATTGGTGAGATGATAATTGACAGGGAGAAACTGAACTACACAGAGAAACCTGACCCAGAGCATCTTTGTCCACCATAAAACCAACGTAGATTATCTTGTGATAAAAACCCAGGCCTGTGTAGTGAGAAGCTACCACCTAAATCACCTGTGGTATGACACAGCCATTAATTAATTAATTAATTAATTAATTAATTTATTTATTTATTTATTCATTCATTCATTCATTCATTCAGTTATTTATTTATTTATGTCCATTTAGTTACATGGTAACTTTAGACTTGACAATACACAGAAAGTCTCATACACAATAAATTAAATTTATAAATAATATAATAGTAATGCACTAATAGAAGGTAAGAGAATACAGTATTTTAATACAAGGTACTGTAGATATAGCTGTTACAAATTACCATCAGGTACAAACAATTTACCAGAATTACATAAGTTCAGTCAACTAT
>Ga0136643_10018456_pt1 | contig 10520 bp, 3 predicted proteins | sample TergutLab28metaG_FD_96883 | JGI IMG/M metagenome (GOLD analysis project Ga0136643, IMG submission 96883) | Labiotermes labralis P1 segment gut microbial communities from Petit-Saut dam, French Guiana - Lab288 P1 (version 3) (version 3) | ecosystem: Host-associated > Arthropoda: Insects >... | reverse complement strand
CGTCTAGTATATTTCATTTGTTTTGTATCACTACCTATATGTATTATGTTTCATAAGTATTTTACCTGACCCCTGGTTTGATTCAGTTTGTCAAACTATGCGTATGTAAAGATCTCTACACCACGCGCGCGCGCATGCATATAGCTAGCCCTTAAGTTCCATAGACAACCTGATGATGGCCAACATAGGCCGAAACATGTAGTTGTTTTCCATCACATTCATTAAATACACCTCAGTGATTAAGTTGTGTTTGACTACATACCTTCTCCTAGTTTCACACACACAACGGGGATGACACACTTCCTAATTTAAATTTAGTATGAACTTAACATAAAATTAACATAAACTTAGCATGAACTTAACATAAACTTAACATAAACTTAGCATGAACTTAACATAAATTTAACATAAACTTAGAATGAACTTAACATAATAAACTTAACATAACCTAAAATAAACTTAACATACACTCCTAATATAGAGGTCGGCTCTGGCCGTCTGTCGTGCCCGTGTTTAAGTACTGCTCCTAGAGATTTCGATAGAATTTGGTATTTCGGGTCCATAAAGTGGATAATGGAACAAAATATCTGTATACATTTGGTAGCACTTCTGCTTCTTATTTTGAAAGTCCGACATTCATGTCCTGGTCGGGTGACCGGCTCTGCTGTCTGACTTATATCATGGTTTCCCTCCGTTGCTCCAGACAAATTCCGAGTTCATGTCTCAAATTGAGATGTGACTAATTTCTTCCTTACCTTTACCAGTCACTTATTCACCGTCGTTTTATCATCCAACTCGACATAACAGAAGCTGTTGAAGTTATATAAGACGATAAAACAGACAGTCACACGTGTAAACTGCAAGGCTTCTTATACCACATGCTGACAAATTGGTATAAATTTGTAGACTTACCTTCTTTAAGCGATCAATGGAATCTGAAAACAGAGAGTAATGAATAAGTTATTGAGTTAATGTGCACTCAGCGAATCACGATATTTTGTATTAGGCCAATAGCTGTTTTGTAGGAGGAACTTCTTTTCAAATAAAGGCAGCAAGGGTTGAGATTCGACTGTAAGATTACATTACATTATTAGGATCGTACAATCAGGTTCATTTTAAAATTACTCAGAATTTAAAGGATCAATAGTCCTATTTAGCCTAAATATGGATGAGACTTGAGGCACGCATGGTAGACCTCCTCCCCCCCGGGTGGGGCAGGGCTTCTTCTTTCACGAGGTCTCTGGATCACACACAATGACGCACCACAGTTGGTAGGACTCCTCTGGACAAGTGATCAGGTCGTCGTAGAGACCTCTACCTGACAACACACAAAGCTCACAACAGACAGACATCCATTGCCCGGGTGGGATTCGAACCCACACTCTCAGCAGGCGAGAGGCCGCAGACCTACGCCTTAGACTGCGCGGTCACTGGGATCAACTCAGTTGTCACCTAAGGCAGTAAATTCTTGACTAAATGAGTAATTAATAATTTCCTAAGTACTCTGTTACATACAGTCGGTTACACACAGAGATTATTATTCTCTCTGCTTCTCAACTAAAACAAAAAGCAGACACATGGAATAAGTAAGAAGCTTAAGATTCCGGTCCTCTTGGATCTGTACGCCGTGTCAGCTAGTCAGTTTTAACAGACGTTGCGAAAACAGTGCGGTAAGTACTTGTCAGTCCACACGACCTAAGATCCCCAGGCGACTTTAATCTTCAGCAGAAGCGCTGTGAGAACCCCAACATTCACATTTTTCTCTTGGCATGGCAAACGGGCGTCATCAACTTTTCTTCTGGATGTAAAACCTTAAATCTTGTTACGGCAATAACCTGATATGGATATCCACTGTCCGTGTCTCACTAAGGTGAGCTCCGGTAAGAATCGGTCACGGTGTAAAGAGCGTTTGTTAGAGCCGACATAAGAAGCGAGGAAATGTTCCAGGGCTGAAAACAAGGAGGCCTAATAAAGTACATTAACCCCAGTAATAGGGCTGGCTAACATCTTGTGCAAGATGCAGCTGACGACTGAGACCGCCCGCAATTTGTGGCGCCCGCTACAAAAACCTGCGAAAAGAGAAAGCCTTCACGGACCGCTAAACTGGAGAATCGAGCGTATGCATTCACCTGCGAACAATCGCCAATCCATTTCTTGTTGACTCCCGTTACGATACAGCACGGCAGCATACAGGCAGTGCCCAGCACCAAGTCTTCAACCATCTTTGGGGTCTTACAACTTTATAAAAATGTCAAATTAATGTTCGCGCTTTTTAAGAATTGTGCTAAATGCACAAAATATGTCTCAGCTAAATTAAAGGTTCGTGTCTGTCAATATCACCTTTAACAGCTGTTTGTGTTCATAAATAGACTATTTTGGCAAAACCAATCCGAAGCACTAACCTTTGACAGTGCCCATTTTTTTTACCATGGCGCAACAGCCCCCAGTGAGACAAGGTCTCCTCATTATCGAGGCTTCACGATCACACTCAGACACACCACAATCGGCAGGACTCCTCTGGACGATTGATCAGTCGACTCAGAGACCTCTACCTGACAACACACAACACTTACAAGAGACAGACATCCACGGCCCCAGCGGGATTCGAACCCACAATCACAGAAAGCGAGAGGCCGCAGACCCACACCTTAGACCGCGCGGTCACTGGGATCGGATTACAATGTCCATTACGTAACCCAAATGTGAACTCAGGAGTCACAAGAAGCTAGCACTCCCTCAGCTGTCCCATACTAACTGATAATGCGTGCAGACTGTGTAAACTTCGCATGAATTAGCAACGAAAATTTGAACTGCGAACCTTTAATCCTTAGAGCGGTTTCGTTGAAGATTCAAGTCTTCTGGATTGTTACGGTACTTAGTTTGGTAAACAGTTCCTTACGTTTCGATGGATCGCAGTGCCTCCATCTTCAGTGTCAGACAGTTCAAGTATTAGAATTTTTTTAAATGTCGAGAATTACCCAGCGTGACAGTGTAACATCTCAGAAAACATGAGTTTTGAACATATGACTTGCTTGTCCGTAACCATTTGTACAACAATTGTATAATGTTGTTGATGGATAACGCTCTTGTACTAGAGAATTGTTTTTATTTCAGTTTCTTGGAATGCTTTTTTCGTAACAGTTTTTTCGTTGAAATTTATAAGAATTACCTTATGAGATGAATTAATACCAGAGCTTTAGAGAAAACGCAACGACGTGTCTGCTGGTCCTGCTATCAATAAGTGATTACTCGAGGGACAGCCGAATGTTGGACGACAACTGCAGCTTGACAGCTCTCAGTTGTCACTGTCTGCTTCTTCTGACAACAAGCAAAGCTTGATTTACTGTAGCACAGCTTGCTTCAAGTCTTCTGACAGTTCCATTTATTGTTTTTAGTAAGACTGAAATCAGAAGAAAGAGTATAAGGCTCGGCACAGCAGTTTTTAAACTGAAGTAAAATGAATTCCAAGAATCGAAATCAAGTTGTACACTCTGCCAAACCACTTCAGAAACCTCGTCTCGAGTCACAGATTGATATTGTCAATTGCGTTTCTCAGCGCGTGTTAGATCATCCAAATGGTATGTAGCTGGTATTAGATTCCATTGGATGGTGGCTATTTCATTTAACAGTTCGAAAGATAAACCCTGATGCAATTTCCTACGTGATTACTTCAGAGACTACAAAAGAGCCGTTTCCAATGTTGTAAGCAGCGTATTTCGGAATTTAATATTTTCAGTGCTACGAAGGAGATATTGCGTCTAGTAACCATTCCTACTGCTCTGCACACAGACACGTTAAATAGCGAGCTTTTTGTCCTACAAAGTCAGTTTATGATTTAAAAGCAAATGAAACCATGGCTTTGCAAAAGAACCCCTTCATGACAAGTGCGAAATATAATTGTCACCAGGGTGCTCAATTTGCAGAATAGTAAGCTGTGACATAAATGCTGGAACCCCCACAATTAAGCCAATTATTATGCACACAAACACGGAACAGATGCTTAAACGAAGAACAACGTTGTCTGTAGGCCTACTACTTCTGTAGCAGTATCGATGAGAATCGTACAGGTAATTTTATAAAACCAGAATATGTGGCCCACAAGGTAGGAGCTGTGAGGTCAAGGAAGGGTAAATTCGTAACTCCAGCTTCAGTTTCTCTTGCAAAAGCAATCATTTTCACACCTAAATCATAACTACATGCTTTATGCTGCACGTGTTTTGGCCACGGAATGAGAAATTGAGATTTAAAATAAGAATACTCTCATATATCTCTGCCAAAACTGTATTTACTGTTTAACCGACAGTAGAAAAAAATAGTCCACTGTTACAACTGACAGAACGTCTTGAGTAAAACGGCGTAGACTTCAAGTGGTTACTAAAATAACCTCATATTCACTTGCTCTTAACATTATTTAATCGACCCTATTCTATCCAACACTATACTATAAAAGCAAAGGTGAAGGTTCCCCTGTAAAGTGTCATGCGGCACGAAGGAGAAGTACAGATATAGCTCTACTCCTTCCTAATCTCGGTGTTAGATGGGAGTGGATGGTCATCGCGACGCCCCGGCACTCATTTCAGGAGGCTGGTTGGGCCCCAGGGTCGATCTGGGCGGGTTTTGAAAAAAAAACTCTCTTATCTTCCACGGGGTTCAATCACCGGACCGTCCAGCCCGTAGCGAGTAACTATACTGACTGCGCTATCCGGCCCACGTGTAGTAATAATTTTGCGAGCAAGACTGTCTCTCTGATCCTAAAAAAAACATATTCCTAATGTATTTGGATCTACCTCTAACCGTCCTCACCTTCTTAGATTATTTAATTACACTGTTTTATTTCCTGTCCTACACGTTGCAGTCTGTAGTATTCCATGTGAGTGCGGTGCCACGTTTATCTGGCGAACAGGACGCTCGATCAAAGAAACTTTCAAACCAGATGTGGCTCAACATCGCACGACGTTTGTCTTGGCGTAATCTTAAGAAGTATAATACTTCACGAAGAAACATACGTTCAAGACAGGTTAGATCAGACATGAGCACCGCACTGTTAGAAAAGGTTTTTTTCCTAATGGCAGGTACATTGATTATTTATCATTGAAAAGGGAAAGAAAAAGGTAAAATGGTTAACGTGCATTCAAATAAAAGGAGGAGAAGAAAGGTAGAAGCTGAGTGTTATACATCGTGGCCGTTTCGTACGAAAATGAAACGCAAATATTCTCAAAAAGAGCAAGAAGTAAACCTCTCTTAACTAAATAGTTGAAAACTCTCCCATTGGCAAAAATAATGGGTGTGGTGAACTGTTTGATGGGCGCCCGTCTGAGAAAATGACATGCTAGTGGCAGCATGATTAGTTATTAAGTGAAGAGGGTAGACGACCCTTCATAATAAGATATGACAGTGGCAGTATGATTAGTTATGATCTGACATAAGTATAAGACATAATGCAAGTCAATGGCCAGTGATAGCGTAATTAGTTATGATCTGACATAAGTAGATGATCACAATATGACATGCCAGCATTATCAGATACGATATGAAGTAGGTAGAGGACAGTTCACAATTACACATGCCAGTGGCAGCATGATTAGTTACGATTTGAATTATGTAGATGAACATTCATAATAGATTAATTATCTTCTGCCTCTGATCATCACTCGAAGGACGCTCATGTAGACAGTGAAGGTGTTCTTTCAGACATTCTTAATCGTAGAAGTAGCTGGAGTCGTGTCGTGAGCTTCACGACCTAGCCAATTAACCGCGAGGAAAGAGCCATGATTAAATTTATGCCGTTCTAATTAAGACGGTTGATGCCTGCCACAATCGTGGCCAGTACACCGTTCCACACTATTTTTCCATCTCTTTGATCCTAAAGAAGTAAAATGTCTTCCCGGATAAGCTGATAATTCCTATCATTTGGACATCGTGTTATGGAGTGTAGTTTGTAACATATATTTATTTTTATTTTACTGGGGGGCAGTAACTCTGCCTTTCTTCGTAGTTTGTTCTAATCCTCTCGATTCAGGTGATCAAAGCTAACAAAACTGCAATGAGAATGCAGCTACCTACCTGGTTTCACACTAAAATAATGTCGTTCAACTTGGTAATTAACAGGCCCAGAAATACACAATACCTATATAACTGGGAGTATTAGAGTCTGTGGCAACATGGCTGTCAGGCTCATTGCGCTAATGACAACAGTTTATTCGATGCAAATCCGTTTATAGTCTGAAACATGCACTGTAGGGTACAGTGTTCTTTGAACACAGCGCCCCGTTCAGTCGTAAAGCAACCCATGTCCAGTAATCTACGAGTACATAATTACATTAATACAGGCAAATGAAATGACGCATTTTAACCTTCTAAAGCCAACAGAGTGCAATATGCTAAGGAAGATATTTTGGCTTAAGCGAAAGCGAGAAACAGAAGTAGAGAATAAGAGTAACGAGGAGTTTCATAATTGTACTGTTTTCCATAGGTATATATATATATATATATATATATATATATATATATATATATATAAAGGATCGAACTGCTACAGGAGAGGGTCAAGTGGCAGGAACATGGGTTTGCACAAAAACCGCACAGAACTCCCTTGTATGGAGTTAGTTACCACGATAAGTTTTAGAATCAGTTCGTAAAAACAAAACAAAACAAAAACAAAAACAAGATCGTGTATACAAATAAACACTTACTTTAGTTTAATGACAGATTTCATAGCTACAAAGCGCAACAGGCGAAGGGATATGTTTGCCGTGTTCTATATTACGATACACACACAAAAGACAGAAATGCTTTTGACAGTTAATGAGAATAGTATGGACACAAACGAGGGCCAGATTAGAAGTTGTCCTCAAATGACGCGGAGTAAGAGGTTGAAATAATGATCTACAGGCCTGTACCGACAAATCAGTAAAGGAAAGGCACTTACAGTCTATGGACAGCTTCGCTACTGCACCAGCTAACCATACTTAATCTTCTTGGGCTACCTCATTTAGTAAGCTTCTCTCCTTGGTTTCTACGGAAGAACATTTTCGGCGCTTTTATATCTAAACTTGCTAAAATGCGCCTATTAGCCTCGTCACATCCATCTATTTACTTGATTGCAAGTAAAGATCTACAACTGTTGAAACATTTTCAAGAAATTTCAAACTGGGGCGTTGCACAAGAATTTGTCCACATACACTCCAAGTAAAAATCAGACAACAATAATCGAAACTAATAGCAGATCTACTGGCGTTTCTTCGCGAAACTCGCCCAAATCTCATATGTGTGGAAAAAGTTCCAAAAAAATCTGTAGAGAGAAATAAAATACGTTTCATGTCCGACGTGCTTCTCCATAATTCTTACTGTTTTCCACATAACTGAACATCACAGAGTGGGTACGACGCGTTGTTGGCTTCATAATTATCATAGCTGTTTGCACGCCGTGTTTTGAGGAATCACAAAGCGAACACGCCCTGCAGTACTGCATAATTTAAAGCCAAGTGGTAATGACGTGTCCCGCCTGTTCTAATGTTCAGGAACACTCTATTTTGTTACGTGGTGTCTGTGTTTCGTAGCTTTTCAAAATAACAACCGATAATTGCCCCAAACTACATGAACCGATTGGTCCCTATAACTGAAACACAGTGTGTTCTCTTTGAAGTAGGAACTTAATTTTTATGTATAATTTGCATAAAAGTTAATATTTAATAGTTTAAACAAAATACTTAGTCATCACTGATATCAATGAAACATCTGTTTATACCTTATCTCATCAATGATTATTCCTGTTAATACTGCAAGCACTGCTTCCAAAGTAGAAAAAATGGGGTATTTAAAGATAACGAGGTGTTAATGGCTGAAATTATAATTGTCGGTGACAGGTGAACAGATGAGCACGGAGCAATGGTGGAATGATACTAACAGGAAAGGAAACGGAAGCAGGCGGAGAAAAACCTATCCCAATGCCAGTTTTTCCATCATAAATTCCACATGAAATGGCTTGGAAGAAAATAGGGGCTTTGCATTGAGAAAAAATTATGTATGTGACTGCGTATTGTGTGGAGTTTTCTTACTAAACCTCAAAGTCTCTAAGAAAAATTATAGCCACACACACACACACACACACACACACATATATATATATATGGGGGACCGCGGTGGCACAGTGGTTAAGGTGATGTGCTACAAATCGGTAGGTCGCTGGTTCGATTTCAGATGGTGTCATTGGAATTTTTCATTGACATAATCCTTCCGATCGCCCTATGGCCCTGGGGTCGACTCAAACCTCTAAGAGAAATGAGTACCAGAAGCATTTCCTGGGGGTAAAGACAGCCGGTGCCTAAGGCTGACAACCTTACCACCATTCTGTGCCGTTGTCATGTAATCTGGGAACCTTAACTTCCTGGAACCCTTTGGGCCTCTCCAGGCTTGTAACGGGACTGCTTTACCTTTATGCATATATATATACACACACACACACACACACACACACACACACAGGCGTTCCCCCGTATCCACGGGTGATACGTTCCAAGACCTACTGCGGTTACGTGAAACCGCGGATAATACCGAACGCTATATGTAACGTGATATTCGTGTAACATACATAAATACAGTAAAATTTAATTGATAAATTGCGCACAGTAAGACATTACCAATGTTAAATACAGTAATAATTAAGTGTACTGTACGCTACATTGTACATTTACAGTGTAATTTCTCTCTCTGTCTCGTACGTATGAAATTGAGGGATTCTGACGTTTTAGCTTAATCCTCAGGAGAAGATAGAGCAATGAAAAAATACAGTACCTGTACTGTACAGTATCATGTACAGTTTCAAGAGAACAATAAAAATCATGCTTTTCCATCAAAGCGCTGCATAAGCAATGAAAAAACTTGTTATTGTTACACATTTTACAACGAAAACCACACGTACGTACCGGTACATAACCTGTAATAAGAAAATTTTATTTGTTAAAAAATATCTTAGCCTTTGTCTTGCACAAAAGTTGGACAATCCTTTGGGCAGGCAAGCGACCATGATCAACTGCAAAAGGACTCTGCTCTCCGTTGGTTTCTGTGTTTGTAATAATGTGACATTTTAAGTGTCTTGAACCAGACTATTCATCGCTCACTTACTTCACAAAAACCATCGACTCGTACAAAAAATTGCAAAAAAAAAATTCTTTCGACTAATATTCCATTAGCAGTATATTCTTTGTGTAGGGACATAATTTCAGCTGATAACTGTTGCTAGTCATTTCCTGTCGGTAAAAATTGTGACGAAAATGTATGTTTTATTTGAGGGGTATCTGCGACCCCAAGGAAACAATTCCCAATTTTCATTTAACAATCGCGAGTACTTTTTTTTTTCATGGCGCGAAAGCCCCTAGTGGGTGAGGCCCTCTCCATGGTCGAGGCTTCACGATCACACTAAGACACACCACACTCGGTATGACTCCTCTAGACGAATGATCCGCCCAACGTAGACACCTGTACCTGAAAACACACAAAACTTCCAAACGACATCCACGCCCCCGGCAAGATTCGAACCCTCAGTCCCAACAAGCGAGCGGCCACAGACCCAACCTTAGACCGCGCGGCCACTGGGAATATCGTTGGGTACCTACGTAATATATAGAACACAATACATGGAATGCAAACGTGCAGACACCGACACCGACGATGGACGAAAACGACCGAAACATGTAGCCATACCAAAATAAAGAATAGCATTTGTGTTCAACGGGCAGTAAGCAGTTTGTTTTTAATGATCCACAAAACACAGGGGGATAAACTCCATTAAATTGGTTGGAGGACGAGCTGCACGACAACTATCAAGTACAAAGCAGCGCCAGTTACGTTCCAAGAAAACAGAACAATCCCTGGACACTAACGCATTCGAAGCTCCGTAGCTCATCAGAACAAGCCAGTCATAATGTTAATTACTATCTCCTGCTCCACTGTTTCTTACACTCCAGTTCATATAAAATGCGATAATGCCATAACATCTCTGCTAGAAATATCCCAATACTCTACAAAGTAAATAAATCACAGCAGATTCAATTGTGTGCCCTCTCATTTCATTTCACCCTACTTTACTGCATGTCGGAATGAACTGTACTGGGATTTTATGCTGGCAACATCGTATCACACAGAATGCAGACAATATACTGTACTTTTCGTCGGATTATACGCCCTGCCTTCCGGCTTGGCTAATGCGAGAAAATAAGCAGTGTTTCGAAGAACTGCTGTGTTTGCTGAAATTCCTTCTCTATCACCAAGTACAGGACATTCGCAACACAACGGCTACTCTGGCCGCACCCGCTTATTCGTTAGCACAGCTGAAATATGAGTACTAGGAGAAGGTATGTAGTCAAACACAACTTAATCACTGAGGTGTATTTAATGACTGTGATGGAAACAACTACATGTTTCGGCCTGTATTGGCCATCATCAAGTTGTCTAGGGAACTTAAGGGCTAGCTATATGCATGCGCGCGCGCGTGGTGTAGAGATCTCTACATACGCATAGTT
>Ga0136643_10018453_pt1:7500-10521 | contig 10521 bp, 10 predicted proteins | sample TergutLab28metaG_FD_96883 | JGI IMG/M metagenome (GOLD analysis project Ga0136643, IMG submission 96883) | Labiotermes labralis P1 segment gut microbial communities from Petit-Saut dam, French Guiana - Lab288 P1 (version 3) (version 3) | ecosystem: Host-associated > Arthropoda... | reverse complement strand
TTTTTTTTTGTTTGTGTTTTTTTTTATTTATTTTATTTTTAAATTTTAAAAATAATAAAAAATATTATTTGAGGTTTGGGTGGGGTGGGGGGTGGGGGGGGGGGGGGGGGGGGGGGCTAGGAGTGTGTATGACCGTATTTTATAACAAAGAGTTTGGGGTCGACCACGTAATAATAGAACACTGAACAATGCAGCTAGGTAAGCTTTTGTTGGCCGGCCGTTTACAGGCGCTCTGTGCTGCCAATTCCGTCTTGTTATTTTTATATTCGTAACATGATGTTCACAGACACTGTGGACAAAAGTGGTGTAAGGACTGAAACATCAAAGTTTTGTGCGTTGTGCGTGCAGCAGTGCGAAGTTTTTCACATTACAAAAAAATTGTCAGAATTAAGGCTGTGCACAACGCAGAGCTTTATGTAGAAGATTTAGACAATTAGAGATTCTACCTGTTCCATGCCAATATATATATATATATGTATATATACTTTTATTAACGAACTTCATTATCTGTAGTCAGGAACATTTTCATAAATATTCGTCTACACAACAATAACACAAGGTATCAGCATATTCTTCATTCACCAAATGCTAACCTTTCTTTTTTTTTTAAATGTACTTTCTAGGCTGCATCAAAATTTTCAACTTTTTTAATTCGTAGCCTGGCAATCCTTCAGACTGAAAAGACAAACTTCAAAGCAGCCATCAGAAAGTATTTAAATACACGCTTCTTTTACTCTGCGGATGCTTTTGTTTGTGTAAAGATTAATATTAATACAATTTTATATTTTGTTTATAGTATTTTACAGTCTAAAAATATGTACATTTGTGTATTTATGACGTGTTCCACATCCTATTGCCTTTATGACCAACTTCTGAATTCATAGAATGAATAATAATATGTGTATGTAAACTGAACCGCGAGGGACCAAGAGGACCTCAGACTGAAAGGCTTAAAGCCCCATTTTTTTCTGCACACTTACATAAAGCTCTTAAACTTGGAATGCGGCGTTAGAGCATGCATTGATGGTGTCTGAGAATAAAAACTTGACAAGAAATTATGAAGATATAAGCTTCGTAAATATCCATTTAAAGACTAATGTTAATCTACATTACTTACATATACTCAGTTGGAACAACACAGAAAACGCTGTGAACTTCCAATAGAAAACAAAGAGCATAATTCTGTATGGAGAAATAAACGTGATACATTGTAGATATCATAAGGACACAAAAAATATTGAAGCAATATGCAGAGTTTTAGTCTTGAACAAGGCGGTACGTACAGTAGCCATTGAAAGTGAATGAGATTACTATCCTCAAAAATTTATCTTTTACAATGATCCATATTCATGACTCCCGCAGTTTTATTCCAGTACTCGCAAAGGTTGCCATGCTGCCCTGTGCTGAATTACATTTAATTCTGTCCGCGAACTCGAGGAGATGGGTATGGTTCTTAGCACGCGTGAACTAAATGGCAGGACTTTGAGTGTACGAGAGCACCTAGGATATCTACAGATGTATGGGAGAACAATGAAAAGAGATTAGAGTGATATGGGCTGCACTTCGTTTTCTCACTTGATAGACCAGAAGCTGAACTTTTTGGAAAAAAAAAAATAAGAACAACGACTGTTATAGGGACATTTATTTTATTGACGAACTGCGCAACTCTAAATGTTTCGTGAAATGAGTTATAATAAACATAAAGATACTCACTTCTGCCTAGAAACATTTTCGTATTCTCTTATCGGTTATCGTTATTTACAGTTGTCTACGAACTTACGTAATCCTCAAATAAGCCTGTTAAAACTACATTCTGCCTTGTGTGGTTCCAAAGAATTGAAATTTGTGAGTAATAAAATATAACCCTAATTTGCCCTTACATTTCTTCGCAAAATTACGTCTCCTTAGAGCAACTGTCTTTCCTGTGCGCAGTCATTCAAATTATGACGGTCGTGACAGTATGTTCGACCTCGAATCTGACCCACTTGTTTAAAGGACAAGTCTCTTTCTGGTACGAATTTTGACTCGCAGCATCACAACGGGCAGATGAGGCAGTTTACTGTGTCGCAAATAGCTGCTACTGACGAAGAAAACTTGCTTTATATGAATAAAATATTACATTATAGGATAGTATTTTCAAAGTATTAATTCAGCAGAAGGACGGATACTTTGAAAATAATACTCACAATTTAGTAAACATGAAGTCGCTGTTTGGCGTTAGTGTCGCTGCCACCTCAGAATTTTGCCATGTCATCATCATGCTGTTACTGATGTCAGCGAATTAAACGGTGTTATGCCGTTCGTACAGAATTTCACAGATGTCCCGGACTCGGTATTTACAACAATGATGTGAGGTCTGTGTTTGTGGCGAAGGCGAATATGAATAGTGCAGTTTTCCGGGACGTGACGCCGTGTAACTTCCACAATATACGACGTTTCGAAAGCTCACGCTATTTCCAGCCTCACTGCAGAAGATGAAAACAGGGGATCCATTTGGAACGGCGCTAACTGTCGACCAGATTAGACGGCGTCACGGTTTAGAACAGAACATTCTCTTTAATATAGTTATCCGAAAAGTCAGAAGGAAATCTACATGTGGATGGGTAAATATCCATAGATGTACAAGGGGGTTTCAGAGCTTCAGTACGATTCATTCAGAAAAACAAGAACAGGGGTACTTCATTTCGAGCGTGAAGGTATTACTCATTCACTTCCTTCTAGCCATTACAACATCAACGAATCAACCGGCAAAGTACACCATTAACGTGCGTGCTGTAACTGATCATGCCTTCTGGTCTTCTGATCTACTGAACCGAATAAATTTATCCAGCCCTGCCTCTCTGCAACTTTCAAATTTATAATGTCGGTGCGAAAGAGCTTCTCTTAATAGAAATGTCTTATTGCGTTTTTCTAACGACAGCTGTGTTAAAATCTCCACGTATATTTTGCATGAAAGAAACAAAAATGTCTCTGTTACAGTGTATTGCAACTTGTATTATAAAGATGTAAATTCGAATTAAT
>Ga0136643_10018453_pt1:0-5000 | contig 10521 bp, 10 predicted proteins | sample TergutLab28metaG_FD_96883 | JGI IMG/M metagenome (GOLD analysis project Ga0136643, IMG submission 96883) | Labiotermes labralis P1 segment gut microbial communities from Petit-Saut dam, French Guiana - Lab288 P1 (version 3) (version 3) | ecosystem: Host-associated > Arthropoda: Insects >... | reverse complement strand
TTTGGAAATATGTTCCCTCCAGCATATCAAACTTAAACGTATGCGTGTAGGTTCGAAGTCAGATCGTGTAGTTTAGTGTAACATACCGCTGTTCGGTAGGGCGTTTTGTGTTACCGGAGACCAAGAAGGCGAAAATCAAAGTAATCAGAAACGTTCGACTCCCTTTTTTAAAAATTGTTCTCCATTCTCTGCTCACAGTAATAAAACAGTATACCGCAAACATGCAGCTTAATTATATCAATGCAAGCCCGTGAGTGCGAGCTTAGTGTAACAGGGACAACCTCTGAAGAGACAAATGTAAAATAACTGTTAGTAAGATATAAATATGCGCCCTGTTGCAGTTGGCCATTATTGCGGTAGCGTCTGAATTCTCCTCTTTACTCATGGTATAGTGACACGTAAAGTGCTTGCCTGCTGTTTCTCAGGTCTCTATTTTTATCTCGATTTATTAAATTTCTCACGCAGTTAGCGCTGCTGTATTTTATCCCACTGTGTCAAAACCACTAACACCAAAGCCTGACACCGGATAGATCATGAGCCCACTACATTTACCTTCTACTCCTTATGTATATCTTCATTATCTATTTTTATTTTACTATATTACTGGAAATTTCTATCACGAGCTACCCAAGATAGTTATTCAAAACAAAGTTTTCTGCATTCGTTCTCCTCCCCATTTTGGCCATTTACGTTCTGGCGCTACTGATTTGCTACCTTGCATAGTTCGACGTGTTGTTTTTTGTTGTTGTTGTTTCTGCTGCTGCTGCTGCTGCTGTTGCTGTTGTGTTGCTGTTGTTGGTACTGTTGTTTCTCTTGCTGTTTTCATCGTCGTTGGTAGTGGGGGTGGCGGTGGTAGTAGTAGTAGTAGTAGTGATATAATTATTGTTCCCTTCATATACACCTATTTTCTTTCTCTTAACATAAATGTACATACAAAATATTTCAGTCCTTAATACTACTGTATTTCCACAAATACATGATCATTTAATAGACATATCGGACTGAGGTATTCAAATATGCCCCCATGAGGTCTCTGTCTCCTGTATTCATGATCCACTCTTCCCGCTAACACTACACCACCCCTCCCCCCCAACGCACGCACACAAACACACGCAAACACATCCAACTTAATATTTATCGTTTGGGCCCATACATTACTTCATGAATATCTAGTGTTATGGTTGTTTTGTGTCATAGCGCGTTGTTTCGATATTTATCAAGAGAAGAACTGGGTTCACACCCCGCAGACAAGTCAACCCCCACCCCCCACCTTCCCTATCGCGCTGTGGGATCACCAGTCCTGCGCCCGCCCGCCTGTCCGTCTCCACGTGTTGTAGATGTGGAGACCTGATGGGTGCCGATATCCCGACAAGAATACTCCCTTCTTGTTCCGAAACAAATTTGATGTGGGCTCCATATACGGCAGACAGTTCCTTCAAAATCCCCTCTCATGCTTCGGGAATTGCTGAAGTTATTTTACGGCCCTCATTTCTGAGACGAACAAGAGTGGACAAATATACCCTCGTGCGTCGTATTAAGCAGCTGCACCTGACAGTTTTCTGGATGTGCTTCATACACGGAATGATTCAGGGGAAAAGTTAAGTTTTTGGGAGGTGACAATATCGGTCGTTTTGAGGAAAAGAAGATCGTACAAACGTGTGTCTAATTCTGAGTGGTTACCGAGATAGAGCTGTTTGAATCTCCAGAACTAACTGTGTTAGGTTTCCTGTTTTGTGGGACTGGATGAATAAGGAAGTTCAAAAAAGAAAACTGGGTACATGAAACGGGTCGCTCTTTCCCACTTTCGAAGCTGTTGCCTGCATAAAGAAATATGAAGTTACACACAGACGAAGAACGTGCGATCGTCGCACACGAGTTGCAATTTGAATTGATGTTGGCGGTGGGTTAATCGAATATTGATTGTGAACTGTAACAAATCTGTCATTTCTGTGTAACGCGTGTCTCATTTAAACATTGAATTAAAATCAAAATACAATTAACAGTACTTAATTTCTCTTTTCTTTTTTGCATTCATATTTCTTTTGTTTGTAGACTCAAACAGCTCTGTCTAGGTAATCATTCAGAATTATACAAAAGTTCATACGGGAACACGCGTTAGCACAGTTGGTTGAGGCACTGAGCTACAAGCCGAAAGGTCGCGGCTTCGTTTCCCAATGATGTCATTGGAATTTTTCTTTGACATAATCCTTCCGGCCGCACTATGGGATATTTCCTGGGGTGGGAGTGGGTAAAGTCGACCGGTGCGTAGAGCTGACAACCTTACCACTTTCATGTGCCGATTGTCATGAAATCTGGGAGCCTCAACCTCCTGTAACCCCGAGAGCCTGTCCAGGACTCTACAGGAATTGCTTTACCTTTACCTTTACACATGTTCATACGGGTGGAAGTATAGAACTAGACCTGTAATAAGTCTTGAAGGGGCTGGGTCAGGATTTTGATAGAACTGTAACTTGAAATAAATATTTTCACGCTACGGCTGAGTCTACCTTCATAGAGAAGCCTTTATCAAAAAAAGGTATGTTTATTTTTTCATGTTCTGTTAATAAAGCAGAAGTAAACCTGACTAGCGGTCTCATTCTGTACAATGTTGGAGGAAGGTGGAGTTCTGTCTTAACGTATTCTTTTATTGTGGAGCTCGACTGTCCGTAGAATTTGGAATAGGTTGGCTAACAATTGTCACTTGCAGTAGTTTTGAATTTTAGCTAATAGACAACCCGAACAACAATTCTCGCCAACATCTGGTTCTTATTATTAATCAACACATATTTGTAAATTAAAAAACACTGGAAAGAAAAAGTCGATATTAAAGGATGGTTAAACAGGAACAAAGTTTATGATAATGAAGAAAGTGCATTGGCCGAACCGTTGCTGCAACAGGAGTGCAAGAAGTTTGTTGCTGCGTGTTGGCGTAGTCTGTCTAGCTGGGTACCGTGTTAATATTGCTTTATTAACAGAGTCTATGTGGTTTGTTATGCATTATATACGTAGCCCATCCATCTGCCATAGTAACACCCAAGTTCAAGCGGATGTATCTGACATATCTACCCAGTTAATATTTGTAGTTCATTAACAGACTTAATTCAGTAACAAGTAGCACAGTCGTTTAGCTAGTGACTAAAGCAACTGATTAATGTGTCAGCCAGTATGCCAGTCAGTAAGGTAGCGAATCAGTCGCTCAGCCAAACGACAGTGTGTTAGTCATTCACCTATTTATTTGTTTAACACCCTTTCTCCATAAAGCGGAATGCAGTCACTGTCGTCTCCTCTGTAGCGTGTTCCGTGCAGAGGTCAAAAGTTTTTTTTAATAATACACAGAATTAAGTAGGCCGGGTAGCTCAGTAGGTATAGTGACTGACTACGGGCTGGACGGTCCGGGATCGAATCCCGGTGGGGACGAGGTTTTCCGCCCGTCCAAACCGGCCCTGGGGCCCACCCAGCCTCCTGTACAATGGGAACTGGGTCCTTCCTGGGTGTAGAGGTGGCCGGGGCGTGGGGTTGACCCCCACCCCCATCTAGTGTCTAAGATCCTAGAAAAGAGTATAGCTATACCTCTACGCACCCTAAGGGCCTGCGTGGCCTATAAAAAGAGTGAAAACCTACCTACACAGAATTAAAACTCAGAGTTTTTTCAGTGTTCGGCACACAACCAAACGGCCGTACAGTCACAGTACCGGGGTCAGAAAAACGGTCTAATTTCTGGTGGTTCTCTGAGTGTGGGTAGATATAATAGAGGTAATAGGCACAACTGGCAAGTATGATCAACTCTGAGGGTCGCAATCTTTCTTGAGAAGCTGATTGCCCTTAAAGTCGTCAAAAAATTTCCTCGTATGCAACCCGATTGTTTCTTTCGTACTTTCGTTTAAAATAACCCGCTACTGGGCCCAGTTCCCAGTTTAATCCACTCCACATCACCATGTGTTACCCTCAGCAACGAGTTTAATATTATTCTCCAATATAAGAACTTTTCTACATGAGTTTTGCCATTTAATTATCCTCGAGATTTATTATGTATTTTGTAAGGAAATATAAAGGAGAGGAAAAGAGAATGCCGTCATCCGATGCTAAATGTTGCAATGTTCTGGTCACACAGCTCTATTTCAAGTGAAATAGCTGCAAGTTAGATTAGCCGCCTTTTACGCTATGAAGGCATTTGGAGATGGAATTAACGGCACCATGACTTTCTTAAACTCGGTACCACATGGAAGAACGTGGCTAAATTCATTCTCCTGTCTTCTTATCACCAGGTAAGTCCCTCCCCCCAGGTACTTACTCAATTTGGGAGTGTGTTAGCCCCCAGTTGTCGGTCTGGACGTGTTGGAGAAACGAGAAGTCTCTTACCCCTGCCGCAAGTCGAAGTATTCCTTGAATATGCAGCTTGCAGCCTATTCACTGTATTGACTATGGCTTACCGACTTACGAAATAATTGTCAGGTGAAAATGAAGTTACTGTTTTACCTAAGTACTGTGCCATAAAGCGTATAGGGGGCGTGAAGTTACTGCTACATTCATATGCTCGGCGAGGTAAAGTGATGTGTCAGCATCACGATATTAAAATTATGCAATTAAAAACTAATATTCCTTTTTACCAAATTCTGAATTGGGCGACTGTTGAATAAAGTAAGCAGCAAGATCCATTCTAGGAGAAGGCTGAATAGGTCTAAAAAAGAAATCGAAGGATAAAAACAAAGGGAGAAGAAAAAGATAAAAGTGGCCCCTAATTGATGTGTCGTCTTTGTTTTGCTTAATTCCAACATGGTTTGGCCATTAAAATGTCCCCTGGTATCGGACGGCCCGATCTCTCCCGGTAGATAAATGATGACACCAAGGTCTCGGCCGAAGAGGGGGGGGGGGAGGGCCGGGGTTCGGAGCCAGTTGACAGCGAACAAGGTATTGTCCGTGTCGCTCCGGGCGGTCCGACAGACCTAACGAATGACCGTGCCGCGGGGGTCGTAAGCCCTTACAACACAAGTACAGTTTCT
>Ga0136643_10018452_pt1 | contig 10522 bp, 9 predicted proteins | sample TergutLab28metaG_FD_96883 | JGI IMG/M metagenome (GOLD analysis project Ga0136643, IMG submission 96883) | Labiotermes labralis P1 segment gut microbial communities from Petit-Saut dam, French Guiana - Lab288 P1 (version 3) (version 3) | ecosystem: Host-associated > Arthropoda: Insects >... | reverse complement strand
TTTGAGGATTTGGAGAAAAAAAAAAAAATGACAACACACCCGCCCCCTCCCCGCATAAAAAAATTTTTTTTTTCCCCCACTTGGTCCCAAAAAAAAACCAAACCTAGGAGGGGGGGGGGGGGGGGGGGGGGGGGGGAATTTAATTCCGGCGTCGAAGATTTAATTCCCGCATCAAAGGGTTAAGCAACATACATATACAAGGAACACAAAATACAAGTTTCACTTTATTTGTAAATATAGTTACACTCACTGTACAAAATAAATGCACAAAATGTACACACAACACAATAGTACAGTACTGATGCTTGGTTAGTTTGCATTCTCTTTCATAAGTATGATCTGTGGTGTGTCACATTACCAGGAATGCATTCAAAAATTTTAGACATTACAGCACATCATAAATAAACATGCAACATACACCAAGTATATATACATGAAGGTATGAAGGTAGATTTTTCCCTGTCTGTGCCATGAAGGCATCAAGAGGGAGCAGAGATACAGCTCCCTCATTCTTAACTTTGGCATGATATGCAGATGACTGATCAACTTCATCCCCCTCTCACTTTTCTCCCCAGAAAGAACCCAGGTACTAATCTCTTGCACCCTGCCAGGATTCATACCCTGGATTGTCCAGCCCACACATAGTCACTATACCAAATACAATATCCCAGCAATTTACAATGACAGTCACTGCATAATTATCAGTTGGAACATAATGGGATGTTCAACTTTAACATTATCCCAGCTCACTACATACATGTAGACACCACTCAGTGTCAAGAATGAAATAAACAGTTGAACTGTGTGATTTGTATGCAACAAAACCAACATACCTGTGTATGGCTGCAGTTCCTGCTTGAGATGGTACGTCAACAAAACTAACAGGTGGGCACATGCCACTCTTGTTCCGAGACCCACAGAACTCCGCATCAGCTCAAGCACTTTTGGTATCAGTTCACCTAAGGTACTAGCATCAACATACTGCAGACACTGCGAACAAAAAAGAGTTCAATCACAACTGGTTGAAGTCCACAATTAGAATCAACATTTATGGTGACAAAACATTATATAGAAGTTGCCATTAGTTATTTACTTCTACTTCATTTTGTTTTAATTATTAGTTATCTCAATAAAAATGTATGCAGTATGTATTTCACTATAAGATACAATTCCTTTATATTTGTCTTTATTCAAAACTATGGAGACACATTACATCCATGGATAAAGGAAAAATGTCCAAGACAAATGCCAACCAATAACATTGCAAAAACAGACATCTGTCATCTGTAAAGTGTTCACATAGCATTATACCAAAATGAACATACTTAAAGCAGTAATAATGAGGTTTTCATTAACATTAGAGTAACTACCTTACTTGCCCACAAATTATCCAATGATACGTTTTTGAAGCCATTTCTCTGCATTAGAGGTACATTCTGTAATGGAACTATAGTCATCAGACATCTCAACCAGTTACATTCCATTGTGATATCAGGAAAATCATATTCCTCTGCCACTACATTTCTATTACATTAAACTTATAAAAGTTTTACATGTAAATAGGAACTTGAAGGTAGGTCTCAGTCCCTTCAGAGACCACCATCAAACCTTTCACAGGAATACTAAAATTTATTTCACAGTTCACTGTGGTCACCAGACTAAGTGCCTAATCTTGGCTGTATACAAGCATATTTTACACATCTCGGAATGGGTTGTGTTATAGTACATACAAAATATTCTGTGGTTATATAAAAAATAACCATAATTATAGAATTATTAAAATAAAATACCAGCTGGTCAGGTAACACAGAGATCATGGCTTATTTTTAGTGTGTTAAGATGTTTTGGTCAGAGATCACAGAACCAGTTACATTTATCTAAGAATTTGCTTTCTTTATGTTTGTGATAATTTCACTAGTAATGTGGTGTAGGGGTACATTTGGTTCATATTTGCAATTCACATTTGTACTTTATATGCATTATATGAGGCTTCTGTCTTTGGAATAAATTATGCATGTTTCAGTGAGTTGTGAGGTGTGCTGTACTGCTCTGTGGCTGACACAGGTAGCATAAAGTGAAATATAAGTTAATGTTTTTAAACACTAAGATTTTAAATTTTTTAATTAAACACAATGCTATATTAAAGTTAATTTTTATTTCCCAATTGTCTGTGTAACCACTGCTTGTATTTAATGTAGGTAGCAACTAAGAAGACTGTGGTGGTGACTTGTTTAAGTTTCAACGTGTTTGAATATCGTGTATGTGGGTGTTTGGTTAACAGCTACAGTTGGTGATATCTTGAATTACTGCAATAGAGCTGCATAATTCTAAAAAAACTAGCCACATGCACATCATAAAGACAAAGTGCCATACTCTTGCAGCAAACCAACATTAATTTCATCACATTGCTATCATCTGGTTGAGCTATGTTACATTATATGTTCACTGTTAAGCTGTTTGTTAGGCCACAACTCATAGCTTGCAGGGAACACAGTTAAAGCACCACTGTTCCTTTGATATGAGTTCATATCTCACAGAAGACCAGGTTCTGACTCACAAATCATACTTCACAGCCTCTTTCACTGGTCATTTCTTTGTTCTTATGGCAAACCAAGCTTTAATTTAACCCAATGGACTGCCAGCATCTGGTTTCGTTTTGTTGTCAATACTGAATCTTCAGCCTCAGCTTGAATTCACTGAGAATGCAGTCAATGCTTGACTATTCCTTCAGCCTCATCATTGACCTCACATAGAACCAGGGTGTCACTATCAGCAACTGCATGGCTTACTCACACTTAGGTTATTATGTATAGGGTGATCACAGATATGGCAAGTGGCAACTATGGATAAATAATGAAACATACCACACACACATAGCATACATATACACATATCACATACACATGTAGGTGAATGTATGCATACATAGGTATGTATGTGCCTTGTATGTAACATTTTCAGTTAAACACTTCCAAGTACCTTTGCTACTGTCTCAGTGGTGTAATGGCTCTTAGCAAATGAGGCTCTCACAGCATCTATCACTTCCTGGGTTTGGTGCTCTGCCCCAAATTGCACACTGAGTTGACTGAGGCCACGATATTCCAGTTCTCCTGTTGCTTCAAGGAGAGCAGGAATAAGGAGAGGAAGATGAGGTTTAAGTAGATCCCCAGCTGATCCCACCAGCTGTGATATGGTCTGTAAACTGCAAATGATGAAACAAATTTTTCAAGTTTAACTCACTTGCAAATGTCAGGAAATCCTGTTAGCCATTCAAGAGTACACAAATTTGTGGTAACTATTGTCTCTTTCTGGCTTAAAAGGTCCATAAACATCATAGCAAATAGCTAATACAGCAAAACTGTGTTAATGTGACTCATATGAGACCAACCAGGTGCTGAATTATCAAATATTCTGTATTATCGGACAGTACCTATGTTGACCTACATTCTTACAGGCGATTTCTGTTACTGCTGCTATACTTGGACTGTACAACTATCAAAGCTGTATACCATTTGGATATCTCCTTCATCTGTTGCTTCAGGGTCATCTTCTCTGTTTTCTAGGGCTGAAGAAGTTGATGGACTAGAAGACAAGTGGTCAGGAGATACCACTACAGCTGATGAATAGACACCATAAGAGACCTTTATAAATGTGTCCCTGAGGTCTTGCTGTTTCATTGATTACGCTTTTTTCTGGCAAAAAAAGCAGAACTTCTGATCTTGGGATTACTCTCCTCAAGCAATGGTTTAAGATTTCCAAATTATCGGATGACAGATTAAAGGAATTTTGCTTAATGGCAATAAAAAACTGTTTCAACAATGGTTTTCATAGCATAGCTTCTTCAGTGTATCACTACCTCAATTTTTTGATGAGAAACAAATACCACCAATACATAGATACATACTCCACACTCACAATACCTTGCCCCAGGCAACTCTCTTCCTTTTCCAAAATCAAAAAGTTTTCTCAAAGGTACCTACTATGAGTCAATCAAAGACATCCATAAAATTCAGCAGTTACTTAAAGCACTCTAACAAAATGATTTCTGTGGTTGCTTCAAAACATAAAAGGCTCTCATGGAGCAATGTGTAGCTTCCAATGGAAATTACTTTGAATGAGATAAAATAATTTCTTTAATAAAGTACCAGAACTGGTCCTGTTGTTTAAAAACCATACCTTATATATCTACAACAACTATTAAACATGCTGCACAAATTTGATACCTGATTGCCCGCACTTCAGACACTGTGTTACAAATTCCTGAATTCAGCAGAACAGGCAGAATTGTTTGCACCATCTCCTCTCCTGCTTTCCCATTGTTCGGATCACAACAACGAACACACAACTGCAACACACATAACAAATTATTCTTCAAGAAGCAGCACTTATTTCTGCATCAGTACAAGGAAGCATTATTACTCACTCTAATTCTTGTAATATGTAGTAGCTTCTAAATGTTCCCAGAATCACTTCAGTCCTGAGAAATACAAAGAGTACAATCATTTAAGCTACATTTCCTTTGAAACAGTCCCCTTGTGCAACTACACACTTCTGCCAGGAACCGTAAAGGTGTTGGAAACATTCCTGGAACCAATTTTGCGCAAGACTTTTCAGCTCCTCTGCTGCATTCTTCATGATGTCAGTAGCATCACAAAGGTGCCATCCCATCAATGCTGATTTCAGTTGAGGGAACAGGCAAAAATCAGCTGCAGCCAGGTCGTGTTGTCACACTGTTCTTTGCTAAAAAATTGTTCATCACAACCGACCAGTATGCTGGAGCACTGTCGTGAAGGAGAAACCAACTGTTGGTTCTCCATTTATCGGAGCATTTCATTCTGATTGCATCCCTAAGGTGACAAAGGATGTCAATGTGCAATTGTTTATTAACAGTTTTACCTTCAGAGATGAACTCATAATGGATAATGCCCTTCCAGCATTACCTTTCCTTTACTCCCATCAACTGAAAATTTTTTGCTTTAAGGTGGTGGTGACGATTTCACTCAGAAGATTGCTGTTTTGTTTGTGGATCATACAAGAAGCACCATGTTTCATTCCCTGTGATTATGTTAAGGGCTTTGTTGTCTTTTACCAACCATATCGAAGAGGTCACCAGAAATGCTCATTTGTGTTTATTTTTGCTTGGGCATCAGCATTCAAGCTACCAACGATGACAAAAAAGGAGCATGTTCAATACATCATGAAGAATACCATGACAACTTCCGACAGAAATTCCAACCTATGATACAATCTGCTCCACAGATTTCCTTCTGTCACTTTTCACAACCTCTCACACACACTCGATATTTGTTTCATTTATTGACGTTCATAGTTGACCACTACACAGATCATCAACAACAATCTCGCGTCCATCAGTGAAAGGTTTATGCCAGTCATACACCAGAGATATTTTTATTGTTCTGTCACCATACAGTTGCTGCAACATGGTTAATGTCTCTGCTGGTGATATCTGAAGCAATATACAAAATTTGATATTCGTACGTTGTTCAGTTATGAATGCTTCCAAATGTGACACAATTTCACACACACTAAAGAAACAACTGCTGTTATGCCTTTAGAGGTTATGAAACAGCTAAACTACTTCTGTGATAACATCATGAGTGGTGCCAACTTATGGGGCAGAAATTTCCCCTGTGCAACAATTCACATATTATATCAGCAAATTCCTATGAATTAGACCTACAAATTTTGGGAACTTTTTGAAGCAACAACATATTTCTTTCCATTAAGAATTGAAGAGTTACCGGATCCTGAATTTTAATATGGATAAGGAAAGACCAAAAACCTCAGTCATTTGGTCACCAGTACGAGAGGGTGCTGATAAGTCCCTAGCCCTACCTTCTTCCTGATGTTGTAGGATGGAATCAATAGTGTCACTGGAAAGAGGGGTCTGTTCATGTGCCGAATTGCAAGTCTTCTCTTGTTACAGAGGCTGAAAGGAAGCATGTCAGGCCACGCGCATGATTTCAACAACATGGATACACGAGCTGTAATCAAGTTTTTTTTTCCTGCAAGGCAAGGTGCCAAAGGAAATTCACGCCATTCTGATAGAAACATTAGGGGAGTATGCACCATCGTTTGTCACTGTCAAAAACTGGGTGGCCCAGTTTAAACGTGGTGATTTTTCCATCTGTGATGCACCTTGTCCTGGATGACCCAAAACAGTGACCATCCTGGAGATTATTGATCAAATTCACGAGCTAATCTTGGAAGACAACCGGATTTTGGCTAAATCAATAGCTGAGCAACTGGGCATCTCCCGTGAGCGGGTTGGGTCCATCATTCATGAAGATTTGGACATGCAGAAGCTCTCCGCAAAGTGGGTCCCAAAATGCCTGAACAAAGATCTAAAACATCAATGGTGCAAGTCGTCTGAGGAACTTTTGGCATTTTTCAGCACGATCCAAATGATTTCCTGTCATGATTGGTGACCATGGAAGAAACCTGGTTATATTACTATGACCTGGAGACAAGGCAATAATCAATGGAGTGGCAGCACAGCGGCTCACCCCACCCCAAAAAATTTCAAGTGCAAAAATCCTTTTTTGGGATCAAGATGGCATCCTCCTCATTGATTATCTTCCAACCGGCAAAACTATCACTGCAGAGTATTACTCATCTCTGCTAGTGCAAATGAAAGACATTTTGAAGGAAAATGCCGTGGGTAGGTCACCAAGGGGATCTTGTTCTTGAACGACAATGCTCCAGCTCACTGGGCACTTGCAACCCAGAAGAAACTGGCCTACCTGGGCTTCCAGTGTCTTGATCACCCAACCTATTCTCTGGATCTGGCCACATTGGGACCACCTGTTCCCTGGACTGAAAAAACAATTGATAGGTCACCATTTTTCATCCGACGCGGAGGTCATTGCTGCCACAGAGACCTGGTTGGACAGACAACCTTCTGAATTTTTTTTGAGTGGCTTGCAAAAGCCAGAGCAATGGGCTAAGAAGTGTATTGAGCTTTATGGGAGTATGTTGAATAAATCCCGAGTTTGGTCACTGTACCTTGTTTCCTTCCTGATCAGGCTAAGGACTTATCAGCACCCCTTCATAGTAACTGAAAAATTTTGTTAAAGTTCAATGCAAATGTACTGTCACTGAAGTTTATAAACAGTTTCCATTTTTAACACTTTAGACACCCTTTGTTAAAACTGAATTTAACAAACATACCGGCAGTATCATACAATCATCACAAGCAAGCAGATAATTACAAACCTTTGATACAACTTTAGTAGTATTGCCTGCAGCCTGCCTTGTCCCCTCATGAACATCATCCATAACACGGAACAGCTGTGTCCACAGGGATGGAAAACTATCTACAGAATCACACATACTCTTGCTGCCACCACCTCGAAGGAAGTCTGCCAGAGCAAGGCAGCAAGACATGCGGACACGCCATTGAGGTGCAGTTAAGTTTGCTAACAGATCAGCCAGAATTTCCTTGTGATACAGGTCAATCTGAACACCAACAACAGAATATAAAAACAAAAGCAGCTAAAGAAAGATTAGGAATTAGAATAGTAACTGTCTCAAAATTGCCATAGCCTTCCACTGCTTCAAATCCATCAATGACAATCTACTGCATAAGGCCTGTAGTAAAAATTTTAAAAAATCTCAAGCACATGAGACAACCTAGCAGTCTCACCAAAATGCAGATAAGGAAAATACCATTGCAGCCATCATTCACATACATGAATGGCTTGATCACACATTCCTACCATGCACTTCAGTGTTTCAAGAAAATAAACCAACAGAGTACACACACATTTCACAGATCCAATATCTGTCAATAGACAGCTGAATATGAAACAAACCAATATCAAGATCAGACAATACACACACATACACACACAAGAGACAATGAACACAACAAAAACACACTACACAAAAATAAACAATACAACACAGTAATATACAATCAGAGTTAATATATACTCTAGAGCCATATAAATACTGGCTCTACAACATATATTAAAATGTTAGGATTACTGGGAGACATCTCGGCTGTGAGAGAAAAAATCTTCAAGAGAATAAAAATAATAGTAATATGATACCTTCAGAATGCAACCTTAAAATTTGATTTGTCATTTTGTAGTTTTAATGTAATACAAAGCAGAATATTAAATATCTACATACAAGAGTTAAGTAACCCCTTTCTGAATACATGAAAAATTTGCTGAAGGCCTACAAGATTGATTTTTGTGCCCTGTATTTATACAATGTATTGAAGGATTAATTTGAAAATTCTCAAGATTGCTAGCAACAAACATCAACAAAGAGAGTATACCTAATCATGGACCTGGTAATGTCAAGTTTCTTCAACAAGCCTTTGCATAAGCATCTTGGTCCTACTCCCATCATTATCATTCCCATCCTTTTTGAAGTACAAAAACCCTGACAATATTAGTTGTGTTTCTCAAAAAAAAATTATACCATATTTTATTAGTGAATGACAACATGCAAAATATAAGATCCTGACTGCATCAATGTTTAATACACGGAATAGTCTTTTTGTTACAAAACAAGCAGTGCTCAACTCAACTAGTAAATTCCACTCATTCATTCACTACTGATCCAACATGCTTCAAAGATACATAAGATGATAATGATTTAGACAAGATCTGCCAGATCCTTACAGTCTTCCATCAGTTATATAACAGACAAATATTTTTATTAGCAATGTATGTTTATATACCTTACATTTTACACTAGATTACATTTAAATTTTATCATCAATTGGACGTGAAATCTTCTGAATGTACCGTTCTGATGCCTGATGTTGGCCATTCAGGCAAATACACACTGGATCAATAGTAAATAAATAGGTGTAATACAGTGTACTCTGTTGATTTCTTTCGTTGACATGTGACTGACTCTCTTGCAAGATAACATACTCTACACCTACCCATATAACTATTTAAATCATGTTTCACTGTGACAAAACTCAGAATTTTAAAACAGTTTCTGGTCTGAACTATTTATACAGTACTACACAAAGTGTCCAGAAATTCACACCTACACATTCTACCATATGAATTCTTTATGACAAAGTGAGAATATCCCCTGATCAAATTTCAACAAAAGCACAACTGTGAAAGAGTGTATAATTAAGTTCAATACAATGTTGCAACATGGTATATCTCCCATTTCTATATTTACTACAAAAATTATATGATAGTTAATATTCATCAAACAGCTGCATGGTGGAGTCCATATGCATGAATATCCATACAGTGTTCCCACATCACATTCAATTTCAATTAACTTTTCCACAAAGACTAAGAGTACGTTGACATTTTATCAAGGAACATTTCCACCTCACCGTTTATCATGGTATCGCGTGCTGGCTCACAGGCTAAAAAGTTTCTAACACTCAATACACATGATTTTAATTTTAATGTGTGTCATTACTTACAGTCTTCTGTGTCTCTGGCACAAGAGCATGCCATATACTGATCATTGAATTCTGAATATTAGGAGTTGGATCAAACTGATATCGGTACAATCGTGGAATAATCTTTGGCAAATGCCGGGACAGCTGTTCTCCAGCCAATGTTGCTATTGTTGAGAAGCCAAATGCTGCACCCTACATGAATAACATCACCATCTCAGTAACTCATCAGTACCATGGCCTCCACAGTAGAAACATAACAAGCTCAGTCACTGAAGTCTCCATTCTTCTGGGATGTGGCATCACATGAGTGATTGGTATTTGACATTGTGAGACAGCATGGTGGCCTCCTCTTCAAGGGTCACTCTTCATGAAAATTTCAACCCCTGAAGATTAAGACCATCAAGCAGTCTCAAGGTCAGGCACCAACCACCCAATAATGTGGCACCATATTCCAGAATAACTGTACTGTTGCAAAACCCTAAAAACTCACATCCCACCTGGGGTAATACAACACTCACTCTTGAACTATTTCCAAATTTTTAAATTAGACTGAAATTCTTGCAATCACTTAAGACAAAAGGTATTCAAATTATGTCTCAAGATACAATGTAAATCATTAATGCTCCATCCTACGCAGCCTAAATAAGACCTGTAAACTGTGTCTTTCAGACAGCAGTTACCAGCTGCTGAAGCACAGTTGTGACATCAGAAGTAAGAAAGAACTTACACAAATCAACAAGAAATAGTTTAAAAAGCTACATTTTTATATGGTGCAACAGCAAACAGATACAGAAATATATCAGTAATAATATCTATATATTGCACAGTGTATCATAAAATAATACCTTTAAACTACTAATTATCACTTTAATACCTTCTTTGAATTCCATATAGCATTGTGATTAGCAAGTTGCATAAACTGGTATACAAGATCTGGTTTGTTCAAGTCAGAAGCCAGAGAACATAGTTCCTTGTAAGTTGATAAGTTACCTCTGAAATGAATAATACATGAGTCTTAAAAAAAAAAAAAAAAAAGTTAAAAGAATAAAAAAAATTAAAATACATGTAAAAACTCTGTATAAATAAAAAAAAACAATACAAAAATCT
>Ga0136643_10018449_pt1 | contig 10522 bp, 6 predicted proteins | sample TergutLab28metaG_FD_96883 | JGI IMG/M metagenome (GOLD analysis project Ga0136643, IMG submission 96883) | Labiotermes labralis P1 segment gut microbial communities from Petit-Saut dam, French Guiana - Lab288 P1 (version 3) (version 3) | ecosystem: Host-associated > Arthropoda: Insects >... | reverse complement strand
TCATAATTTATTTAGTATTCCAGAGATCCACCAGAGTGGATATAGAACTTGTCATTAGATAACCACAGGCGAAGTACAGAATGAGTCTCGACAATAAAATACGTATCATAATAATTTGTGATTATATTGCATAAATAAGACAAATCAAATTTGTACAAGGAAGTATGATCAGTTCAGAATATAGTCAGTGAATACATACATAATGTACCTAGACAGAAACTGAAAAACAATCCAAGAGTACTTACATAAAGCACATAGAATCTTAAATCAGTGTAACGCTATAATAAAAATCTTGTGATAAATACATAATTCATGATTGATGAAGGTACTCTTCCATTGTGTAAAATGAATAAGTGTATAGAAATTTTTTCAAAGCAGTTTTGAGCTTCTTGTGGTTACCAGAAACATTCTTGATCCCCAAGGGTTAATTATTAAAAATTTTTGTCCCTGAATAATAAGCTGCTTTTTGATAAATGGTTAAGTTTGCTTGGGGAAGGTATAAATTATTTCTTTTTCTAGTGTCTAAATTGTGATTTACTAATAAACGTAATATATATTGTGGTGTCAGAGGCAAAATTTGTAATTTTTTAGAATAAATTTCTACACGAAACTCTATTCCCACATCCTTCCATAATTCTAATTGCCTTTTTTTGTACTCTAAAAATTATGGAGCTATGCAACAAGTTTCCCCAGAATATAATTCCATAGCTCATAGCGGAATGAAAAAAAAGCATAATAAATCACTTTTGATGACAAGGCAGACATGTATGTTCGGGCATTTCTAATTGTATAGCAAGCTGTACTTAATTTTTGCATAAGTAACAATATGATTTTTCCAAGACAAAGTATTATTCATTGTCACCCCCAGGAATTTTGTGTAGGAGCTACTGGTGATAAAATTATTGTTAAAACCTACTTGTAAGTTAACTGACATATTTCGCTTAGTTGTAAAATGTACATAATTTGTTTTATTAAAGTTTAAAGATAATTGGTTTGCTCTCAGCCATTTATTTAAAGTTGTAAAAACTATGTGGATGTTTTTGTTAAGATCTATTAGATTAGAGTAAGTAAATAAGATACTGGTATCATCAGCAAGAATTACAGGCGCTGCAGTTTTATTTATAATCTTGGGTAAGTAAATTTATACATAAAAGAAAAAGTAAAGGTCACAGAACAGAACCTTGCGCAACTCCATGTCATACTTCAGCCCAATTTGAAACTTCATACTTTTCTTGCTGTCATTATATATTGCTGTTCTACAATGTCTGTTATCCTTGTCACCGATTCCATAAAATTTCAATAAACCAAGATCATTAGACTTTATTACTATTAAAATATTGATCTAATGTGCAATCGCGTAGAAACACAGGTTCCAGCGAATAGAATGAGTATCGCCAGTTGCCTGGTTATGAAGGTTCGCTTGTCACGCGACGTGCCCGAAATGTTATTACGACATATAGGACATAGATGGCAACACAATTTAATGTACCAGACGTCATCATTGTAGAACCAATTGCTTGGAGTTCCTCATCTGTATTTTGGATAATCCGTGATTCCAACTGAGTTGTTGCCCGTGGAAGATGCCTTCTGCAGCTACTGCGAAGCTAGAAAAACAAGCCTCTACGGAGGCTGTTGAACCTATCCGACAAGCAATAGTAATAATTGAACACAAAATAAGAAACTTGGAGAAAAGGAAGGTATGTATTGTTCTATAAGTAACTGTTTAACATACGTACGTGCGAAATCTGATTCAACTGTCATGTTGGTGTAGTTTCCGCCATATTTTTTGTGCCATGTGGTTGTTGTAATAATTGTGAAGAAATTTATTCATCAAAATTTTGCATTTTGGTGGATAATACTACTTATAACATTGAAATATTGACTTGGCAATAAGGCAGTTTTGTGTTTGAATACATGGGAAAAAGCAAATGTTTCAAATAGTTGTGAAACTGGAAACATGGCCGTCGTACTCTTCAGATTTATTTACGATTACATTTATGTTTATTTTGAAACATTTCTCCAACCTTGCGTGTGAGGCGGCGTTGTATTTGGAAGTTCATGAAAAACGGCGTTGCATGGCAAATACTTTTGAGGCGTATACGAACTTTGGCTTATTCTGGAGACCCCTCGTACTTGCTTTGTCTCGTCTCTGGCCATTGTCGTAGTTTTGAGGTTCGGCACAGTAATATTTTGTGTTGTTTATTTGTTAATTTAGTGATTTGAAGGGTAAAAATAAACTTTAAGGCCGTATTTTAGAATGCAGTTTCGTCCTTTTTGTGGTGTAGTTAAATGTGTTCAGTTTTCGTTTACGTGAATACGCTTTTATTTCGTAGCCGGTTAACGATGTGTAATTCCATTTTTTGGGTCAAACTACATAATCCCAAGTGCCATCCACTGAAACAGTGAGGAATACTTCACTGTGTGATGGTTTAGTAGATTACTTGCCGCTTTTTTGTTTCTATTTGACATTTTATAATTGAGTTATTTTCAGATTGCTATAAACAGCATAGTACAAGAAACGCCACGTGTTTCAGAGCTAACTTCCAGTGTATAATCGAATTATTTTCGGATTGCTGTTAACGATGAACAACACAGTAAAAGAAATGGTAATATTGAACAGTTACTTGTTTCAGTACCTACTTTCAGTTTTGCATACTGTAATTCAAGATGAGGAACCGTTAAAAACACCAAACATACAATATGTCTAATAACAGATGTCCTAAGAATAAGATCTTTTTATTTTCATTCCTTAACAAATACTGGTGTGTCATTCCTGACGCATTCCATAGTTTAATAAGTAATGAAACATTTACTCTGGTGATGATGCTGTTATATCAAAATACAAATACACAAATGCCCTATTGCAGACAGTATAAGGTGGCTTGCTGCATCCACAATACATTTGTTCAGTACAAGAGGGATGCTAGACATTGCCTACTGTAGCATGTCCTGTGAAAGAGTGGCAGTCTCTTTTAGTTTATGTTGTCCCTGATTCATTTTTGACTGTTTGGTACACCAGACATTTTGTATACTCCATAGAAAGAAGTTAGGCCCAGAGATTATGGAGGCAAAAAGTATGCAAGTCAATAAATGGATTATCCTGAAAAGAGCATATCTGTGAATTCCTAGCTGTGTGGGATGTGGTGCAGTTGCCTGGAACCATCTGTTCTGCTTGTGTGAAGGACACTTTTCAGGAACCAGATAGATGACAAGCAAGCCTGAATAATGTTTGGCATTTACCTACTGTTCTGTTTTGTTCATTCTGCATGGTGTAACATCTGCTGGGGTTGTGGAATGTTTACCATATAGTGCCACATTGGTGGAATGAAGGATGTTTGTGTATTTGACAATAACAAAACAACTAGTAACAAAAGTTTAGCCTTTTCACACATCCCAAGCAAGAAAATTGCATTCATCACTTTATCACATTTCAGTAATTCTTGAACTCTTGGGATTTTTATAGGGGTGAAGTGTCTTCTGGTGTACTATTCTACTTGCACTTCTGTCAGGCACCTTAAGTGATACTGCATTACATCAAACAGATCAGTGTGGACTTCACTTCAGTGTAGCAGTCACTTGCGGAATGTTTGGCAGCATTGTCACCATATTTGAACAGAATTACTTTTCAAAATAACTTGACCCAACCAACATACACTTGCTCTGACCACCATTCCATCTTGGACTGTTGGGTCAGCTCTGAATGAAACTAATAATCCCTCTTGAGCTTGAGAACTGGCAGGACCGTAAAAATTGAACCTCATAACTACTATGGTGTTTTAAAATGTGTACATGTGAGGGTATTCTTTTGCAAAGTTTGTAATCAGAAACGTCCAAAAGAACATATGAAGTCAAAATGCAAAACTGAGACTCATAAATACTGTACATTGATATGAAACTTCTCATTCAACATTAAAGTACAAAGAAAGTTAACCTGAAAAGTACCACAGTCCACCTACTCCTCAAGTGCAACTTTGTTTATGTTTCACGCTTCTTTCCATGCCAGTTGTGGCAGAGCTGCTTATAGCTCCTTCCACACATTTTCACTTTATGCTAAACTGATTTTGGTAGGTAGACTGTTGATGGCATGAATAAGCTGCTTACTATAGAAGTGCTTGTTTACCCAGGATTTATCAGGAAAGGGTAAAAAAATCTGAGCGTACAGTACATGCGTCTGGAATTCTGGGTGCCACAACAAATTATTTGGGCACCATGGAGACTGGGTGTTTTGGTGCCTCACATTTGTCAAAGCCTGATGTAGATTCACAGTATGCAGTGCACATGAACGGGAATTCTTTTTGTGCTGTCACATATTTATTGTTAGCACACTTGGGGAGTTTGTCCTTGCATAATGGACTCCTTTCTGTTGTGCTCTAAGATTGTTAATGCTTGTCTTTTTTCTCTTAGATAAGTTTCATTTCTGAAGACTAACATTTTGGCCGTGAGGTGTTTTATGAAATCTGAGGTCTGTAATATTATCTTCGAATTAAGGTGCACGTATTTATGCCATATACTTGTAAAATTGGGTTACTCTTGTAGAGAGCAAATAAAACAATTCTCTTTGACCTTTTGGTGCCAAGTGTGACCTTTCAGTAAAATGCAGTGCGATGCTCAGAATGCCTAAAGGTGGGCATTGCTGACGTTCAATTATGGACTCACTTATGTAGTCCTCTTTTAAATTCCTGTCTTGTGGCACCCCCACAGGTCTTTTAATTCTGGCATCAAAGGGTTAAAGGCCACTGTATCTGCTAGCTACAGAAGGTGAGATACTGCCTGTTAGATATAATGGAAATGTCTCTGTTTTCACTTCCATCATCTTATATCCATTGTCTGTATTTCCCATTCAGCATACTCCCTCCACCAAAGTTATTTGTTGTGGTAGCAGTCTTTCACTGTACTGTAGTTTGTAAAAGTCATGCATATTGTTGATTTTTAGCTGATAATGATAATGTTAGTTACATCCTGGACCACTTATGGTCATGTTTACTGTTTTGCTGCTGCTAATACTGGCAGATGTTCGTTGAGTATTTTTTTAATGAAATATGTATTCTTTTGTCTATCATATTTACAGGACATTGTTCTTGTCTATGTTGCCGTCACATAGTACACTCATTCTCCTGCTTAATAGCGACATGCATTACCAGATTCTTCCACAAGTCAGATTTTCATAACTCAGAGCAGTTTTCCGCAGCATTTAACTACACAGTATCAAAAGTGGCTGTGGCACCCACTAGGAGATTGAGTCTGGTAACTGAGAACAGAAGTTTATTGCTAGAAACTCTGGATGATTGGTTGCTAACAGTACATACAGGGCCAGACTGAGGAGCAGGTGAGCTGGGACAGCTGCCAGGTGCACCATCCTATGAAGGGTGCTGAGACATCATGGGAATAATTGGAAATGTGGTGCTGATAAAAACATGAAAGAATGTATCTGTAAATTATCCACAGTTTTGGCATGCACCTCAGAAATGGTAGCCAGCTCTGTCCTAGGCAAAAAATGTTTAAAGTTTATCACTTTTAAGAGGTGCCAGGCAGTAAATTATTAGCATGCTTGGGGCAACAAATTATTAACCTGTCCAGGTTACCCACATGTCCTAGATATATTGTGGGGAGGAAGAACTTTATAGTTGCTATGCTCTAGGGAAGAAATGGAATTACTTGTTCAGTTTTTTCTATTATAGAGCAGTCCAAATTAAAAGAGGTGGGGGAATTAGAACAGTGGGATAAAGTACTGCTGTAGACACTGCCAAAGGGTTAGTTTTGTGAACAGGAGACTTGCATGTTGCTTTACATAAGCAGTTATGTTTTTCTTCTGGTCCAGTAGTGGGCCACTATTCTGCACCATTTCTGCACTGTGTCTTCAGGGGAGAGTAATGTATGTCCAGTGAAGAGACATGGAAGGTTTTGAGGTGAATATTAGGGCATAACATAAAAGACAATGGAGGGATTCAGAAAACTATAATTACAGATGTCTGTTTATGTATATGTGTCACCAGATAATCAAGGACAGTGCGATGAGAAATGTAACCCACTTCAGTCAGGAAACCTTAAGGCAAGAGATCACTAACACCAAGGCATAGATGGGCATATAGTATTAAAGTTCATTGTAATGATATATGAGAGAAGATGTGGACTAGGTTCATTTGGTGTAGTGGTGTACTGTTGTGAGTGACTGTGTTGCAGCTTCCTTCATTCCATAAAAGTTGGGAAGTATTTACTTGTACTGGATTGTTATTGTGCTTTGAAGAATCAAAATGTCCTGTGTTTGCCTGTTCTAGGAGAAATATTTCATATTTGTGTGTTTAATTCAGCTATTGTGGTCAGTTGTTTGTGTCACAAGATGCATTTTTCCATCTGTAGCAGCATCATTTTATAAATAGTCTGTAAAACTGGGTGTTCAGTTCTGTGAAAGCTGTGACCTCTGTGTTCCTTTCCTTCACATCTACAATACTTTGTTCCATTTTCAAGAATGAAAACTTGATAGTGCAACACTGGTAATGATCAGTTTATCCTGCCATTTTCTAAAGCATGGCAGTGATCTGCCAGTAAAGTATGAATTGAATTCTCTAGCTGATCACAGTTCAGTTATTAGTGGAGTCCGGAGTTTGTGCATCAGTCATGTGGATTTCAAAATATTGGAGTGTGCTTTTGTTGATGTTTTGTTTAAAGAAACCATGTTCAGTCACAAAGAACATCAGTTAGCCATGACATGTCCATTTTCATGACATTTATGTTATTTTAATACTGGGATGTCATCCTGTTTAAAATATACAGGTGGGCAGTGTTATTTATCATAAATGGGTTTTTTGGATGGTGGGGTGAGGGGGGCTGCTTATTCCTTTTGTGGATATTTTGACAGTTGTGTTTGGAGTATATTTCCTCTGCCCATTTCATTTTCGTTTTGTTTGCCCGGTTGTGTAGAATAAAAAAAAAGATGTTTTGAGAACCTCCATTATATGTATGAGATGTCTACAAACCATTGATTTGTCAGACTAGTAGGGTGAAATCGTGTCCATCCTGACAAATGTGTTTTACATGTGAAAGATGCACAAAATACATGATCATATATTGTATTAAGCAGGCTAATACATGTATCTGATACTGTGCCTGTAGCAGCAACATCTAAACTAAAGAGAACATCATAAAACTTGTATTTTAAAGCAACATAACTGTTATTTGGGGTATCAGCTGCAACAGACAGCTATTTCCAAAGTCTGCTAAATAGAAGTCAATTAAGTGAGGGTTTTACTGCATAAGCAAAAGTATGTGTGCATGTTTTAAACATCCCTTAAAGAGAGGTAATTGTTCTTAACTTCAAGGAGTGTAGTTTCATATGGGTATGACCAGTGATTTGGATAAAAGTATCCTGAGAGAGCCAGAGCCACTTTGATTTGTTTGACCAGGGCATGCATAGTTCCTTCCTTTAGATGGTGTACTGAGGAACATGGTGGATTGTGGTGAAGTTGGGTATGAATTCTAAGAGGAATTCAGTGGTTATCGAGAGAATGTACAGCAAAGGTAAAGTGAACTGTGGCCTTTTTTGTCATAGTACCGTAAAATGTTAAGGTTAGGCATGGACACTTGCATTGTATCATACAGATTATTTGACCGATATTCTGTGTGATTATGCATGAATTCAGAATAATTTAAAACTGATAAAATATATACTTAGAGTGCCATATGTTCAGTAGTAAGTTTTTTTTGTATACTTTACCATTGTGCTATACCTGGTTTCTGTCTGATACATGTATTTGTCAGACCTGTCTGTACTGTCCAAATAGTGACACCACATAGCATTGTGGGTTGACACCTGTTTTTGAGGAATGTACTGCCCACTTTTTATTTGTGTGCCAGGATGTGATTCTGTCACTCCATAGATGGAAACAGCATGTTCCTTGAAAAAGTGGCATTGGCCCCAATCCTACAGGATGTGAAAACCCAGAAGATTTTCATCTCCGTAATAACCACTGCAAAAGTCAATTTTCTTTTCATGGAATTTTTATGCATAACAAGTTAGTGTTAAGCACATTTTATTACCTGCGATAAACATATGCCTTGGTATAAGTTTTCAGATTTTCATGGCACTGATTGTTCAGTTTTTTGTGTTTGGGCTGTGACTTCTGTTGCCGTACAGTGCAGCAACACAATACTGTAGTCTGGGTAGACCTTTTGTGGCCATAACTCTAAGGAAACACCACCATGATCACAACCCAGTTTTGTGTTGTGAGGTATTTCAGTGTTCAGCTACATTAATGCATAATGATTCCACCTGCTTGATTACAGACACAGTAGAATCTGATTTTTTATTCATAGTTCTTGGTTGTAAGTATCAGTCACTGTGACTTAACAGGCCATGGTATCAGTACTAAAAAGTACAGAATTCACCAGGAATAACATTTTCCTGATCAGGCTGACTTTATTCTGCCTGTTAGCACAGGTACATTTCCCCAGGTAATTGAGAGTGTCAGTATTTGATCCTGAATTATAATGTGTTGAAATGTATGCTGTACTGCGCAGAAACTCTTAAATGAAATTTATTTTTTTGGTTAAAATGGGAATTTATGTATGTTTTAATATGAGTATTGAAGATTATGTGTTGGTTTTTGCAGTTTTCACCTGACGGTATGGGGCATTGTTAATTTCGTCCATGGTAGAGGAGTTCAGCGCTTACCCTTTGTTTCTTTTCAACAGCGGAAGATTGAGTCATACCGTGAGGAGCAGAAGAATGGAAAGGACTTGAACAGTGACCAGTTAGCAGCTGTGGCAAAGTATGAGGAGGTGCAGCAGACGTTGGAATTTGCTCGTGACCTTTGTAAGCAGTTCAATGGAATTGCTGTAGATGCCGCTAAACAACTTAAAAAGCAAGCAAGGAAAGAGGCTGTGGAGAAAAATCAGCAAGATCTGGCAAAAGTGAAGGAAATTCTTGTGGTGCAGGTTCGTTATATAAAACTTATTGTCCTGTGCTTCTGACTGCTATGGCAGACTCTAGAACCAGTATGAATTCTGAAGTTTTCAGAGCAGTGAAGATTTATAGCTTTATCTTCTAGATTACAACACCATGTCTGGTAGGTGTTTACAAGTGTTGGCGGGTGTACTGCCTCCATCATCAGTGTAGAGTAGAATAGAAGAGGGGCAGGTGCGGTACTGACCCATGCATTTCAACCATACTTAATTTTTTGTGCAGCACTATGCTAGTGTATTTAGTAGCCCTGCAATTTGTGCAAAGCGCGGAAACTTGCAAACAGAGATTTCCTCCAAGTCACCTGGTTTCATAAAATGTTGACCTTCATGCCTGGCTCTTAATGTATCCAAAGCCTCGCATTCACAAATAATATGTGAGGCTGTTTCAGATGCCTGTGTGCGTCAGTCACACTGGGGACTGATTACAGCCCCAGTTTATGTAGATATTCTTTTCAGTGACAGCATCCTGTTGACAGTTCTGTCATTATTCATAACTGGTTTTTGCTGAAGTTGAGTAACTATTAGCAGAGGGTCTTTTAACCCTTTAAACACCGAGTTAAATCTCATCTGCCATCTGCTGGCATTGTTAGGAGCTCACCATATTCTCCACGTTAGCAGGGTAAGGGTTAAAAAGGCCCTTAGCCTGCCTATGTTCACAAATGGACTGCCTATACTCCTCATGTTTCCTGTTTTTCAAGCCCCAAATCACTTCCTTGGCAACCTTTGTAAGTATGCCGAAGGCAGACTATGGTCCTGTAAGTGGACTTGAGAAGCCTTGTATTGTCAGAGTAAATGAAATCCATTTGACTGTACCAGAAAACACTGTGTCTTAACCCAGAACACCACACTATGGCAATGGCTGAGGCAGTTAGTCATTAGCCTATCACAGTGAGGGTCTAGGTTTGATCCCAGGTTATTTTGTGTAAGATTTATAGTAAACAAATTGGCACTGGGACAAGTTTATCTGTGAATAGCATTCAGATTGTTTGAACATTTTGAAGGATATGTTGTGTAATGACAGTTTCTGGTCAGACCACAAGAAGATACTACTGCTGCTAGGACGTACTCATATCACTTAGTCTAGACAGACTTTGCAGAGTCATTTTCTTTTGCGAACAAGACTGGGGAATGTGTTATGTTGCTAATTTTCTTTTTGAGTGCAAGTGCTTGGTTCCATTTGTGGTTTTCATGTACATAAAATATGACAGACTTCAAAGAAAACCATATCTGCAACAAATTTGGCATTAAAGTGGTGAAAAATACCATAGGAACTTTTACAGAGTTTAAAGTAGCTTATATAGAGCAGCCAATGGAAAGAACACAAGTGTTTGATTGGTTTTCTAAGTTCAAAGGCAGCGGGACCTATGCTAAAGATTCTGAATGCTTGGAATATCTAGTGACAGGTAAAACAGATGACTTAGGGGATAGGGTGAAAGAGCTTGTCGTCAAAAATAGATTCTCTTTCCATGAAGTTGCTGAGATGTTAATGGGTATTTAATTTGGGTCAGTGCAGAACGTTTTGAAAGATAAGTATGAACATGTGTCAGAGTGCCTCTGAATTCAT
>Ga0136643_10018448_pt1 | contig 10522 bp, 3 predicted proteins | sample TergutLab28metaG_FD_96883 | JGI IMG/M metagenome (GOLD analysis project Ga0136643, IMG submission 96883) | Labiotermes labralis P1 segment gut microbial communities from Petit-Saut dam, French Guiana - Lab288 P1 (version 3) (version 3) | ecosystem: Host-associated > Arthropoda: Insects >... | reverse complement strand
TAATCGTACATTTCAGGTTCCACATTCGTTGTATCTCTATACACAAACTCTTGTATTTTAACTTCTTTTCCGCTTCCTTTTGCACAACATTTCTGTCTGCGGGTATTGCCACATCTATCAGTGCGCATTTTTCTCTTTTTTGTTTTTAATTATTATATCTGGCCTATTTGCTGTAACTTCTCTGTCTGTGTTACTACTATTATTATTATTATTATTATGTCCGCATGGAACAACTCGGCTCCCACTGGACGGATTTTTATGAAATTTGATACTTGAGGTTTCTTCGAAAACATGTCTGGAAAATTGAAGTTTCGTTAATACGTGACAAGTATAACGGGTACTTTACATGAAGACCGTTATACATTTATGATCATATCTCGCTCAGTTCTTCTAGTAATGAAAAATGTTCCAGACAAAAGTTGCAGAGAAAATCAAAACACGCGTTTTATTTTCAATAACGTGCTTTCGAAAATCGTACCGTTTATGAGATAACGTGGAAAAATATCGTAGAGCCTGACAGGCCACAGATGACAGTATGGCGCATGCGCATTGCATGTTGGATATAAGGCTACAAACAAACCCTCAGAATATGTAATATTTATTGCCTTTCCACGACAAAAGTGGTTGCACGAACGTGCCTCATTGTTACACTGCCTGTCTTGTTACGTCTTCTCTTGTGTCGACTTTCTTTACTCAGCGTATAAGAATTCTGCAGCTGGAGCACTCCTCGTCGATCTGTAATCGTGCCGCTTTAATACAAAAACTTATATCCTCTTTGGTTTATTTCCATAGTTTTTTCTAATACTTTTCCAAGCCCTATTTGTGTCGCAATTTTCATGCAATTTGTCTGAACTTGCGTACCTCTTTAAAAGTAATACTCCGATATTTTTCTTTAATGTTCACGTCATTTAATTCTTCAGGCTGAATATTTCCATGTCAAACTTGTGTCATTTTGCTTTTCTCACTGAAAATGTTCCCAAATCTCTGCAGCAACCAGAAAATTGTCCAAATTGTGGTCAGCTCCCCTTTTCTACCGCATGTGTTTTAAATTCCTGATAACTCATTGACGTGTATGCTTAAGCTCTGAACAGTGGGGTTTATATCTTCGTTAAGACAGACTTCCAAATCGGCTCTGGGATACACCCAGCCTCCTAAGGGGTTGTTGTTGCGAATAAAGCGGCAGAAGGACTGGACGTAGAGTCTTAATCAGCTGTACTGTCATGCATGACAGGGAAGTAAGGGTTCGGAACCAGGTGTAGGAATTGTCTTGGTATGCATCTTACATAGCAACTGTGTAAAAACCACGAATACACGAGGACATCCAGCGACGCAGATGAAATTCGAACCAACTACCTACCAAACAGAAATGCGGAGAATTACCAGTGTGTGAACCCCTTTGTTTTATGCATGGAGCTATACTTCACGCCTTGTATGCGCCGTCATGGTGTGGTGCTCCAAGACGGGGAGAACTTCACTGTGTATCGATCGTTAGCCCTAAGAAGGTTGCGTATGTTGCCTCAGCCCTAAAATGATAGGCCCTGAACGGGGAAGGGGGAGGGCGGGGCTGGACCAAAGAGAGGAGGGTTCAGAGTGTCAGCCTCCGGAACGAAGCCCTGTAACTTGCATTGTATGGAATTCATCATGTCTGCGTGTACCACTGTGCACAAAGGCACTGTCAACATCGACAATATGGAAAACTTGGAAATGTCGGGGGAAGTTTGAAATTAAGTTTTAGTGTCCAACCCTCTTTGTTACTGCATCTTCCCTTTCAACCTCCGTGTAGAACCGACTTCCGACTCCCCTTTCTGCCCTTCCTTCTGTCTTCCACTTCCTCCTCTTCTTCTTCTTCTTCTTCGTCTTCATCTTCTTCTTCTTCTTGAAGTCTGATCAGACTCTTCACTGCGGCACTGGGCGTGGCGTGACGTCATACTCATTGAAGCCGACCGACAGCGACGGCGTCGCTATACTCCTGCCCAGGAGTTCAATGCGCTACCACGGTCTCGCCGTATCGATCCCAACTTCGTCTTCCTCGTTTTCCCTTCCGCTACTTCCTCCGTCCTTTATCTTCATCTCTTTTACTCCACGAGTATGCGTACGCTGCTGCTGCTGCTGCTGCTGCTGCTGCTGCTGCTGCTGCTGCTGGCTGGGACAACGCCCTGACCTCAAAAATTGTGTCCTATGTTGATCTACGTCGTCTCGATCTCGGTAGAATCATGTACACATTGCCTGCTAATTGAATTCTTCCAGTCAAGTGGTTGTGTGCGTCATGTGTTGAACCGCACAGCAGTCGTACTCTGTAGGCGTGCGGAGTTAAATAACTTGTTAATTTATGCTGATGATATTAATTTATGTAAACTAAATTCGATAAGTGCTTGCTATCCCTTAGTTTCTTCTGCCTGTCTAAAAACCTTGAGGTCCAAAATACATGAAACTATATTTTATTCTATATGAGTGAAAAACTTGTTCCCTTACTTTAAAGTGAAACTTGCACTGTCGATGCTTTAGCTTACGACAAATGAAGTAACAAGGTACAGGGAAAATTACGTAATGAGAAACTTAAAAAATTTGCACTTTTCATTTTATATTGTAGGAGTAATTATATCAGGAATGATTTCATAGGCGGAATATATTACACACGTGGAGAAAGTAAACAATGCGTACAGAAGTTGGGGAACGTCGTCACGTTGTGCTAGTTAATCAGTAGCAATCCAATCCACACACAAACAACACCCAAACACTGTACGGTCTTTTATTGTTATTTCTCTACGACATGTTTCGATCGTTAATTAGATTATCATAAGGTGGAGGATACAAGTAAATAAAGGAAAAGTGTGTCATAGAAGAGTCTTCTGTCTTCTGTAGCACACTTTCCCTTAATGTACTTGTGTCCTCCACCTGATGATGGTCTAATGAACGACCGAAACATGTAGAGAAATAAAAATAAAGGTCCGTATAATGCTCGGGTGTTGTTTGTGTGTGGATTGTATTGCTGGTACTGGTGGTACTGCTGCACACGGAAATGTTGGTGGAATACACCATGGGAAGAAACGCTTGGGTGATACAGTCGCAGATGGGAAGGTAATACTCAAACGGAGATTAGAGGACCAGGATGTGGATATTTGGACGTGATTCAGTCGACTCAGGATGATCTCCATCGAAAGGATTGGGATGAACACATTAACGAATCGTCTGGTTCCACAAAACACATGACTTTCCTGACAAATTAAGTAGCTACCGGAAATGGAAAATAAAGTTAGATATCGTGTATTATTAGGTTTGAAAAACGAACGGAAAACATTAGGATTATGTGTACGAGTTACATTTGGTTAAAACAGTTGCCAGTTCTGACCAACGTGTTTGGTAAAAGATGTGCCTAAATGTCTGGTCCTTTGGTGTTTTGTATTATTATTATTATTATTATTATTATTTCTAGTAGAAATGCCGGGTCGACTCCTTCCGGCCGCACTATGACCCTAGGGTCGACTCGGCCTGTAACAGAAATGAGTGCCAGGGATACCTCTTGGTGGTAAAGGCGGCTGGTGCGTACGGCTGACAACGTTGCCACCTTAATGTGCCGATTGTGTGGAACTTCTGAGAGCCTCAAACTCCCTGAGCCCTCTGGGCCTGTCCAGGCCTGTACAAGAATTGCTTTGTCTGTGGTGGTGGTGGTGGTGGCGGAGGCGGCGGGAGCAGTGATGGTAGTGGTACTGTTTAACACAGTTACAGCTGAATGTAATAAGGAAATGGCTCGAAGCAGACCGGATCACTGACGTACCCAGCATGCCAAATCATGAGCAACATTTTAATTTATTATGGATTATAAACTTAACACAAGATTTGTGGTTGTGAAAGTCTACGCTCCAGGCTTTGTGAGATGTGCCCTGCATCCCTTCTTCCTGTATTTCCTTAAATATTTGCCATAAAATATATTGACGGCGACAGTAGCTCAGTCTGTTCGGTTCAGCGACCAGCTGTAGCGTAATTACTGAATAATGAATGAGAAAGGGTGTGGAAAGTGGTGGCCAAACTATCCCAGCATTTGTCTGGAGGGCCTTAGGAAACCCACGAAGGGCATTCAAACAAGACAGCCGTCATTTGTATTTGAACCCAAGACCTGTAGAATACTGATCCCTTTAACACGACATTCACTAAACACAGTACGGTAACCCGTCGCCCAACGCGTATTTTGCCGGCGCGGTTTCGACTATACGCCGATAAAAAATAATTAAATGTATAGGGAAAAAAGTGCCGAACGCTGATAAACGTAAATAACGCGCGGATAAACGCGGCTCTTTACTCAGCTGCCGCTTAAGCTAAAAACGTCAGTTACTCGAGTACTGTGTAAATTTGTATTGCCCCAAAAGTATGTATTTTAAGAGGAGGGGGTGGCGGTGGGAGAGGGGGGTTCCATGTCAGCGTGTATGTAACCTATTTTGCCCATAAGAAATTTGCGGGACGCGGTTTTGCCCAACACGTCGTGATCACAGCCGCCACCCCCACCCCACCCACCCCCGCGTCTCCGATTGACGAGGGATCACTCACTTTATTTGAAATAGCTAAGAATTGTAGACATTAATGAGATCTCATCTTGTAGTAATTTGTTGTGCGATGAGACAGGAACCGCTTAATCGATAGGGTTGTCTCTCATTATTTTAGGCCTAATTATACTCTGAATCTTTTAATTAATAGGCTATTGCGGTAACAATTATACAGATGGCATTAATGACTTTAAACTTGGTTCTGCACAACCGTGGGCTTCTATTCGCCACATTAATTGCAGTTTAAAACTTCTTTAATCGAATTTGATGCCTGATTGGTGTGCAAATTATAAGCACGGAAGCAAAACATAATTATTTGGTAACAAATAACTTGAGCCGTAATTCATAACTGAAGTGGGCAGTGTTTGATCTGCCGAATATATGGCCAAGGCTTTGAAGCCTCTCCTGTTTGTGTAAAATTGTCCCTGTGTTGGCCTGGAAGGCATGTGGGAGACGGAGATACACCTTCACTCATTCTTTCGCTCGGCAGTGGTCAGCTTCACCCCTTGGTCGCTTTACCCCGGTAGTCCACACATTTAATGTGAGGCTGTGTCATTTCCTAGAACCGGTGTGATTTCCTTAGAAAGGAGAATGTTTTGTATGCATCTGCCGTGAATTGAATTCACGGTTTGTGCTGTTTGTTACGGAATTTTTTGGGAGCTGAAAGTTTATTCACTTTAGGACAGTTTTGAGTGTAACAATTTTATGTACTTGTAGCCCCGACAATTGCCCATTGCATCTGTGTTTGAAATCACAGGTCACATATTCTTGCTACCTGTGGTATATGTACTGGGTTAGCATGAGAGATGTTTTCTCTTTTATGTTTTTTGTTTCTATGCCTTCTTTTTCCATTAACCTTAGCCCACTGCTGTTTACAGTCCATTTCTTCTAAATGTGATGTGGAAGTCCATATAGAGATCTGTATACTTGTTTTATTTGTTTGTTTATTTATTTATGTTTGTAACGCCATAATTAAATCAGACAAATGGCGTCTAATTTCTAGATGACAGTGAAATGAACTGGAAAGGATGTGAAAAAAGTGGTCGTGGCCTAATTTAAGGTATTATTCCGTCACTAACCTGGATGGATTAATAGTCGGTATCCCGGCCAAGACTCGAACCAGGCACCTCCCGAATATAGGTTAGAGGCGTTGTCGCTTGCGCGTATTAGCGTCTTGATATGAAAGAACAAGACAGACAGTTTGATTATAACGTAACATAGAGGCGCGTTCGTGCAACGATTGTTGTATTGGAAAGCAGTAAGTATTACGTGTGTTGAGTGTGTGTTTATGGCCTTAGTTATCAAGCATGCAGTGCGCTTGCGCCATATTGCCATCTGTGGCCTGTCCGGCTGTACAGTATTTTTCCACGTTATCTCATAAACGGCGCGATTTTCGAAAAAGAAAAACTTACTGGGCATCGTGTGGTTTTCTCTACATATTTCACATGAAACATTATTATAAGTACAATTGAGCGAGATGTGATCAAAATGTGGTATTGGTCTTCATGTACAGTGCCCTCTATTCTTTTAAGATTTTAATGAAACTTAGAGTTTCTCGAGATTTTCGCAAAATATTCAAATAGGCCATTTAATGGAAATCTGTCCAGTGGGAGCCGAGTTGTTTCATGCGGGCGTCCGGAGGGTAGGCGGGCAGACAGACATGACGAAACTAATAGTCGCTTTTCGCAATTTTGCGAACGCGCCTAAATAATGCATGTGTGTGTGTGTGTGTGTGGGCGCACGTGTGTATCCTGGAATATGCAGACTGACGGTATTCTCTCACAGTTGCAACTTTGCAGCTAATATTGTTAGGGCATCTACACTTTATCACGACCTAAACTTTGTTTACGGACGCGATTCGACTTTGTCGTCCGTCTTCAGGACTGTTTGAAGATCGTTTTAACTCTCTGCCGACTACGAGTATACGAGTGTGATTAGCCACTGTCACTACGACGAGTATGTATAGTGCATTTTTCGCCTAATGGCATTTAATCATTGTTTGGTATACATTTAAAAAATGCATTATTATCAGGTCGACTGATTTACGAAAGATTGGACTGAGGAGGAAGAAACGAGAAATTACAAAACTGGAAATGGAAGTTTGTAAGTGGAAGAAAATATTTGGTACTCCAAAGAGCAAGTGGGAGTGTAATACGAAAGAGAATCTTGTGGTTAGGATGCATTTCCTTCTGTGAGAGCAAATTTCTTGAACAGCTGAATAACTGTGGAAAGTTCAGGCTCGGTACCATAGAGTTGGTGTATTTGTTGGTGACAAAAGCACCATCTGGGGTTGTGATCTTTGCTACCGGAGCTAAGAAAAACACCACACTTGAAGTGGGAAGAGTTACTTTCTCTTAGCGGGGGTGGAGGTTTGTCTAAAAGAGATGATGGGTGGAGTGGAATTTGCGAAACACAACATCGCTAATGGCCTTTAAAATAAGATTCCAGAGAGAGGCAGCTACAGTGACGAAGAAGGCTTTACTGGAGTCTTTAGAGGGGGTGGAAGGGAGACAAGACCCTTTTTTCTACTCAGTGTCAGCCTTAGCTCCAATAGACAGCGCCAAGAAGTCGCTTTTCTTAAGGGAATGGAGGTAAAGTTTCACGCATTCTTAACCTAAGCAGTAAATGGAGGTGAGTTTTAGCTTCACATGCTGGTTTCGTTTACCCCCTCCACCCAACCTTAAGCTTGAGGAAGGATCCCCTTGAGATGGGCCCTAAAATTGAACACTTAAGGTGAACGAAAGGATGCCAGTGTCGGGAATCAAACACCGGTCGTGCATTTCGTAGATCGTTCCGTAGAAGTCGTACACTGACTACAGTTCGGTTCCTTAGCCATCACTGGAGTGCGCAGTAGTGTTCGGAGCAGTGTTTGGCGACACAGCGCTAAGGATGGCAACACAACTGCTTGAAGGACTCGTACAGTACTTGCCACGCTACTCGTCAACGCACTCGACCATGTTTTCTGTGCGTGCAGTTGACATAGGCCATGTTTGAAACCTGGTACTATAGTAAGATGATGATAGTCACTTTTATTCCTGTGCCAAATCATTAAGCCGTAAAAACCTGTGGATTCGTAGATGCAAAGCTCCATGCATTATCAAGTTCGACAATAGACAGAGGAGACTGAGTGGTCAGCTGTAATATCCAGACACAAAGAAGAGCGCCCCTAGGATCAGTTTAGTGGGAGCCTGAGAGGATCTAAGGACACTTTTGGATGTGGGCGGAGCTACATTTCTACTGACGATTAGCGTCTTCGTTGAACAGTTCCAGCACGCGGCGACAGTTTTTGCGAGGATATACTGTAGCACATCAACAACGTAATTATTGTATACGGGTCCGCTTAATCCAGTGGGCAAAGTGGGCAGCCACCCAGCGGCCGCAAGTCACGATTCTCGTTTCCATGTGCTTAAAATTGAAGCTCACGTGCTGTAACGGCATCAGCTATGGCGTAGAAATGTAAACGGGGAGAACTGCTACGTCCAGTTGTGACGTAGTGTGATAGTGTGAAATAGTGTAACATTTGCTCTATGTATTTTTAAAACTAATAGCCTTATGATGGCTTCATCATAAGCCGAAACATGTAGCGGGGCGATAGGCAAAATGCTGCGTTGCTACCTTGGTAATGCGCCTTGCGATATAATGTCAGAAACACGAAGCAAAAATATATGAAATTCGACGAGTAATTATTTTATTCATATTCATACTAAAATATTGTACAGTTACACTGTGTACTGTTGACAGCGCAACATTATGATAACACCAGAATATAAATGGAAGTCCCATCTTACATAAAAGTAACTTTGGCGCTTCTTGGGCTCCTTCGCTTGTAGGTTTACAAACGCATGTGGCAACACAGCACAGGTCTTTACCACTTTCATTACTATTGCTTTAGAGTCACTGTCTTCGACTTTTCAAGTTATGTTGGGTTAATTTCAGTTTTTAACGTTCAATTTCCAATAAGTTTTACCGCCCCAATATTGGCATTACTGGCGACAGGGTATTACCATAAGTGAAAAAGTTATTTTAAAATATGATTATTGTAGATCCTGTGTCCCGCAGACATTTTCTTGTCTTGATTTGGCCTCGTTACCGAATGGTTGCTCGCCACTGGTTTAGCACCTCATGGAAACGAAGTTTCGTAAATGAAGAGAGTTATGTTGACTGGTTTAAACATCATTTGGTCTTTTAATGATTTATCATTGCTGACATTCAGAATATCAGAGCAGATAAAACTTTCAGTCCGGTTTGCGGCGTTAAATTGATTAGGGTTTATACATTTTTGTGCACAGAGATTTACAATTTTTAATGTATAATTTAATTTGTAAGTTCAGTTTACATACCTGCCGGTAGGCACACAAAGGGTAGAGTGTTTTTACTGCGTCGCGGTGCGTGTAGGATCTCGTACTTCTGATTTGAATGTTAAATGTTGAGTAGCAGTAGCGGCAGTAGCAGTAGCAGTAGTAGTTTGTTGTTGTTGTGTTGTTACAGAATAATTTCAAACCAAGGTTGTTTGTAGACCGCGTATTTTTAATTTCCTACTATCCTTCTCAGTTTTGTTAATATTAATATTTTGTGCGCTTATCAAGTCGTGAGGTTTTTTATTGCGAAGAAGGAGAGTAAAGACAGTGCCCAAAAAACTGCTTTGCTCATGGCTGACCACTGCCAATAAACGGCGATGATTCTAATGGCTCCTCGGTGTACAAGTCCGAAACTTTCCGAATAAGCGTCAGAAATGTAGCCGCGACGTTCGGCAGTTGTTGCGGACAAATTTGTCTCCAGAACTGTGGTAGTGTAATAATATGAGTAAAAATATAGAGTCGTCCATGTTCATGCCATGAAGACATAATACGAGGAGCAGAGGTAGAGTTCCTTTTATTCTTAACCTCTGCACTGGATAGAGATGAATGGTCACCTTCACACCCTGACCGCCTTAGCCCTGGGAACGAACCCCAGTACCCACTGAATGGGTCCCAGAGCCGGTCTGAGCGTTTCGGAGAAGAGGAAAATTTCTCGTCCGTGACGAGAATCGCACCCGGATGGTCCAGCAGCTAGCCTAGTCACTGTACCGGCTGAGCTATCCCAACTCCTGCTGCGGAAGTATCAGTCTCCTTAAGGCAGTAGCGACGCTGATGTGCCCCGACGCCTTGCCCCAGTGTGGATGGAGGACGGATCAATATGTTGCACGTCCTCTTACCCCAGTGCCCGAATTGTACCGTATGTTGGCCTTCTTGATCTTTGTCATGGACACGCCCTTCATAGCCCTATATGAGTATCAGTTCTTGCAGGGTCGTGAACCAAAACTCATCGATGCAGAAGAACCCTTTGTCAAACGAAGGGGTTACGTTGCGGTTTATTATACCAGGCCGTTACGAAATATTCCGGGTTAGTGGGGGTGCGGGGAATCTCCGAATTTGCGTGATTTTAAGCTTTCTCCGCGGTGTAAATGGGATATTGCGTGGAGTAGATTGGTAGTTCGGTACCGACGTTTAGGGACAGCCGCTGGGTCCCATCTTCAAGAGTCCAGCAGACCCGAGCTTATCAAAGTCTGCATATTATTTTTTTTTTCGTACTAAGCCAGCACATTCGTCTTACGGGACTGAGATTTAAATGAAATGATTCGTTAGTTGGGTCTGAGAGTGTGGGTGAGCGAGCGAGCGGAGTGGCGTCTGAGAATGGCCGTAACTTCAGGCTGTTATACAGACCAGTGTTTCTCAACCGCCGGACCGCGGCCCGGTACCGGGCCCTGACATCAGTTATACAGGGCCGCGAGAGGTTCTCCTGGAATTTATCATTTTATTTTTCTAAGCAATTTTCATGAATAAATGGTTGATAGTGGAAATATTCTGAGGAGAAAAATATTAGTGAATGTGTCGAAAAACTCAGACCCAGATGTTGGCCTGAGGAAACTACAATATGCTACAAGATTTCATTAGTCCAGTGATTGATAACTAATTTAAATGTAATTTTATATTTGTCAACATGCC
>Ga0136643_10018446_pt1 | contig 10523 bp, 5 predicted proteins | sample TergutLab28metaG_FD_96883 | JGI IMG/M metagenome (GOLD analysis project Ga0136643, IMG submission 96883) | Labiotermes labralis P1 segment gut microbial communities from Petit-Saut dam, French Guiana - Lab288 P1 (version 3) (version 3) | ecosystem: Host-associated > Arthropoda: Insects >... | reverse complement strand
TCAATACCGGTGTGAGGGTTAGCACAAGTGTCAATACCAGTGTGATGGTTAGCACAAGTGTCAATACCAGTGTGATGGTTAGCAGAAGTGTCAATACCAGTGTGACGGTTAGGACAAATGTCAATATCAGTGTGATGGTTAGCACCAATGTCAATACCAGTGTGATGGTTAGCACAAGTGCCAATACCGGTGTGAGGGTTAGCACAAGTGTCAATACCGGTGTGATGGTTAGCACAAGTGTCAATACCAGTGTGATGGTTAGCAGAAGTGTCAATACCAGTGTGATGGTTTGCACAAGTGTCAATACCGGTGTGAGGGTTAGCAGAAGTGTCATTACCAGTGTGATGGTTAGCACAAGTGTCAATACCGGTGTGAGGGTTAGCACAAGTGTCAATACCGGTGTGAGGGTTAGCACAAGTGTCAATACCAGTGTGATGGTTAGCACAAGTGTCAATACCAGTGTGAAGGTTAGCACTAGTGTCAATACCATTGTGAGGGTTAGCAGAAGTGTCAATACCGGTGTGAGGGTTAGCACGAGTGTCAATACCGGTGTGAGGGTTAGCAAAAGTGTCAATACCAGTGTGATGGTTAGCACAAGTGTCAATACCAGTGTGATAGTTAGCAGAAGTGTCAATACCAGTGTGATGGTTAGCACAAGTGTCAATACCGGTGTGAGGGTTAGCACAAGTGTCAATACCGGTGTGAGAGTTAGCACAAGCGTCAATACCGTTGTGAGGGTTAGCACAAGTGTCAATACCATTGTGATGGTTAGCACAAGTGTCAATACCAGTGTGATGGTTAGCACAAGTGTCAATACCATTGTGAGGGTTAGCACAAGTGTCAATACCATTGTGATGGTTAGTACAAGTGTCAATACCAGTGTGGTGGTTAGCACAAGTGTCAATACCAGTGTGATGGTTAGCCCAAGTGTCAATACCGGTGTGAGGGTTAGCACAAGTGATACCATTGTGATGGTTAGCACAAGTGTCAATACCAGTGTGACGGTTAGGACAAATGCCAATACCAGTGCAAACAGTGCAGTATATGAGCTATGGAACATTTGGCACAGGCATTCGGTCTTGATTTAACCAAAATCTGAGAGATATGCGAATACAGACAGAGCCATACACAGTTATGGGTACATACACGACAACGAAGAATCAAATTTGAATATCTCGAGCTCGGTTACCTGCCTCTATTTTGATTGTTCTTGTGTTTCACTTTCAATTTCTGTATCTCTTTACAAATACATGTCAAATTTATTGGAAAATTCGATCGAAAGACATTGTATAGATTTCTATTGTTGATACAAGCAAATCTACTTACAGATCACAAACTTCGGCTTTTGCACGCGGATGGATTTTGTGATGTGATCCCCATATTCGATGCGTGTCACATTATTTGTTGCAGTTTTCAAGAAGAGATTTCTACCAAGTGAGATTTAGGGTTCTCACAGTCGTCAAAATGAAGACGGCTGCGTTCTGGGATATGATGCCGCGTGGTTTGGTAACTACGTACTGACGTTTCAGAGGAATCTGATTTCTCCATCAACAAGACACATCATTGAGGCAGCACAGCGACTTCCTTCCACATCCTTTAGAATCCAATCATTTCACTAACATTCCCATCATCTGACGTCATATATTCCTAGCTTCTGACAGCCAAATAAACAAATAACGATGCTGCTTTCATCCCTCTGACATTTTGTCTAAGTAATCACGTGTTTTGGAAGTTATGACTTTCTCTTTGAGTGGCTGTTTGAGGCAGAGTGCTTGTTATTGGACTAATACCTACAAACGAGGGCCGATTTATGGAACTGCACTACTGGGAATACAGAAGAGGCTCTGCATAAAATGCTATTTCGGCTTTCTCTAAGACTGTTTGTACACCACCATCTAAAATTCCAGTTCTGTTTACGAAGCGCCCACGTTCGGAAGCCTCATCTTCTACCCCATACATTCTTTTGTTTTCCTGCACACCATTATGGGCGGCCAAGGATAGAGAACCATGGTAGGGAATGGTTTCGCATCTCTACTGCAGACATTCTCTGCCGCAACGTTGTCCTGATTTTAAAACTCTTAGCGTTCATAACTCAATGTTATAGGATCTACCGATTGATATATGGTGACGTCATTTTGGATTTGTGTTCTGAATTCCCGTTCCTCTTTAATGTTGTCAGAATGTATTCACAGAAGACAGAGATATTATGTTGGGTCATAGTAGAGTGTATCTAATTTGACACAGCTTTAGTGAGAAACCTTATAATGTTTGCACGCTCTTGTAATAGAATCTCAACTTTAAATCTACTGGGCAAAGGGTCAAAATTCCAATTCTGAATAGTTTACACTAATTACTATAACAAATATGTCAAAACTCTTTCGTTCGGTGCTATGCACAGGAACACTTCCGTTCAGTGCTATGCACAGGAACACTTCCGTTCAGTGCTATGCACAGGAACACTTCCGTTCAGTGTTATGCGCAGAACACTTCCGTTCAGTGTTATGCACAGGAACACTTCCGTTAGTGCTATGCACAGGAACACTTCCGTTCAGTGTTATGCACAGGAACACTTCCGTTAGTGCTATGCACAGGAACACTTCCGTTCAGTGTTATGCACAGGAACACTTCCGTTCAGTGTTATGCACAGGAACACTTCCGTTCAGTGCTATGCACAGAACACTTCCGTTCAGTGTTATGCACAGGAACACTTCCGTTCAGTGCTATGCACAGGAACACTTCCGTTCAGTGCTATGCACAAGAACACTTCCGTTAGTGCTATGCACAGGAACACTTCCGTTCAGTGCTATGCAGAGGAACACTTCCGTTCAGTGCTATGCAGAGGAACACTTCCGTTCAGTGTTATGCACAGGAACCTGTGCCGATGGAGACAAGGTAAAGGCCAGCATGAAATCTGACGTACAAAATTCAAATGTGAGTTTTAGTTTTGGCACTTAAGAGTTTAGAAGCGGCGGTTTGTTTGGACGTTACAGGGGTTGGGCTTCTTACAATAAGTCATTTACTCATCGCGGAGGTTGCTAACATATGGCACCATGCAGTAACAAGGGTATAACCATAAATACTTCTGTAGCAGAACACTGCTGGTACTATATATTTGTTAATCAAGTAAAATGATTGTTAGCCCTCAGTTACTGGCGGCTCGAAGCCATCCGTCATAAAACTCACAGTAAACGTCCATTCAAGAAACCTTCAGTGAATTGCGGAAGGTCATTGCTCCAGAGATCTTTTTGTCGGATATCTGGTGAGGAACCGACAAAGGAAATAATTGTCTGTGTAGTACTGATAATGTAATGTTGGGTGAAGGATAATAGCCTTGAACCTAAGACGAAAAATAAATAAATAGAAGAAATCTTCTTACTGACCGAAGACAGTTGAACGCTAGCATTCAAGTAAGCGAGGTTGTGCATAGTGAGGACATCTAAAGCACAGATGAATAGTTCTGGAGTGAAGGGATTGGTGGTTTGTGGTACATGAGATTTGAGTACGAGTGAAAGGAGGAGGTCGAACAGTTCGTAGTTGATCAACTGGACAAGTGCAGACTATTTATTCAGATATAAATAAATAAATAAAATAATGATGATTATATCAGATTCGCTGAACCCCACTCGTATGCCTTAAGAAGTCTCACCTACTGTACTGAGCAAGTCAGGATGTACAATGTACATAGGGCGAGAGTTTATATTTCCGAGGGGCGGAAAGAGAAGAATTTCTTTCAAGCTTATGTTTTGATCATTAAAGATTCTTTTTGCGGATGGCCCTAGATAGGTGCGAGTCTGCACGAACTCACAGGTTTAGCAATATTTTATTTAATGGTATTAGTGTTTGCTATGTATTATTAATATTTTCTCGGTTTTACAAACTTGGTTTCGTTCAATACTTCCGCGGGGGCGGGGGGTTAGGGTGTTGCTGGCTGACTTCTTCCTCTGTCGGCCCCCATGATCAACATTGACAACATGCTTTTGCAGATCATTAAATATCAATATAAAAAGGCGCAAATTATCAACAGTGTCGGCCTTATCAATCTGAAGGCCTAACAACCCTCCCAGCTAAATGCCCCCTACAAATTAAATGACACTGACAGCTGGGCCGATATTTAACCCTTGATGTCACATAGATAATTCCTGCATTCTGATCAGGCTGTACTTAGTTGCTTCATAGGGCTGTCACAATTGGCAAGTATTATTTCACACGGAACCTGCAAGTTCAGCTTGACAGTGAAGACAGTGTGTATTGAAATAGCAAGTGAAATTTAAGAAAATAACTTCGAATTCAGACTGGACTGCTTTGGAGTCAGTGCTGTACCGTAATACTGCAAGAGGAAGTCCTTCTGCCGCTAAACGCCTGGCTTTAAGCTTACTAGATGAAAACTAATCGTGGCAAAAATACAGATAATTTGAGACAGATTCTTGTGCTCTGCACTGCGCTTGTTTATTACACTGACCAAATTATTACGTTAAATTTGGGGATGTTCTTTAAGGTAGTAAGAAAACGGGCTAAAACTCAGCTAGAGGTGTAGGATGTAGAATAAGAACTTCGCCTTGTCATTTGCTTTAGAAAAGGAAAGTTTTATTTCCCTTCTGGTAATTTAGTGCTAAGGTCACAACGTGCAGTGTCAATCATCCAGGTGTGTATCACGATGCAGCGCGACGCTGGTGCGGCGAGGACAGGAACTGAAGATTCCTCTTCCAGTTTTTAAATTAATAGATGAAGGAGTGGGTAAAGATATGTCTGTAGATTGGGTAGGAATTTGAACTGTGCTGGATGCATTGCCCTCTCTTTATTGGTTAATTCTATTTTCAAATAATTCACTAGGAAGTGGCACTTTGATGTATAGTGTGCTTGCGGTACAGAATGAAGGGTGGAAATAGAGGATGATGGTAGGGGGTTGGGGTATAGGGAAGAAGATGGATGGCAAGTAATTGAGGAAAGCCTATTGAAAATGAAAAATACGTTTAATGAGCAGAATGAGGTGGGGTTTGTGGGAGGTATTCCATTGTAATAATGCAAATTTATAAGACGGCTGTGAATTCCAGATACCGTTCATCGATTTGCACCAGAAAGAGAAATGTTTTGTCCCAGCCATCGGATGCTTCAAAACAGAGTTCAGTTTTGCCTAAAAAGCAAACAAATTATTGGAATGGTATTGACGATATGAGCCTCCTCTTGGCTCTCCTTTCTTTTAATATTTCAGGATTATTCTATTTCTATCATATCTCCTGTGTTAATGAAACTGGATTAAAGATTATGACAGCAGGGCAAATTTGATGAAGGGGAGAATAAATCGGATGAAGGGAGAGTAGTAATAATTCCACATGTGGCAGGTTAATGAAATATATTACGAGGCGCAGTAGCTCTTCTGATTCCACATGCAACTGACACGGTCGGTACTGCCGGTGTCTGTGTGGACAAAAAATACTTTTCATTCTTCATACAGGGGTGCCGCGTGCGAAGCGTAATTTTGAAACATTAATAAAAAAATATTATCTTAACCAGGCTGAACTTAATTACGACATTCTTGACGTCAGAATTTTCTTTCCTAATTCATTTGTTACATTAATATTACAATCCGACATTTAGCTCGAATTATATAACGGTCAGGATAGCGTCTGAATAGAATTATGTCCTTTATGGTAATATGTGCGAAAAATTAAAAAGCTCTGGGCCTGTATATTGACGTTCAACGCTCAAGGATTATTACAGGTCTATTCTATTCAGTGGGCCTTTTAGGTCACAAGTGCGTTGAAGACGACTTGAAGATGGTGGTTAAGACGCTGGTGATCAAGGAGGTTCATGATTGATGACAATTCTTTCAGGGAACTATTACACACGGCTCGAATAAAATTTTATTATTTTCCTGTACACCGTTTTGTCGCTAAAACATTGCGCACGGTATATAGTGTGTGCATTGAATGAAACTCTATCCCGGTGGCTGTGCGGTCCGAGGTGTGGGTCTGCGGTCGCTCACTTGCTGGGATTGCGGGTTCGAATCCCGCCGTGGGCATGGTTGTCTCTCTCTCTTGTGGGTGTTGTGTGTTGTCAGAAGAGATGTCTCTGCGTCGGGCCGATCATTCGTCCAGAGGAGTCTTACCGAGTGTGATGGTGAAGCCTCGATAATGATGAGGTCCTGGCCCACGAGGGGCCGCGTTGCATCGTGGGAAAATTGCTCGAAATATACAAAGTTTATATAAAAGTTTTATTATGTTTTCAACCAACTGAAGGGAGAAAATCCCGTAAATAACGTCGTAACTTCAGCTCCTATCTCACAGGATACGGAAGGTGTCCATTACGAAAAGCAGCTGTTTTTTGCTGTTTAAAAAATTTGTAAATATTTATTGTGAAATTCATAAGAAACAAAGGAACGTAGTCTGCGGGCTGCATAAAAAGTAATTTAAACCCAATGCAGGTGGTAAGTTATTATTATTATTATTATTATTATTCGACTCTGAAGGGCTAATCAGTCACACATTGAAAGCAGTTAAAAAACACCCTATGATTTTTGCAGTAATACCAAACTTCGAAGGATATAACAGTCAATGACTTATGGAAAACTGCGAATGAGGAATTATGAAACTAATTTTATTATATGTCTGTACTTATTCACGAGACTCGTGTGATTCACCTGAATGTAAAAGGTAAAGAAAGGTAAAGTGACTCCTTTACAGGCCCGGTGTGGCCCAGAGAGTGGCTAGAGGTATAGCTCTACTCTTCCATGATCGCGGCACTAGAAGGGGGTGAGTGGCCAGCAGCACGCCCCGGCCGCACTTTACCCCCAGGAAAGACCCGGTACTCATTTTACAGGAGGCTGGGTGGGCCCCAAGCCCGGTCTGGACGGGCGGAAAATCTCGTCCCCGCCGGGATTCGATCCCGGACCTTCCAGCCCGTAATCAGTCGCTATACGGACTGAGCTACAGGGCCCACATTCAGCTGAATGTATCTGGCGAAACTAATAATGTAAGTCAACAAACCTGGGCTAAGGCCAAAATATTTCTCTTCTCCAAATTGTCCAGAGCGACCCTCGGGCCCATTCAACCTCCGGTTCAATGGACATCAGGTGTTAAGACGTCGAACTGAGCGCTCTCATCTCTACAGTCTCCAAATTTAAAAGCAGTGGAACTAGACCTCCACTCTCTCATACATCTTGATGACGTGGGCCTTAATTAAGAGCAGGAACAATTTTGCCCTTTTCAATAATATAAACCAATTAAGGTAGTTGGCCTCATAAATTCTCCGCTGATTCCGTTGCAGATACTAACTGAGCCCAATCCAATCACGAAACGAGAGCTTGATACTCTCGTGCACAACAGGAGCTGCTCTTTTCATTGGAACATAAAAGTGAAAAATCTGTGAGGCAATGAATCTTGATATGATCTTAAATTAGTAGTTTAGTGGATCTTCGTGCACGAGGTCTATTAATCACTGCATCACAGGACCCTCACTGAGTCGGCTGGCAAGTGTTTTGTGCTGCAAACTCTTGCCTTTACTGCAGCGTTCTTCAGCATTTCTTTACTCCTTTGCCATTATTCCAAAAATCATTTATCCCTACCGCTAGGAACTGCAAATATTAATAACATGAAGTCTATATTTTTCTATTTTACCGTTGTATAGTAAAAAGAGATGAATACAGCAGTTTCAGATAACTGCTGTGGAATTATAAATATGTTGTGTATGTACGTAATCGCAAATAGTTTATGCCTTATGCCGTCTTCAGGCGAACTGTTAAGTTCGAAACATCAAGAGACGTGTGAGAATGAGAGACGTTTTACACCCTTACATTTCTGTATACAGCGCACCTACTGGACTTCGCAAATTGACAAACAATAAAAATTACTTGATAATTTTTTTTTCGTTCAGGTGACTGTGCATCATGATAAATTCTTATAATAAAACCAACTAGATGCAGTAATTTATAAAATTTATTTTTGGAATAAAACTCTACATGTTTCGGACAGTTCCTTTGTCTTTCATCAATGTTATACGTATGCCATACAGGTTTGCTGACAGCTTGCGAGCAAGCTGTCAGCAAACGTGGAATACTCCTGATGATGGACAGAGGAATTGTCCGAAGCATGTAGAGTTTTATTCCAAAAATAAATAAGAGAAATTAGTGCATCTTGTTGGTTTTATTGTAAGAAGTACTTGATAAACCTTGACATTTTGTTTTCTCCGTAACTTTTAGTTAGTTGATTTATGTAATGCTGTTGCATCAGTACCTGTATGGAGTATAAATACACTAATTCCAATTAAGTATGTTATGTGCAATACGTATGGGGAAGGTCTATTTCAATCTTCCACTGCTCCGAAATTTTTAAGGGAGGTGTAAGTCTATAGTTCGCGTAAAACAGAAAGTTTTGCGATTAAGCAAATAATAATAATAATAATAATAATCTAGATAACATGGAGGTGGGCCACTTGTTGACCCGTGCCTGTCTCACACGTCTAGAAGTCTGTTTAACCTTTTGGCGCCGGAATTAATTTTTTAATTTTAGCACATTCTGAATATAAAATGTGAATAATACAGGAACCAAATACGTTAGAATTATGAAACAAACTGCATTTTGAAGAAAACAAAAACGGAGAGTATATACCATGTTTAAAATATTCAGTACCTATATTTGTTGAATAAAAATATAAAATGCAACTTTAGAGGCTAGCGGTTCGGTACGACCACTATAGTTGAAATTAGGCGTCAAAAGGTTAATGGTGTAACCTGATTTCTTCTGCCTGGTTAGTCTGTAGTAGTTTGGCATTCTCGGATATCTCTTACGGGGCATTCTGTTTATAGGTAGCTAACAGTCTCTCCTGTATTGCCATATTTTGTCCAAAACTGGGGCAATATTTCATTCTTTTGCAATCTCCGCATTTGTTTTATAACCTGTTCAAATGTATCGTATGTGTCTCTGTTGTTGTTTTTCTTCTTGAGTCTCTTGCTTTGGTGGTCCAGTATAGCAGAGCTCGAAGGGTCAGGGTACTGAATGGTTTTATTGTTGTTTTCTTTAAATGTTAGTAGACGACAGATTTATATTAAAATAATCATATTTCATAGAAAACACAACTTTACAACACATTAATATAATACTGGATAGTAAAATAATTAAAAATAAGAAAGTATTTGGACCTGAGAAGGAAATACTGGACTGAATGAAATACTGGCTGACTGAGTGAATAAGTGGCAAACTGGCTGACTGACGAAACAAAGGAGCTAGCGACCGAACAGCTAACCGACCAATGAACCAACAAACGGACCAACCAAATATCGAAACAACCAAACGCCTCAATGGAGCGGAGTCCTTCTTGAGAAGCCAAAGCTTAACGATAAAATGCAGATAATCGCTGGTGGTATCGCATTCGCAAGGCTGCAACAATACACCTGAGTTCAAAATTTTTGCGGACAGTGAACTATGACCTTTAAGAACGCTCATCCTGCCCTTCGGTGGTCACCGATCACCCTGAAAATATCTTAGCCGTAATATCTTTCAGATAAGTTGATGTGTCAGCTGTCGGACAGCTAAACACAAACACAATGCGGCAACAAAATATTCCAAGATTACTTTCAGTTCGTCTACTGTCAGACCAAGACACATCTGCTGTCAGACCAAGACACGTCTCAAAGCTTCAAACTGCACGGAAAATTTCAAGGAAAACTTTCACCTCATGTGTAACGAATCAGTTCGTTAACCTCGAAGCACCAACAGACGGCATGTTCGGGTTAAACTCCGGAAAAATGAAGTATGCTTCAGGCATGTTTCTCCCTTGAACACCACCAAGATTACGTTGATTGTGATCATCACTTATGGACGTAAACTTAGAAGACGTGATAAGAATTTTATAAAAGCAGCATCATGGATAGAAAGGGATGTATTGACTGGAAATCCATCGTATGTACTTGAGCCTTACTGCCTTGTTAGTGGACAAAATTTTGAAAGTGACTCAGTTAAGTACGATAGAGACTCGTATATGTGTTATGAAACTGTGCTGATTTGAAGGATGCACATTGTTATTCCTGTGGCATAAACGTTTAATTTATCGGCTATTAATATACATGCCTTATTATTTCGTTCTGGCTATAAAACAGAATATCGTTTGATGTATTATACAATATTACACACCATTGCTTTTGGGTGCGTGCTCAAAATTGCGTACGGGACAATTGCTATATATCTGTCCGGCTGCTTGCCTGTTTGCCTGTTTGTCCGTCCGCATGGAATAACTCGGCTCCCACTGGACGGATTTTTAAAAAATGTAATACTTGATTGTTTTTTCTAAAGTATGTCGAGAAAGTTTGAGTTCTATTAAAATCTGACAGAATAACGGGTACTTTACATGAAGATCATTTTACATTTATGACTATATATCCTCAGTTTTTGACGTTTTGCTGACCGTCCATCTCAGTAATTAACCAACTTGATGCACAAAATTTTTGTTTTACAGTAAGTTTATTTCATGCCTCTACATGTTTCGAGCACATGTGCTCGAAACATGTAGAGGCATGAAATAAACTTATTGTA
>Ga0136643_10018445_pt1 | contig 10523 bp, 12 predicted proteins | sample TergutLab28metaG_FD_96883 | JGI IMG/M metagenome (GOLD analysis project Ga0136643, IMG submission 96883) | Labiotermes labralis P1 segment gut microbial communities from Petit-Saut dam, French Guiana - Lab288 P1 (version 3) (version 3) | ecosystem: Host-associated > Arthropoda: Insects >... | reverse complement strand
TGTCTTAGTAACTTCATTCCTACACTAATTTACGCTCCCTGAGGATGATCCCATAGAGGGATTGAAACATGTAGGAGAAATTTTAAATCCATTTTAATCAGATAATGTGGTTTTAATGGTTTGCCAAGTATGTGCAATTAGTTGGTTTTAATAAATATTGTTATCACATTGCATGGTAAAAAAAAAAAAAGGATTTAGTATTGTTTGCATCTTTGTAAGCTTGTTAGGTTTACTTAATTCTCTCATACCTAAATACATATACATATGTATTCCTCATGTCAAGAAGATCTAAAATATGTAAGTAAATGGTGTGTGGCAATGTCACACTCTTTTGCTTTCTCCATGTTTTAACATCGTTATATGCTGTGTTGTAGGTCACATTTGTGAAAACTTCACCAACATTTCCAGTAATTCTTACTCATGTGGGGGTATTGGATGACTCTGTATTTATTTAATAGATAATTTCTCTGTAATTGGTGCAGACAATAGATACAACCCATTCATATATGGACACCTTATTCACTGTATGGGGTCATCTAAAACTTTGGCCCCACTAGGCCAAAAGAATGATCAGAGCAGAAATATGGTATGGGTATAGTCACATACTTTATTAATAGCACTATTTTGCTTCATATTCTTAATCTTTTCCGTGACTCTGCCACCTGGAAATGAGAGTGTAATCCTTGATGAAAGTCCTGTGGGGTCTGTTGGGGGCCACATCTTCACCTTCTTGACAACCTCATAACCATTCCTAAACATCCTCAAATGGACCAAATGGATGAAAGTCCAATGAAACCAAATCCAGGCTGTATGGTAGATGGGGCAGCACAGTCCAGCCCAGTTTAGGAATAACTTTTCTTGTTTGCAGATTGGTCAAGATTTGATACACATGTCCCTGTTTCAAGTGCCTCCTTGTAATTTATTCCATTTTGTCTTTTTTTTTTTTTTTTCCTTAAAGGATTCATAACAAAACATTTGTGTACAGAGTGGGTTTTTGAGCCCTGTTGCAACCATTATCACTTTGGACGACCTGCATTTTTCTCTCAGGGCTGACTGCCATCACCAAAGGATCCCACTCTAACGTGCCGCATACTTGCTCTTCACCCCAGTCTCGAGTATTTCAGGCTGTTCTGTCGCCTGTTACCACGTTGCCTTGGGAGATGGAATTTGCTGACACAACACACTGAATTTAATGTTTCACATATGTTATTTAAATGCTCATCATCCAGGCACACTTCCATCAGGGAAGGTTGCTTTATAACAAAGACTTCCTGCATCCCTGTCCTACTGTCAGTGCTGTGCTTTTACCTGTTATCTCTTCCCATACTATGTTTTGTATATTTCCCAATATTAGATCTGCCCTACCCACTCCTTATTGGTCATTTGGTTTCTTTTATGCTCTCATAGTTCATAGTTTATTCTCTTTCAAGCAGTCTACCAGGGTTATACACCAAAGGATATAGAAAGTGTCCAAAAAATATAGTAAAATATACAATATAATATATACAGTAAAAATATGTGTGTGTGTGTGTGTGTATATATATATATATATACATACACACATATATATATTGTATATTTAACCTTATTTTTTGGACACTTTCTATATCACATATATATATACACACACACACACATGCATACAGTATCAGTTGCAAAATACAACATTGTCAAACAAAAAATGAAGCAAAAATAGTTTAAAATTGAAGATATATGGATATTAGTTGTTTCTGTTTTGGTTATAGCAACAGTGCATGTGAAATTTATGAAAATCTGTGTTGAAGAATAATTAAAATACTCATCCATTGTATAAAATGAATTGGCATACAGAAACTTCTTTAAAAGGTTTTTAAATGTTGTACTGTTGTCAGGTGTGTTCTTTATGAAAGTGGTAACTTATTATGTCTTAATACACATATTAGTAATACCTCTTACTGTTGATTTCATAAAAGATGGTTACCTGTCTTGTAAACATTCTCTGCATCTCTGAGACTAATGCAAATTCATCTCGATTCAAGATTAAAAAACATAAAACTGAGTATATGTATATTGCGATATTCAGGTAAGAATATTCAGATCTTTAAACACTTCATGACATGAACCTCGATTCCCTGAGCCTGTAATTGTTTGTAAAACCTTTTTTTGTAAAATATTTTGTTACTACATTTAGAGTTCTCCCAGAAGATAATACAATAATTCATTATTGAATGGAAATAAGCAAAATAAATCTTGATTAGTGTGTCAACACGTGTTTCAACGCTTTAATGGTATAGAATTCTGTGTTCATTTTCGATAATGTTAGGTCTTTATGTTTTTTTCCAATTTAATGTGTTGTGTCAAACCCAAAAATTTGGTATTTGTTGTATTCAAGATTTTTGACCCATGGTTTATTAATGTATCAAAATTATTCGAATTACCAATGTTAAACTGAATAAATTTGGATTTTTTGTAGTGTAATGCCAGTTGGTTAGCAGTAAACCACAGTTACTTTATCAAATACTATACTGATTTTGTTCTGGAAATTCACGCTGTTTTATTCATTGTGATAACACTAGTATCATCAGCAAAAAGTACTGATATGGAGATATTATTTAAAGTCCTAGGCAAGTCATTACTGTATAAAATAAATAATAAGTGACCAAGGATTGACCCTTGTGGTATTCCATGTGTAATCCTTTCTCTTTAGGAATGAACAGTATTATTAAATTTCGTACCAATTTGCACTCCCTGGTATTTTATGTTCTAAGTAAGATTTAATCAGGTTATAAAAGGAACCTGTCATACATAAAATTCTAATTTATCTAGTAAGGTGTTGTGATCCACACTATCAAAATTTTTTTTGGATCACAAGAAATCACTTGTGTAAATTTGTTTGTTATTTCAGCTATCCAATATGTTATTAATTTATAAGTAGTGTTTTCTGTAGAAGAGCTCTCCGTGAAACCAAGTTGTTAAATGCTCAGAATATTATTCTCTGTGACATTTTTATATAATCAAATATAAATAACAACTAGAGCGATATAACGGCCAACCCGCTAACTACTATCAACCAACATCCGTTCACACACGGCGTTTCGTTTGTATATCTTTGACATTGTACGATTTATAACTTGTCTTGTATAGTCAGTTTTCTTTATACGTCATGGATGGCAGAAATGAACTGAGAGTTCCCAAAAAAAATTTGTTTCGGAGCCGTTCTATCCGCGACAGAAACACTAGTATTGGTGCGAAAGGCTTATGGGAATGAAGCTCTGAACCGATCAAAATTTTTACGTGGCATTCTCGATTTCGGGACGGAAGGGAGCTGCTAGAAGATGGCGAGAGAGGTGGCCGTCCAAAATCGACTCGAACTGAGGTAAACATCGCTGCTGTTGATGGTTTGATAAAAAAAAAAAGACCGTTGAATCGCATCAAGAATGATAGCAGAATCTTTGAACATTCCCAAGACTGTAGTTCTTCGGATTCTGAAAGAGGATTTAGGAAAAAGAAAGTTGTGTGCACGTTTTGTTCCACACTCCTTGACACCTGAGCAAGGGAAGATCGAGTCACATCTTGCCAAGATATTATCGCAATGGCCGATGCAGACAAAAATGTTTTTAACAAAATTATTACTGGCGATGAGACCTGGTGTTCTGCCTATGACCCCAAAGCAAAGCGACAGAGTTCTGAATGGGTTGGTGAGACATTCCCTCGGCCGAAGAAACTGAAATTCCATAGGTCCCGCGTTAAGACCATGTTGATAATTTTTTCAACTCTCAAGACGTAGTGCACAAAGAATTCGTACCAGAAGGGAAAGAGTAAAAGCAGAAATTCATAAATGAGTAATGGATCGCCTCCTGAAGCGCGGGTTCGTCCAGCTTCGTTCTGCACTCGAGATTTTTTTTTGTTGCGCGATAATGTGCCCACCCACAAACCTACAAGTGTTTGCCAATTTTTGACCCCCAAAATGTTACAACCCTTTACCCCTACCCGTACTCTCCAGAATTATCTCCGCCAAATTATTTTCTATTCCCCAAGGTGAAAATGAAGTTAAAAGGACTCCACTTTGCGAATGTTGCTGAGATCCAAGAAGCCGTAACTGATGAATGAAAGAAGGTCCAAAAAGAGAAATTTTCGGCAGCTTTTCAGAAACTGTACGACCGCGCAAAAGCCTGTATATATGCCAATGGAGCTTATTTTGAATTAAAAAGAGGTGTGTGTCTTCGATTTTAAAAAAATCAGTCTTAGAACTTTTGGACCGCACTGTGTATGCAGTTCCTCAGCTTAAACCCCATTACTCTTCGTCGTGTACCCTCCACGCTCTGCTGTACGCCACACTCTCTGAATTGCTGTGACATGACTGTCCAACTTATTTCACTGTTCTGGTCAGTGCTGTGTATCCCTAGCATATTCTGTCTCCTTCTCGCACGGTAAGGTTCTGGCAGGCTTCACGTTAGAGGCTTCGCGGGTTGTCACACTTCTAGGCGCTGTTTCCCTCTATTACCTCTCGTAGAATATCATAGTCCGAGCATTATCTACTAATGTCTATTTCATCAGAACTAATCCCTGCGTGAACAAAAATGCATGTTCCACCCTTCATAGAATTATTTATGCAATAACTAGCTATCAATTTATAATTTTCCATAACAGTAATACATAGTTGGGATTTTTTGAGATGACTGGATACAACATGTAAACAGAATGCCTCGTGACAGACTACCCAGGATAATGAAACACTATTCTCCAATTGGCAGAAGGAATCGTGGTAGACCTCTGAAGAGACTTCTAGATATGTGAGACCAGAACGGGTCAACAAGTGGCCTAACTCCATGACAGACATATGATGATGATGATGATGATGATGTTCAGATTTACAAACAATTTGGGGAAAATCTTGGGATAATGATAAGACCAATTCATTAACTTTGCTTCGTAAACCACAGACATTCCGATGATAAATATTTAAGTTAAGATCTTGATTATTATTTAGATTCTTCCTGTTATCAAAATTGTTATATTTCCAATAAAAAATTATTATCCTTGGTTTTCAGAGCTTTTTTCGTAGTGGACGCTGTTAGTATTCAATTGAACAGCTTGAATATTTTTATTGTTTTCAGTTATAAGGTCTATCAATACTTACACTCCATTCCAAAGAAACAGGTGTCACTTCATTTGGTTGTAACAGCTTAGTAGTAGTACAAGCCGGTATATTACCTAGTACATATTGGCCCCATCCATTCAAGTACAAACCACATCTGGTAGTTTTCTCTCTCTCTCTCTTTTTTGCACAGTGGGTAATAAAGTGGTATGTAAGTGGACCTTCATATATTTAGTGAATTTTCCATTAAATTTCACTCTTTACTCATTGATTTTGTTTGTTATACATTATAACAGTGTGGTATAGTAGCTAAAATAATATTGGTGTGTGATTTCTTTTCGAGAAATTTTGAGATGGATCTAAGATTCCTGTTTGTATTATTGTGTTTCACATCATTAGCTCCACCCATCATCTCTTGATAACCTATCTGCATCATGGTGCTTACAAGTAGCTACTATCTCAATTTTCACATTCAGTTCAGCATACCCAGTAACTTCATAACTATTTTGTAGTTTCCCATGTAATTTTACTGTAATATTTCTTGCATGACTGTCATCCAGTATCACAATTTTGTATCCACTTATTTTGTTTTTCACAGCTTTTTGTTTACTTCCAGTCCTTGTAATATATTTCTTTGCACCATTATAACATGTTTGTGCCACTTCATGGCCAGGATGTTAAAGTTTCGTTATTAATATCTTGTATATATATGCAATTTTGATACCTTGAAACAATCACCCCCATATTTCTCACTGTTTCTTCTACTAGGGAATTTAATTCCTTAAGGTTAGCCAGTATCTGGAAGCAGTTTTCAGTTGTAACATAGGCTTTATAAGAAGTCACTTCACTATTACTCTTCTTAGCAGAATGTTTTGAAGAAACCGAAGTCCAGCTCTCAAGTTGTGATGTGGCATGATGAAAGGTCACTTGTTCTCGTAGGTTATGATTGCACAAGTTAACTGAGGCCAAATATTCAAAAGCATTCTAATTATGTCCATGTTTATTATATCGGCAAGTTGACTGCCTTACCATAGATCTTACCCAGTATCAAAATTTTGGCAAAGACTGCAAAGGTATTTCCACAAGGGTATTAAAGTAAGTTTTTGTGTTTTTTTACGTAAGTGGAAAACATTTCACTTACATTTTTTGTTTTCCATGTTTCTGACACCTTGAATGCTTTGGCACAACTGTCATTCTGGGTTTTTTTTTACCCCCTGTCCGATAAGACTCAATAGAGGTTTCATACTCGTTTAATCTATCAACTTTTCAGTCTCTCTTTACTTAATGATTTCCATTTAAAGCAGCAGCTGTTCATTGAAATGTCTCAGCAAGAGCAATGAGTGTTACTAATTGAATAATGTAACTTCTTCTTTCAGATATTTCCTTTCCATATGCCTGAAAAATACTGGGAATAAATGTGTAAACAGGGACTAAGAATTGTCTTCTAGGTTCACAGTTGCTTTGAAATGGCCATATGCAGCCTGTTAGGAAACAGGAAATGCTCCACAGCATTGACTGCAAACTCTTGAAAAGGTAATGTGAGGCCAAAACAGGGATATAAAGATATTGTATCACGTTCAAAATTGGAGGTATTGGCAGAACAAAATCGTAATTGTTGACATATCCCCACACACAAAAGATGAGGGAGTTTGGATCTGGTTAGGCAGATTCAAAATTCCCTGGTGGAGGGGCGTTCATCCACTCAACTTTGCTTTGTAATTTTGTATCTGTCAATGCCAGAAACTTTGGATACTTTAAAAGAACAAAATAATTGGAAGTGTTTAACATGAGATGCCTCAGAATTAAGATTACGTTCTCCTATGAACCCCACCATTTCCTGTACGGTCTTTTATTTCTCTCTCTCTCTCTCTCACACAAACACACACACAAAAGAATAAGAGTAGTCAGAGATGATCTGTGCTAGCAACACATAACATGGTGATGAAAGAATTGTATTAATACGATTTAATAAGGAAAACAGAACAGTTTGCAATGAATCTACTTGGGTGTTGATCTTGTGGTAGGTTGCATAAATAGCCTAGAATACATTAATATGCTTCTTGGCTTCATGCCCCATTTAGGAAAGTTTTAGAAACATACAAAAAAAATCCGCCCTCAACGTTGTGGGCCATTAACCTCCAAAAAAACCGAAAGTACCTGTGTGTACCATAATACTACGCTGGGACGCTGACCTGGTCTACATTCGTCTTGTCAAAACAGAGAAACAGAAACAATGGCAGAGACAATTTGATGGTGTTTGCAGGAGGGGGTCTTCCGAAGTCTGGGCAAATTTCAGCGAATGTAAAGAATGATGTAGGTCAGTTGCGCACTTTAAAGAGTGTGCTGGGCTGCAGCCCCCCAAATTGAAATAATAAAAAAAAAAACACTAACTTTGTAGCCACTATCATATCAAAATATTTTACATGATTTACCCTTCAGTCGAAATCACCAACTGAAATATCACGTTACAGTTGCGTTTATTACATTATTTTTATAACATAGTTTTTCAAATCAAATGTCAACTATATATTTCTTCAGGGTCAGACCCTCCCTCCCAGTGAAAAATTCCGGGTGCATGCATGGCTTTTGTAAAGTGAAATGGTTGAGTTGTCTAGGTTGCCCACAGCTGAAACAGTTCTTGAAAACTACACTAGAAATGACGTGGTGCAATCTAGTAAAATGGTATTCTGGTGGTCCCGAAGCATTTGCTACCTAGGCAGGACTGAACCTCAGTTTTCATATACCTTCAGTATATTAGAGGAGACACCATACAATGCTTTAATTACATATTTAAATGTAATATTGTATAAAAACATTTAATTCCTTTGGATGATCCCAGTACTCTGGGGTATATATTTGCTGTCAACTGATGAATAGATACCAACATTTCAACAGAACACATCGCCTCCATCTACCAGGAACATCACAACTTGACTGTGTGGTCATAGCCCAATTGTTCCAATTCACGACAGTATGTCTTATTGCTGTGAGCATAATAACACTCACACAAATGAAAACCAACAGAATACACTATTTATAGGGAGAATCACCTAATGTAGACCATTTTCAAGGAGTACCAGAAGTACAGTTATGCATATCACTAGAAAGTTATTGCAAAAAGGCAGCCATTTATCATGAAACCCTTTCCAATCCAATTTTTCTGCCAACCGCATACTCCCCATCTCTTATCTATTTTGGGCAGGAAAGATGTAGGTGGGTTACTTGTAATTATCCTACAGTTTTAAAAGAGAAAAACATAAATATGAACTCACCTGATAATTTTATTATATATTTTAGGTTACATAAAATAATTAAAGTGTTGTTGTTTATATTTGTTTATAATTTGTTGAGTGTGATACTTCTTGAAGCAATCTCCAGGATGAAGTCCAGGCTTCCTCTTGCATGTTTCACATTAGAAAATGGTTTCTCTCCTTCCACCTTTCTCATTTCTTCTGCTGCAAACCATGCAATCCTTTGTTGATTTTTTTAATTTTTCGTTATGAAATGCATCTTCCCATTTAGCCTTTCCTCAAGGTCAGAAGATGATGGTCTTCCCCTCTTTCTTAAATTTCTGTTCCTCACATTGCCCACAAGCTGAGTAATGAAATTCTCCTGTAAGAAAGGTATGTCTGCAATTTTTCTCCACTCTCCTTCTTATCTAATGAGTAAAGGGTGTAGTAGCTGTTCACAACTGCAACTTCCATCAGCCAGAAGAATAATTCTTTCCACCATTTGTAGGACTTCCTTGTAAATCCATAACATCCACAGTACTGATCAGCTCTGTCCATTCCTACCATAAACTTTGCGTATTCTAAAATAACTGTCAGTTTTTCAAGTTGAACAGGCTGTTTCTTCCTATAATCAGTGATCAACTGTTTTTGAGGGCCAAAGAATGTACTTAGCATTGTCACTAACCTCTTGTCATGGAATAAGAGGCACATCATTTTCATATCACATTGATAGGTACATAATTCATATTCCTGAAATTTCTTCTTTTTTAGAACAAATGGAAAATCCTTCCTAGAAGCCATAACTGTTCCTGTTATATGTATTTTCATTTCATGCAATTCCCGAGCAAGTTGAGGGCTTGTATAGAACCTGTCAGTGTAGATGTGATAGCCTGAACCACTTGTATGTGCTTCCAAAACTTGTGCCAAATAAATCACTATTTGAGACGTAAATGGCAAATCAGGACGAATAAGACTTTCTGTTGTTGTCTTGCCATAATAGTGAATGCAAGAAAACACAACCATTTTCTGAATTACACAAGGCAAGAAATTCGTAGGCCCCACTTTGTAGGCTTCTTCAGATTGTGGCACTTGAACTGAATCCTTCCTTTGAAACCCCCTGTGCTCTCATCTATAGCCACATTTCTTCCCAGTACATAAAGTTCTCTGCATTTATTGTCTATATTCACTAACATTCTTCACCTTCCTCCATCGGGTAAGCACACTTCCTTGAGCTGCAACAGGAGGAACTAAATGCAGCACCCAAAATATTTGGAGAAAACGGAGACGTGAGAAAACATCCTTGAAAAATGGGGTTCGGTCTAGCCAATCTTCAGTAAAGTAGTCAACTAATTGCGCCTTCAAAATCAGAGCCATGTTCAGTATTACACCAAAGAATGCCTTCATTTCTTCTGACGAAACATCCTTCCACGAGTGCCACATTGAGTATTTTGTTAGTGGAGTCACCTTCTGAATTTTTTCTGCTGCATACATGTATTTGTTGCGGTAACAATTTCGCCAATAAGATCTGAGAAAAGTAGCTGCAAATATTCAAGTTCAGTTTTTGGCCGAGCACTTTGAGGAAGGGCGAATCCCTGTTGTGTAACAGAGTACGGGAACTTTATAAGATCGCAATCACCATCACGATAAACCTTCCAGCTCCTTGTTACAGGATGTGTATTATCGTCACTTTCTTCTTCATCACTAGATTCAAATTCACTGGAACTAATATCACTGCATACAGGAAGAGTTTCTTCATGCTCACTTTCATCACTAAACTCTCCTTCAACCTCACTGTCCTCATAAATCCACCTTGCAATATCATCGTCACTTACACCCTTCATTCCCGCCATATTCCTACCAGCACAACTGCGCGGGTACAAAGTACAATCACCTGTTCACATCAAAACACATGGCCTGCCAAGAAACAGAGAGAGTACATAGTTTCAATCATGAACACATCGTCAGATTACAGGATACTAAAATCCTCTCCTCAAAAACTGGCTACATGGATCGTCTCATCAGAGAAGCCATCGAAGTAGAGATGCATCCCGATAATGTCAACAGAACTGGGGGTTTCAACCTCAGCAGATCCTGGAAGCCGCTGCTGCACAAACTCAGGGAGAGGAGGCATCCGTCGATTACACCACAGTGATCCCACCCGCACTTGCACTTATATACCTGCCCCTTCCACAACCTGTTATGCACCTACCCGCCCA